>Ga0070698_100004687_pt1 | contig 15022 bp, 14 predicted proteins | sample KBSK1502metaG_FD_65477 | JGI IMG/M metagenome (GOLD analysis project Ga0070698, IMG submission 65477) | Corn, switchgrass and miscanthus rhizosphere microbial communities from Kellogg Biological Station, Michigan, USA - KBS K1-50-2 metaG | ecosystem: Host-associated > Plants > Roots >...
CGTGGAACCTGTAAGGGCAGCCGTGTCGGCTACGAATTTGCAAGTATTGCACGGGACACACACGTGCTGCGATTCGAAAAGTCTCGACGAAGCGCGGTAGTGGAGCTCAGACTCCTCACAATATAAAAAAACAATTCATTCTTATTTGCGTGGCACTGATTGGGCTTGCTCCAATCTGCTTTAGTCAACGAAGGCATCCTCATCGAATAAGCCGGCTGCGAAGGAGACGGCCGTGATCGACTTGGAGAAATCGGCTTGGGATGCATACAAGAATAAACAGGCTGACGACTTCAAGAAGCTTTTGGCCAAAGACTACAGCGGCGCGTATGCGGAGGGAATTAAGGATCTCGACGCCGAAGTCGCGGACATGGAGAAAGGCGACCTGCGACAGTATTCGTTCGCTGATACGAAAGTAGGGTTTCCGAGTGCGGATGTCGCGGTCATGACGTACAAAGTCACCACGCAAGGCACTTCCGCCGGGCAGGACGTCTCTGGCGCGTACAACGCCGGCAGCGTCTGGGTAAAACGAGAGGGGAAATGGCTCGGCGTCTTTTACACCGAAGTCAAGGCGCAGTAAATTTGCGCGGTGACCGCCATAGCGTGCGGATGGTTTCACTTGCCTACAGTCCCGGCGACAGTGCACGCTAGACGATTATGCGAAGCTCAAGACAACTATTGTTAATCGTTGCCTTAGCGAAATGGGCAACGTTGCCAGAAACTTCGCCTGCCCAATCCGCCAAGTCGATGATGAAGGCGATCCTTGTCCATGAATATGGCGGGCCCGAAGTTTTGAAATATGAAGATGCACCGCGGCCGGAGCCGAAGGAGAACGAAGTGTTGGTCCGCGTGATTGCCGCAGGAGTAAATCCAGTGGACGGCGCGATTCGCTCCGGAAAATATGCAAAGTTTTTCGGAGCAAAGCCGCCGTTTATTCCAGGGTACGACATAGCGGGTGTGGTTGATAAAATCGGAGCGAACATGAACAAGTATAATCCCGGCGAGGCGGTGTATGCATATCTTGATCTCGACAGAGGCGGTGGCTACGCGGAATACGCCGTTGCGACGGACAAGGAAGTTTCCGCGAAACCGAAATCGCTGAGCTATGTTGATGCGGCGGGCGTGCCGCTCGCGGCGCTAACGGCGTGGCAAGCGCTGGTTGATACAGCCAAGCTAAGCACGGACCAAACGATTCTTATTCACGGTGGATCGGGCGGGGTCGGAAGTTTCGCGATTCAAATCGCCAAGGCGCGCGGCGCGAAGGTTTTCGCGACGGCCTCAACACCGAACCAGGATTTACTCAAGCAACTTGGGGCGGATGTGGCGATCGATTACACGAAACAAAAATTCGAAGACATTGCCAAGGATGTCGATGTTGTGCTCGATTCGGTTGGCAAAGACACGTTGCAACGCTCTTACGGCGTTGTGAAAAAAGGCGGCTTCATTGTCTCGTTAGTCGCGCGGCCCGATCCGGCGGAGCTGGAAAAACATGGAATTCATGGGGCACTGTTGAGTGTCACTCCCAATTCGAACGAACTGGCTGACATCACGAAGTTGATTGATGACAAGAAAATCAAAGTGATTATCTCGCAGACGTTCTCTCTCGCCGATGCCGCTAAAGCGCAGGAGCAAGCCGCGACTGGTCACACCCGTGGAAAGATCGTCCTTACAGTGGCCGAAGCGCCGAAATAATCAGAGGTCAGCCGCCTTCGGGTGACGCGACGGTGCCAAGAACGTCAAAAGCGAGGAGTACATCGGCGAACGGTTGTAGCGGCGGGCGTGCCGTTCGCGCTTCCTAGCGGCTGACAAAACTGTCGCTACAGCAACATCAATCGCGAAATTCATGGCGCCTGCGCGAAAAATCCCCGATATGTGTCAGCTTCCCACCCCAAGAAACATATCCACGCAACCTGCCGGAGTTGCGTTTGCTTACGTAAATTCCCCCGTCATGCCAGATGGGTATTCCGTCGGAATGCTCGGCGATCTTGTGCGGCGCGCGATAATAAAATCCGGCGCTATCCGTCGCATAAAGCGAATAAGTTCCCGCAGGAAAATGGAGCGTGGCCACGGAAACGTCCGAACCAAGATCAAGATAGCGCGGAGCCACGATTGCTCCTTCAGCTGGAATGACATGGAAGTGCCGGCCACCGGCACAGGAAACAAGTGTGACCGCAAGTAGAAAGGCTAAAGTAGAAAGGAGAAAACGGTGCGCCGACGTCATACCTGTTTTCTACTCCTGCCTGCTACCTTCTACTTTTCGGCCAGCGCCTTCTTAATCGACGCGTCGTCATCGAGTAGAATCCATTCGAGTACCGAAACGGGCAGGCTGCCGTTTTTGATGAGGTCGTCATGAAACTGCCCGAGACGAAAATTGTCGCCTTTTCGATCCTTGTAGCGGCCGAGCAGATTCATGATCTGCCATTTGCCGATGATGTAGCTGATTTTCTGGTGTGGATCTGAAGCCGCGCCCGCCGCTTCGCCTTCCGCTGCTTCGTGATCGAGCCCGCCTGCATCCATGAAATATTTCACTGCTTGCTCGAAGCTCCACTTACCGGTGTGCAGGTTTACATCGACGCCGATTCGCGCCGAACGATAGCGCGCCAGCCGCAGGACTTGTCCGTGACCGGGCGAGTCGATCGGGTAAAGACCGGTTCGCAATAACATTTCTTCGCCGTAAAGCGCCCAGCCTTCCACGAACACGTTGTCCTCATGTTGACGGCGGATCTCATCGCTCAAGTGGTTCGCGAGCGAGAGCTGCAGGAAATGTCCCGGAATACCTTCGTGTCCTAAAATCGGTCGCGGATCTTCGATCGCCGCGCGAATGTAGAAGTTCTTCGACCGCGGGCTATAGGTGGGGATAAAATAGAATCCGGTGGGATCCTTGTCGTAAACGCCGGGCGGATTCATGAAGCCGCCGGGACTAGTTGGCTTGAATGCTTCCGGCAACTGTCGAATTTCAAACCGGCCGAGATAATCGGGCAACGTGAGGAGACTGTGCTGCTTCAGGAAACCGATGATCTCCTGCTCGCGACTTTCATACGTTTTCAAAAATGACGCCTGGTCGGGCGGAATGTTTGCGCTGCGCGAGGGATCGGGATCGGCGACCCTTGGATCTGGCAGCATACCTTCGAGCGCGCGATAACACGCCAATTCCGCACGACCGATCGTTTCTACTTCGCGCCCATCAAGGGGCAAAAGCAAGACGTGCTTGAGGTAGTAGTTGTAATTGGCTTCGCCCATGGGCGCAAAGTCCACCATCTTCGGCAATCCTTTCTCCAGTTCGTCCGCATAGCTGTGCAACGCGGCCAGCGCCGCGTCGCGCGATTTGATGAATTCATCGTGCTCGTTAGGCGAAAGATCGACGTCGAGCGCCATCAAGCTCTCGTTTAGCAGGGGATCAATCGAACGTGCGGATTGAATCGCAAGCTGCGCATAAAGTTTTACCGGGTTTTGCAAATTCGTTAGGGCTTGCCTCAGTAATGCCGGTATCGCTTTAAGGCGCGCTGTGGCGGCGACCGCACGTTTTTGGGGCGTGTCGTACTCTTTCTTCAGAAGTGAAAAGATCGCATCGGCGCATTCGCCCGTGTAAATCTGCGGATTCGTCCGCGAAAACTTAAGAACGCGATTTTCAAAATCGACACGCTCAAGCTGCGCACGAAAAAGAATCGCATCAATGCGATCATCCTTCGGCCAGTTGTCGATCTTTAGCGCGCGCATCTTATCCAGCAGCGAACGCACGTGCTGTGCGCGTTCCGCGATTTTCGCCGGCGAATAATCAGTCAGCCGATCGTCCCAGGTGTGCAGGCCGGCATTGCTGCTGCGCACGGGATAATTCTCGTTGCGCCAGTTGTAATAGTCGTTCGCTAGTTTATGCAACGCCGCGGCATCCGTGCTCGCGCTCTCACTCGTGCTCGTAAGCAATTGCGGTTTTTCTTTTGTGATCAGTGCTTTCTTCATTAAGTCGGGTTTGCTTTCGGAGGGCGCTTGCGCCGGAGCTACCGACGCTGCCACCAACACAATAAGCGTTACAGCGAAGAAAATTACTTTCGACTTCACGATGTCGATCTTAGCCGGTCTCGTAGATTGCGGAAGCGTAATCAATCGCACAGGGCGTGATTAATTCACTTGTGTGGAAATGAATTTCGATTTAGTTGGTGGTTAGGCAATGGAGTTTGCCTTCTCGAAAGAGTAAACCGCTTGAGCTAATGACTCCTATCAATCCGTGTAATTGCGGGATAACGATAGGAGTGTATGACGCAAAACATCTGGTTTATTGCTGCGATTTGGATGGGCCTGGCGCTGGCCGGCAGCTTGATTTCCATCTGGTCCGGAATTTCAGTCGCGCTCATTGAAATCCTTGTGGGCGTGGTCGCGGGCAATCTCGCTGTCGGTTTGGAGGGCGGTACGCTGCACATCGGCATCGCGGGTGCCGGTGCTGATGCGGGGCAACTGCATCATGTGCTGCAATCCACAGAGTGGACGAACTTTCTGGCGTTGCTCGGCAGTGGTGTGCTCACGTTTCTGGCCGGCGCGGAGATCGATCCAATCTCGCTCAAAGCAAATTGGCGAGCCAGCGTGCTGATCGGCGTTCTCTCTTTTGCCATTCCGTTCACAGTAGTGTGGTTCTTCGCCCAATTTGTTTTTGGTTGGTCTCTGCATCAGGCACAGATCGCTGGCATCGCGCTTTCCACGACTTCAGTGGCGGTCGTTTATGCGGTGATGATTGAGGGTGGCTTCAGCGACACGGCGATGGGCAAAATGATCCTGGCCGCCTGTTTCATCACCGATATGGGAACAGTGCTGGCACTGGGCACTTTGTTCGCCAGCTACAATGTTTGGCTGCTCGTGTTCGCCGTCGTTCTCCTGATCGCGCTTTGGTTCATGCCAAAGTGGACAAATTCGATCATCAATCGCCTCGGCGCCACGCAAGTAAGCGAACCTGAAGTAAAGTTCATTTTCTTTGTTCTGTTCTTTCTCGGAGGTCTGGCAACGACTGCGAAAAGCGAGGCAGTCCTGCCAGCCTATTTGCTTGGACTTGTGGTCGCGGGCGTATTTCTCCGCGACAAAACACTCGTTCGTCGCATGCGCAGCATCGCCTTCGCCGTATTTACCCCGTTCTATTTTATCAAGGCCGGTCTTTACGTTTCTCTGCCAGCGCTTTGGGCAGGGCTCTTAATTATCGCGGCTTTCCTCATGATTAAGATGCTGACGAAGATCGTTGGCGTTTTCCCGTTAGCCCGCTTGCACTACATGAAAGCAAAGGAAGCGAGTTACACAACGCTGTTGATGGCAACCGGTCTGACCTTTGGGACAATTTCTTCTTTGTTCGGGTTGCAAAACAAGATCATCGACCAACGGCAATACACCATTCTGGTCAGCACGGTCATCTTGAGCGCTTTCGTCCCGACGCTCATCGCGCAAAAATTTTTCCAGCCGAGCGTCGAGATGATGCACGCATGGGGTCGTGTTTATCGGCGGCGACTTGGGACGCTTTCCGTTGAAGATGTCGAGGACAGAGCTGATGAGCTTCCCAAGAGGAAGGGTGCGGAATAATCCTTCGCGCTGGCCAGCCGGATTACACCGAGCAGGTGCGCGTCGTCTCCCATGAGCAAGCCGTTTTGGGGACGCCGGACAGAACTCGACCAATTGCGCAGCCTTCACGCCCGCGGCAAGCATGTGCTCATTATCGGACCAGGCGGCGTCGGGAAAACGGCGCTCTTGCAGCACGTCGGACGATACGCACCGCTTCTAATTTGCGAGCAGAGTTCAAGCCTGCGCCCGATTTGTGACAGTCTTGAACGGCAGCTTGGCTGGGGGACTCCGAGCTGAATGTGATTGAGCGCAAGAACCGCCTACTGGATCATCTGAGACATCGCGATGAGCCAATTGCCTTCGATCACGTGGCGCGGCCCGCGCCGCGAGTTGCGCGTTTCATGGCACATCTGATCGAACACATTCCAACTTGGATCGTGTGCCACTCGGACCAGCCGAAGGACCTCGGACATCTGTGGCAGCATGTTTACAACTTCACGCGTGTGCAAAGCGCGCCACTCAGCGCCGCCGAAACTCGAGCCCTGATCTAGGCAGCTGTCTCCGGAGGAAACGTCCAACCCGATGCTCGGCAACACGCGGATAAGTTGCATCGAATGAGTGGTGGCAATCCTCGTATCTTGGAACAGTTGCTCACTGAGCTGGCGATACGGGAATACAAGATCGACGACTCCTTGGGTCTTCATCTTCTGGATCTTGATCGGCGCATTCACGAAATTGACGTGGCGGCGAAAGCCGCCCCGAGCGAGCACACACCATGAGCGACGAGAAACTTGCCCACGGTTTGAACGAGCACCATCAGCGCCACGTGCGCACAACGTTTCAGTACATCGATAATTTACTCGCCGAGGCTGAGCACACCATGGCCGACGCCGGTTCGACATCGCCATTTAGCACACACTTCGACGATACAACGCCGATTCAGCGCAAAATCACGCACGATTACATCGTGCGGATTCGGGATGCGACGTGGCGTTTCATGGAGGAGCTCGGTATTCCTCCCGCTGAACCGCATTCCGGAGCGGTTTGGTCGGCGAGCATCAATTTCATGTTCTCGTCGATCTCGCTTAATGAACTCACGCCGGCAAAAATGCGGGGCTACGGTCCTCTTTCTCCACAAGCGGCGCGCACTTTGGACGGTATCCGCGCCGAGCTCGATGGTTTGGTCGACAAATTGCGCAGTTATCTCGGTACAGGCGCGGGTGGCGACCTTCAGAAGCGACTCGAGCGCTTGGGAAATACAGGCGATGAAGTCCGCTTGCTTACGGAAATCGAAAGAATCATCACCGCGCACGGGCTCGTGGAATTTCGCGCCGCACTGACGATACTGCTCGACCGAATGGAAACTGCTGCGTTTGAAGTCGGCGCCTTTGGTAGAGTCAGCTCAGGCAAGTCGTCGTTGCTGAATTACATTTTGCAAACGGACATGTTGCCGGTCGGCGTAACGCCGGTCACCGCCATTCCAACACGGATCAGCCACGGGCCAGTTGCCGAGGCAGGGATTGAATTCGCGGAAGCGCAGCCGCGAATCATTCCATTATCAGAGTTAGCAGAGTTTGCGACTGAAGAAAAAAATCCCGCGAATAGGAAACACGTCACACGGATCATCGTAAAATTTCCGTCCGATCGGCTCGCAGAAGGCGTGACGTTTGTCGATACACCGGGACTCGGCTCGCTTGCGGTTGCGGGAGCGGAAGAAACGGTGGCGTATCTGCCGCGTTGCGATCTCGGCATCGTGCTCATCGATGCCAGCTCGGGCCTCACCCAGGATGATCTCGTCGTCGTGCAAACGCTCTACCAATCAGGTGCGACCGCGATGGTGCTAATCAGCAAGACCGATCTTTTCAGCATCACTGATCGACAGCGGATGACCGATTACGTGGAAAAAAATGTTCAGGGTCAACTTCGCGTGGAACCGCCGGTGCACAGCGTCAGCGTCATTGGCGCAGATGCGATATTGTGCGACCGATGGTTTGAAAACGAGCTGCGGCCGTTGCTCGCGCGACACCAAGAACTCGTGATTGAATCGCACAAGCGTAAGATCGGCGTATTGCGTGAAGCGGTCGTTGCTGCCTTGGAGCGCCGACTGCAAATCGAATCCGGCGCCGGTTTAAGCGGGAGCGGCGGGTTGCCTAACGAAACCGCCGAAGCGCTGCGCGAAGGCGACCGAATTTTAGAACGCGCACAAGGCCAGGCATTTTTTCTTACCCAAAAAATTTCAAGAATGTGGCCCGAAATCCTCAATGCCACGGCGCAAGAAATTGCAGCGGCTTTGCTTGAATCTGCCAACGTCGATACGGCCTCCATTTCTGCAGCGGCGCTTAAGCGCATGCTTACCGAGCCCGTCGCCGCAGTCCTGCAGGCTGTCGAAGAAACCCGAGACGTCCTGAGCCACGCGATTCAACTGGCAGCTTCTTTTTCCGGCGGTGCCATTCCTGAGGAATTGCCAAAACCGGCAGGCATGCCTGCGCTGGACGCGAGCGAGTTCTCAAAAAAGGTTGTTATCCAAAAGCCGATGATCCTTTCGCTACTGGGCAAGAGCGCGCTTGTGTCTCACGTCTACCGAAAGCTGGAAGATGAATATGGTCGCGCGTTGTCGGAATACTTAAGCTTCTATGCGAATCGCCTTCGGCGTTGGATGCAGCAGAGCATCGAAGCGATGCGCAGTGCCTTCAGTGCATCCGCCGACATGCATCGCGCGCAATTTGAGTCTGCACAATTTGCTGACTCACCAGACGCTTCAACCATTCAAAATGATCTACAAATTTTGCGCGACTGGGACGCTGTAATGCAGGAACCTGCCGCGTGAAGAGCCTCGGAATCATCGGCGGCCTTGGGCCGGAAAGCACGCTCCAATATTACCAGAACATCATTGCGTTTTATCGTGAGCGGCAGCGCGACGGTAGTTATCCAGAATTCATCATTAATAGCATTGATCTGAAAAAGGGCCTCGATTTCATGGCCGCGAATAACCTTACCGGCATGACCGATTACTTGCTTAAGGAAATTGGCAAACTAGCACGGGCCGGCGCAGACTTCGGGCTGATCTCGGCAAACACACCCCATATTGTTTTCGACGACGTCGCGCCGAAGTCCCCAATTCCGCTGATTAGCATTGTCGAAGCGACCTGCGCCGCCGCTAAAACGCGAGGGCTGAAAAGGCTCGCCTTATTTGGGACGCGTTTCACCATGCAGGGAACGTTTTATTCGAAAGTTTTCTCGCGCGAAGGAATCGAGCTCGTCGCGCCCGACCCGAAAGATCAGGATTACATCCACAACAAATATTTGAGCGAACTCGTGCCTGGAAAATTTTTGCCTGAAACGCGTGCCGGACTCTTAGCGATTGTCGACCGCTTGAAAGCTAAGATCGTGATCGACGGCGTCATACTCGCCGGAACAGAACTGCCTCTGATTTTGCGCGAGACCTCACGTAACGGCATTGCATTTCTCGACACAATGAAAATTCATGCTCGAGCCGCAGTCGATCAAATGTTCGAATAGGTGCAGCTAGATTCCAACATTTCTCGTTCCTTTAATCATCGCGCGTTTTGATCTTTGCTAGATTAGTAGCCAGATGAAAGCGGTGGCGGTATTACTGTGGTTGTTTTTCATCATGTCCGCCAAGGGGGAAAAGCCTCACCGGCAAACTGAACGAGTTCGCTATGTCGCCATCGGCGATTCATATTCGATCGGCGAAGGAGCATCGCCCAACGAATCGTGGCCGGCCGTTTTGACCCGACATTTGAATGCGCAAGGTCTGCATATCGATCTTGTGGCAAATCCGTCCCGGACCGGGTGGGCGACAAGGGATGCAATCGATCTCGAGCTGCCACTCTTCTTAACGTCAGAGCCGAACTTCGCGACCTTACTGATTGGCGTGAACGACTGGGTTCAAGGTGTCGATGAGACAACGTTTCGGAAAAACTTTGTGTTTCTTCTCGACCAAATGCTCAGTGTTCTGCCCGACAAGAAGCGATTGCTGGTAGTTACAATTCCAGATTTCGGCGTAACTCCGACTGGGCCGCGTTATGCGCGCGGCCGCGATATATCCAAAGGGATCGGTCGCTTTAACGAAATTCTCACAGAAGAAGCGAAGAAACGCAGCCTCACAATCGTCGACGTTTTTCCGCTTAGTAGAGAGATGGGCAAGGACAAATCCTTAGTAGCGTCTGATGGTCTGCATCCGTCGGCAAAAGAATACGCCGAGTGGGAAGAAATTATTTTTCCGGCTGCGCTGGAGTTGCTAAGGAAGACCGCCGCTTCGACTAACCACTAATCACCAGCCACCGATCGCTTCTTATTAAATGGCATGGGCGGTGAGGGGTTCGAACCCCCGACCTACTGGGTGTAAACCAGCCGCTCTACCACTGAGCTAACCGCCCTCCAACTGCTTACGTGCAGAGGAGTCGCGCCGCAGTTTACACGTTGCTCATTCAGGAGCAATAGTCATGTATGCCCGCGGCATCTTCCTTTTAATGAAGCAGCGCTACTTCGAAGATTTTAAAATCGGCGATCAATTTCAGTCCGATACCTACCTGGTAACGCAAAATGGAATGGCGGTCTTCGCCCGGGAATTTGATCCGCAAGTGTTCCATCTTGATCCAGTGAGCGCTAAAGAGACAATGTTCAAAGGCTTGATCGCGAGTGGCTGGCACACGGCGGCGATTAGCATGCGGTTGTTTGTGCAGACGATGGACGTTCCCGGGGGAATTATCGGCCTTGGCGTCGATGAGCTGCGTTGGCCGAATCCAGTGCGGCCGGACGACGTACTCACGGTTGAAACGGAAATTGTCGATCTTCGGGTGTCGCGTTCGAAACCGAGCTACGGAATTGTTCGATTAAGCAATGTCACTAAGAACCAGCGCGATGAAATTGTGCAGACCATGCTGGCTTCGGCATTCGTTCCCAGGCGCAGTTAGAAAGACGTTGTGAGTCAACTGGCTTTGAAGCACAAATAAGTAGGTATTATTAAGCTTGCAATGCTCTTAACTCTAATCTAATTCGAAGACCATATGGACGTATCATTAGCAGATTTAGAACAAGCAGTAGCAATTCGCAGGCAGATTAGTGCACTGGAAAACCGGCTTGCCAGTTTGCTGGGCCGTCGGGCGGTAGCCGCTAAAACCGGCGGGGGCCGCCGGCAGCTGTCTGCCGCAGCGCGAGCAAAAATCGCGGCGGCGGCTAGAGCGCGCTGGGCGAGAGAGAGAGCTCGTCGCGGTCGCGCAAAAACCACGGCGAGCCGCGCGCCACGGAAACGTCGGCTTAGCGCCGCTGGTCGGAAAAGGCTTTCCGACTTGATGAAAGCGCGTTGGGCTGAACGTCGAAGAGCGGAACGAAAGTGACCCAACGGTTTGGCCGCGATTCTGCCCGAAGATTAGAGCTCGCAGAGCTGCGGTCGGGCAGTTTGCACGCAGGAAGAGATTTGCCAAAAGGGATGAAAGGCTCTTCGGCCGATTAGTATTTCGTCCCTGCGATGCGATGGCGCCATCAGAGAAGACGGTGCCAAAGAACTTAATTTATCTCCACATCAGCGGCTTAGAAGTTTCAGCATAGCTTCCGGATAACGCGAACCGACGAAAGCATCCCTTGGCGCGATTTCCTCGATACGGGCCAAATCCTTGCTTGTAAGGGTGACATCGAGGGCGGCGACGTTTTCCTGGAGGTATTTCCGCCGCTTTGTCCCCGGGATCGGCACGATGTCGTCGCCTTGCGCCAGCACCCAGGCGAGCGCGAGTTGCGCCGCTGCACAGCGTTTCTCGCGCGCAATCTCTTCCACGCGCTTCACCAGGTCGAGATTGCGCTGAAAATTTTCGCCCTGAAACCGCGGGGTTGTTTTGCGATAATCGTCGTCAGACAAATCTTCTGGGCCCTGAATTTTGCCGGTGAGAAATCCGCGGCCAAGCGGACTGTATGGAACGAAACCGATTCCAAGTTCACGACAAACACCGAGCACTTCATCTTCCGGATCGCGCGTCCAAAGCGAATATTCCGATTGCAGGGCGGTAATTGGGTGAACCGCATGCGCGCGCCGAATTGTTTCCGCGCCGGCTTCGGACAGACCGAGAAAACGCACCTTGCCCGCGCGCACCAATTCCGCCGTGGCCCCGATGGTTTCTTCGATTGGCGTGTCGGGATCGACGCGATGCTGGTAGTAGAGATCGATGCAGTCGATGCGAAGCCGGTGGAGACTTCCTTCGCAAGCCTGCTTCACGTATTTCGGTTTTCCGCTGATGCCGCGGAACTCGGGTTTTTTCGGATCGCGCAAAATCCCGAACTTCGTCGCAATAACCACCTCCTTGCGGTGGCCTTTGAGCGCGCGGCCTAACAATTCTTCATTGGTGTACGGGCCGTACATGTCGGCCGTGTCGAAAAATGTGATGCCGAGTTCGAGTGCGCGATGAATGGTCGCGACCGATTCTTCATTGTCACGGCCGCCGTAAAAATCCGACATGCCCATGCAACCAAGCCCGATTGCGGAAACGATCGGCCCGCCGCGGCCAAGTTTTCGCTGTTTCATGTGTGGAACAAACAGAAGGAAACGACGCTAATGATGATAAGTGTCGTATCCGTGCGGTTGGAAAAAACTTCGTTCCCTTCATTATCTTCTGTTTCATGGAGACTCATATTTGTCCAATCCAAGTTCGCGGGGCGACTTCTTCCCAGCGGTGGCGGATCGATTGAAACTCCTCCTCGCTCAACGGTCCTGCCCCCAGCAGTCTCGCATTGGTCTGCCACCGTTCCGGTTTCGTTGTGCCGACAATCGCAGTATGCACGTCCGGCACGCTCAACGTGAACCGCAGCGCAATCCCGATTGCCTTCTCCAAATCAAAGCTGTCCAGAAAATCATATTTCAACTTGCGGAGCCGCTCCCAATATTCGTGGTGATAAGATTGCATCGGTTTGTGCCCGGTTTTCCAGGCTGCGTTCGCGATCGGCCGCTTCGCGATCACGCCCATTTTCTTTTCACGAGCCAGCGGTAACGTCAGATCGACCGCCTCCTGGTCGGCGATGCTGATGGAAATTTGCAAGGTATCGAATGCGCCGCACTCGACTGCATAATGCGCGGCGCGACTGTCGCCGCTGTAACCAATGTAGCGCGTGTAGCCTTTCTCCCGCGCCATCTGCAGAGCGGCGATGGCCTCCCCCTTGCGCAGTTCCGACTCCGAGCAGCTATGCAAATGCACGATATCGATCTTGTCCGTCTTCAGCCGCTGCAAACTGCGCTCAATGCTTTGCAAAATGGAATCGCGCGACCAGTTCGGCGCGCTCTCCATCCCGTGGGGGTGCCCACATTTGGTAAACAGATAAAATTCGTTCCGGCGGCTACTTACGACGTGGCCGATCGTTTCCTCGCTGCCATAATAACATTCCGCCGTGTCGATCACGTTTAAGCCGGCGTCGAGTGCACTGTTCAAGAGAACAGCCACCGTTTCTTGGGAAGTTCCGTGATACCCGATCTCCGAGCCGCCAAAGCCGAGCACGGAGACATCCATGTCTGTCTTGCCAAGCCGCCGCTTTTCCATTGTCATTTCAACATAAGCCGCGGATTACGCGGATGTGCACGGATAAGTAAAACAAATCTGCGCAATCTGCGAGATCGGCGTAATCCGTGGTTAGAAGATTAATCGGGTCTTACCTCTACCCCGCTCGATGCGCCCGATTTGTTTCGCGCGCAAGATCGACATTGCGCGCTTTGCGTCGCTTTCGGCGACGATCCCGACCATTCCGATGCCCATGTTGAAAACCTGATACATCTCCGCAAGACCGACACCTCCATTTTGCCGCAGGATTTCAAAGATACGCGGAACATGCCACGATTTTGTCTCGATCGCGGCGTCGCAATCTTTCGGCAGGATGCGCGGCACATTGTCGATCAAGCCGCCGCCGGTAATGTGCGCGAGACCTTTGAGCACGCCGCTCGGGACCTTCGCGAGCAATGGCTCATAGTTCTTATGCACGCGCAGAAGCTCTTCGCCCACGGTACGCGTCGATCCTGGAAGTCGCGACCGAACATTTAATCCCATTTTTTCGAGTAAAATCTTTCGCGCGAGCGAATAGCCGTTTGTGTGCAAACCATTTGAAGGCAGGCCGAGAATTGCGTCACCCGGTTTGATTGTGGAACCCTCAATTACCTTCGCGCGATCAACTACTCCGACAATGCAGCCAACCAGATCGTATTCGCCTTTGCGATACATTCCCGGCATTTGCGCCGTCTCGCCGCCGACCAGCGCGCACCCGGCGGATCGGCATGCGCGTGTCAATCCACGGATAAGCTGATCGAACACGCGGGGGTCAAGTTTTTCGCAACCGATGTAATCGAGAAAGAAAAGCGGTCGCGCGCCAAGCACGGCGGTGTCGTTGACGCAATGATTCACGAGATCGGCACCGACGGTGTCATGTCGATCTAACGCAAAAGCGATTTTCAATTTTGTGCCGATGCCGTCAATGCTTGCGATCAAAACCGGGTCGCGCATGTCTGAAAAATTTGCGTGAAAGAGACCGCCGAAACCGCCAATTTCCCCGAGCACCTGCGGCCCATGCGTTTGCCTAACGAGTGATTGAATGCGCTGCTTGAGCTTGTTGCCGAAGTCGATGTCAACGCCCGCGCGCGCGTAAGCTTTTTTCTTTTTTGTCATGTCCAGCGCAGCCGAGACATCTCTTACTATTTCTTTTCGCGAACGCTACCGAAGAAATATTTAGAGATTCCTCGACTTCGCTCGGAATGACAGGAGAAAAGAAGCGGTGGTCCTACTTCAAATCCGCGAATAATGTCGGGTGCGCTTCCTGATCGGCGAGCGCTTTGGAGCGCGCCTCGCGTTTTTCCATGATGAACTTGTCTAGGGCTGGATCAACTGGGAGGGGGTAGTCGCCGGTGAAACAGGCCAGGCAGAAGCTGTTCAGCGGTTTTCCGGTGGCGCGCACCATGCCTTCCACATCAAGATAGCCGAGGCTGTCCACGCCCAGATACTTGCGGATCTCTTCCATCGACATCTGATTGGCGATGAGCTTTTGCGGATCAGGAAAGTCAATGCCGTAATGGCAGGCGAACCGATGCGGTGGACAACTTACGCGCATGTGCACCTCTTTCGCGCCAGCTTCGCGTAAGTTCACGACGCGGGCCCGCGAAGTCGTTCCCCGGACAATTGAATCATCGACTACAACGACGCGTTTTCCGGCGACCATTTCCTTGATTAAATTCAATTTCACGCGCACGTCGAAGTCACGGATGAGCTGGCTCGGCTGCAAGAAGGTGCGGCCGATGTAGTGATTGCGCACGAAGGCATGCGCGTACGGAATTTTCAGCTCCTGGGCAAAACCGAGCGCGGCATAGTTGCCCGAGTCCGGCACCGGCACGACAATGTCAGCTTCGACCGGAAATTTGCGCGCGAGTTCACGGCCCATTTCCATCCGGACTTTTCCGACATTGACGCCGCCGATCATGCTGTCCGGTCGAGCAAAGTAAACGTATTCGAAC
>Ga0070698_100004688_pt1 | contig 15021 bp, 16 predicted proteins | sample KBSK1502metaG_FD_65477 | JGI IMG/M metagenome (GOLD analysis project Ga0070698, IMG submission 65477) | Corn, switchgrass and miscanthus rhizosphere microbial communities from Kellogg Biological Station, Michigan, USA - KBS K1-50-2 metaG | ecosystem: Host-associated > Plants > Roots >...
ACGCCGCATCTTGTCTGACCAAGTCGTGCTGGTTCAGGGTGAACGCATTCTTGAGCTCGGTCCCCGCAATGTTGTTCACGTGCCACGAGAAGCAAAGCGCATAGAAGGTCACGAGCTTTTCCTTCTGCCGGGACTTGCCGACATGCATGTGCACCTTATGGAAGGCGACGCTTACTTTCCACTTTTCCTCGCAAACGGAGTCACGACCGTCCGCAATATGGCGGGAGGACCCGATGTCGCCAAGCTGCGCGATCGAGTCAAGAATGGAGACCTTATCGGTCCCACCATTTATACGGCTGGACCGATCCTGGATGGGTTCCCGCCGGTGTGGGAAGGCGGCGACGTCGTAACCACCGCCCAACAGGCTCGCCGTACGGTCGAGAAACAGAAGAATGCAGGTTATGACTTCTTAAAGGTTTACGACAACCTGCTGCCGACCGCCTACGACGCGATCATTGAAGCAGCGGCCCAAGCGCGTATGCCTGTCGCAGGTCACGTGTCACCGCACGTTGGTCTTAGGCGCGCCCTGGATGCGCATCAGTGGTCGATTGAACACTTGACTGGATACTTCGAATGGCTGCAAAGCGATCGGTCACCTTTCAGGGCAGAAAACGATCATGAAACCTTTGCACATCCAGCTCACTTGCTAGCAAAACGTCAAGCTCTTGCGGACTGGGTGGATGAAACGCGAATTTCGCAAGTTGCTGCGGCGACCGCGAAGGCCGGCACTTGGAATGTGCCTACCCTGGTAGCGTGGCGCAACATGACACCTTCCACAGACCTCGATGCCGCTTGGAAAAGACCGAACATGAATTATGCGACGGCCATGCTCCGACAGTGGTGGAAGAATTCCGACAATCGCTCTGCGCACGGCGAGGCCGCTTACACGCCCGACGATTGGGCCGCTAAGCGGCGCGGTGATGCCCTGCGAGCTAAGATCGTGAGTGCCCTACGCAATGCAGGTGCGCGCCTGTTGGTAGGAACTGACACTCCACATCCCTTTGTCTTGCCCGGCTTCTCAGTGCACGAGGAGTTATCGAACTTTGTGAGTACGGGAATGTCACCTTATGAGGCACTCAAGGCGGCGACGGTGGATGTCGCGGAGTTTATGGGCGTCCCTGGGGAGTTTGGAGTAATCAAGCGCGGCGCACGAGCCGACTTGATCCTGCTCGAAGACAACCCACTGGACAATGTGCGGAACACTTCACGGATCGGCGGCGTGATGGTTCGGGGCCACTGGCTATCGCGCGAAGCTCTGCATCGCGGCCTCGATGCCAGACAACCTTCTGCTCTCCTAGAGTAGTCACGCAGAAGAGCCATGCGGCGAATTGGCGAGGTCATTGCTAGCGCCAAAACCGGTCCGTCAAGAGTTCGTCGGCTAGCTCGGCCCAAATCAACGCATTCCTACCTGTGGCAAATCGGACCGCGCTGTCACAATCATTTCGTTACACGCAAACCGTCTCTCATCTTCGAGCCGTAGCTTTGTAAGCATTCAGCAAAAAGGAATCAGCCCATGAAGAAAACAAGACTAATTACAGCAATAACTGTCAGCGCCGCCCTCATGCTGGGACCGGCTGCCTTCGCGCAAGAGGAAACTCCTGTAGACATGAAAGACGTGCCGTCTCCGGCCCAAACCACCATCAAGGAAAAAGCCGGGAGCGATGAGATTGTTCGGGTCGCAAAGGAGACCCGAAAAGGCAAGGAATGCTCTGACGCGGTCGTGACCCGGAACGGAAAAGAAATGGCGATCCGGGTCGACGCCAGTGGCAAGTTCATGGGGACTCACCCCGAGAAGGCCGAGAAAAAAACAAAGACCCAGCAATATTAATCGGTGCAATGCGGATCGGGCAGTCCTTCCAGCAGGGGCGCGGCCCAACAACGAGGATGCGCAGTGAGCACGGCGGAGTCGCTTGTGCGATTACCGACCGCTGTGTGAGGGCACCGTTCCATTGAGAAGACGTGAGCAATCCTACTGGGAGATGCGACCGGGAAGGCACCGAGAGCCGTCAATAAGTTGATGGGAGACCCACGAAACGTCGCGCACGCCAAGAAAGTCCGCCAGGAGAAGCATCATAAGGACAAGCATACTTCAAAGGCTGGTTCTGTTCCGTCGCAGCGTGCCAAGAACGTCCAAACCGAAAAGAAAGCTGCAGTTGTCACCGAGAGCACTGCTCCAAAGGCCGAAGCTGCAAAGCCAACTCAACCAGTAGAACCAACGCAGTTGGAAAAATCGCTTGTAGTCCTCTCTAACCTTAAGGATTTGGAATTTCACTCACGGGCGAACATCGAAAAACTGGCTGAACTCAGCCTGACGATTGAGGAAGAGCTCAAACAAAAACAGTTTGCCGACGCTATCGGTGCCATTTACGCCGCGCAGGATGCCTTCCACTCTAAAATCGTGAAACTCATTGAAGACTATGAAGGCGAGTGCACTCGCTTGAAACCTGCGGGGTAAAGCGTCTATCTCAGCGGTCAGCGCATTCAGAGGTTCGGCGAGAAGAAAAATGGTGTCATCGAAACGTGCTGGTGCAGCCTTCGGATCTTGTCGGGTGCCGCCTGACACGAGCGCTTAGTTTCGAACAACACTTGAACCTAACGGTCAAAAATTAACAGACATGAAAACGAAAAACCTATTTGCAGTAGCGGTTGTAAGCACCGGTCTGGCAATTGGCGTTACCGCGCAAGCGAAGGAAAGAGGACACGAAGAGCAAACTATCAGCGGTTCTGACGTGCCTGCGGCGGTGCAGCAAGCTGCTCAGGCCGAAGCAAAAGGCGGAACAATTGTCCGCTGGGAAAAAGAGGGCGCCAACTTTGAAGCCGTGATCGACAAGAATGGCAAGCAGATTGGTGTCGAAATGGACGCCAACGGCAAAGTGCTGAGCAAGCACAACGAAGCCAAAGAGCACAAAGAAAAGGGCGCGAAATACTAATTGGGTGGATCGCGTTGTTCTTCAACGCGATAGTGGGTGAAGCGCGGCGAAGACGCATTGTCTAACATCGTCTTCGCCGCCTTCTTTCGTCGAAGTCGCGGAATCACCGATTCCGGCTGCAGCTTATGCAAACGCGCGAATACCCGAGTAGATTATTCCACCGAGGATTGCTCCAATCGCCACCAGCGCAACGTCGCGCTTCAGAAAGGCGATTAGAAGAAAGGAAACGACCGCGATACCGACCGTGGGCCAGTCGATAAGCGCCCCGGGAATTAAGTCCAGCGATACAACTGCGATCACCCCAACGACCGCCGCACTGACCCCGGCGAGGAATGCTTGAATCGGGCGGTTCTCCCGAACTTTTTCGACATAGTGCGCTCCGCCAATTACAAAAATGAACGACGGCAGGAACACAAAGAACGTAGCCAAGACCGCTCCAGTAATTCCGCTGGCAAGGTAACCGACGAATGTTGTGAACAACATGAATGGTCCCGGCGTTGCGACGCTGAGAGCGACGCCATCGAGCAATTGGCCGTCGGAAAGCCAGTGATACTCCGCGACTGCCCCACGTTGCACAAAAACAAGCGATGCATAGGCGCCGCCAAAGCTCAGCAATCCTGTTTTTAAGAATAACCAGGCAATCTGAAACAAGCGCGAGTCGCCAAGTGGAATCAACACACCAACACCACCGATCATCGCCGGCAACGTCGGCGCAGCTTTCTTCACCAGGGACCACCCTTGATCGACAATCAGATTCAAGACGCCTGCAATCAACAAAATCAGCAAGAAATTGATTCCACCGAAACGCATCGCCAAAAACGCGCCAACCAATAGAACCGCGAGAAAAAAATTCCGGATTGCCGCGCGCCCGAGTTTAATGATCCCCGCGGCAATGATACCCAGGACAGCCGGCTTGAGAACATAGAGCGCGTCCACGACTTGAGTCAGTTTGCCGTAGCGAACATAAAGCCAGCTCAGAACGATCATCGCAATCGCGCCGGGTAAAATGAAAGTGAGACCAGCCAGAATGCCGCCCAATACCTTGCGTTTGAGATAACCGACGTAGATGGCCAACTGCAAGGCTTCTGGCCCGGGAAGCATGTGGCAGAAAGCCATGATCTTGATGAAACGATCTTTGGATAGCCACCGGCGCTTTTCCACCATGTGATTGAACATCATCGTGATCTGCGCCACCGGCCCGCCGATGTTGACGAAACCGAGAAAGAGAAAATAAAGGAAGACTTTGCGCCACGACGGCATCTGCTCGTCCGCATCGTATTCGTTCTGTTGATCGTGGTTCATCGTGGTTGCAAAAACGCGTAGAGAGCGTCGAAGCATTCAAAGCCACGGCGTAAAATCTCCTGATCAGGTAATCCTTCTTTCGCCCAACCTTTGAGGACGCGATCAATTCCGACCGCCTCGACACGCTGAAATCGTGCGTCGTCCAAATCCGCGTCGTGGATCATCTCTCCAACCTTGACTAAAGATTTGTCTGAAATCGCAAACCGTCTGGTGAGCGTCTCGAAGGTGCAGTAATTCCCGTGATGCGAAAACTCCGCGTCCAGTATGTCGAACGGAATAGCGTCTGGAATCGCGTCTAAGGTCGATGCGAAAACGAATTTTGGCTTGCGATCAATGAATCGTGCGATCAGCCAGGCTGACCCGACGCGGTCGATCTCAGGGCGTGGACGCGTCAGCCATGTTTTCCCCTGATATTGCCTTACGTCCAATGTTTCCAGTTGTCGCGACCGCTTTGGTCCTTCCGCGCGCCGAAGCAGCATTGCTACGTCGTGTCCGCGCGGGCTGTCGAAGAAATCGACTGCGCGGACTTCCCGAAACCGCCGCGTGAACCGCTCAAGTTCCGAGCTTGCCTCTTCGGCATCCGTTTTCTTCTGGCGCGCGATGAAACTCTGAAGAGATTTTCGTAACTCGCCGTAGTCCTTTGCACGTGCGTCGTTGAAGATCGCGATGACTCTCTCTTTGGTAAGAGCCTCGATTTCGTGCGCACGAACGAGCGTAGAATCGCCGCCATAATCTCGGATCTGTTTCGCGAGCCATTGGAACTGCTCGTACTGCGCGGGTTCATCCGGCAGCAGGTATGTCGATGTTTTGATCTGCACGGCGCCCATTTTCTTCAGGCGCCGCCACACCGCTACGCGTTCGGTATTACGGTTGGTCGGAAGGCTGAACAGCAGCAGGAGCCAGGAATTTGCCGCGATCACAACTCATCCTGGACAAATGAAAGATGTATTGCAAATGTTATTTGAACTTACATTCAGCCTGCGTTGTCTCAAAACATTACACCGCAACCACAATGGAGGTCCCATGGTAAAAAATCTTGTTTTTCGCACAACAATTCTCCTTGGATTCATCTCGAGCGCGCTCGCTGCTAACCTCGATACGGCGCGCATTGACCAAATCACTGGCCTGAAAGGCAAGTTCAACGAAAAAGAGGGCGTCTATAAAGTGACCTTTCCGCGCAATGACGTGAAGATCATCGTCGATGGATGGAACATGCCGCCGTTTATGGGTCTGGGCACCTGGGCCGCGTTCACCGCCACGCAAACTGGCGCCATGGTGATGGGCGATACCGTTCTTTTTGAAGATGAAGTGAACGCCGCGATGTCGGCCGCGCTCGACAACGGACTCAACGTAACGGCGCTGCATAACCATTTCTTCTTCGATCGGCCCAAAGTTTACTTCATGCACATCGAAGGCGAAGGCGCAGCCGACAAACTGGCGGGCGCTGTAAGAAAGCTCTATGACAGCGTTAAACAAACCCGCGCGGCCAATCCACAGCCAAAAGATTCTTTCGGCGGGAAACCGTTACCAGAAAGAAGTTCGATTACTGCCGGGCCGCTCGACGAGATCTTTGGAGCGCAGGGTGAAGCGAAGGACGGAATGGTAAAATTCACATTCGGTCGTCCCGCGAAAATGCACGGTGTCCCGCTGGGCAACACCATGGGCGTCAACACGTGGGCGGCGTTCGCCGGCAGTGACGACAATGCAATTGTCGATGGAGATTTTGCAGTCACCGAAGATGAATTGCAGCCTGTTCTGAAATCGCTGCTCAAGGAAAAGATCAACATTGTCGCCATCCACCAGCACATGACGCATGAAGAGCCGCGGATCATGTTTTTCCATTATTGGGGAAGAGGCACTGCCAAAGACCTGGCACAGGCTATCAAAGGCGGATTTCTGATCGGTGGACTACTCGGGGTCAGCTCACCATTGCAAAATTGAGCGAATCTTTCTCGAGCAAAACAGTTTACGTTGCCGTTGCGCTTTGTTGCACCGGCATCGTTACAGTCGCCGCACAGAGTGCCGCTCCACTTAAGTTACAGCAAACGATCCCATTATCAGGTGTCGAAGGACGCATCGACCATTTCGGGTTTGATGCGGCCGGCGAACGATTGTTTGTCTGCGCGCTCGGCAATAACACTGTCGAAGTGGTCGACTTGCGAAAGGGCGAAAGAATTCATTCCGTGACGGGCCTCGGTGCACCGCAGGGAGTCGCCTATGTCCCTGAACTCGACCGCATCTTCGTTGCGAATGATAAAGGCGGTATTTGCAAGATCTACGATGGAAAATCATTCCAGGTTGTCGGAGAACTGAATCTTAAAGATGATGCTGACAATGTCCGTTACGATGAGGCGACGAAGAAGATTTATGTCGGATTTGGCAGCGGAGGCATTGCCGTTGTTAATGCGCCCGACGGGAAACAGCTCGGTTCGATCAAACTCAGTGCACATCCCGAAGCTTTTCAGCTGGAGAAAAACGGTAACCGGATTTTCGTCAATGTTCCCAATTCGCGTCACGTGGAGGTAATCGATCGCGACAAGGGCGAAGTCATTGCAAGATGGAAAACAGATCTAGCCTTTGGAAATTTCCCAATGGCGCTCGACGAATCCAATCATCGATTGTTTGTCGGCTGCCGACTTCCCTCCAGGCTTGTCGTGCTCAACACCGATTCGGCAGATGTTGTCGCAAAGATCGATATTTCCAGCGATTCCGACGACGTCTTCTACGATAGCAAACGCCACCGCGTTTATGCGATATGCGGCGCCGGCAAGATCGAGATTATCGAGGAGACCGATGCAAAAACATATAAAGCCTTAACCAAGGTTGATACAGCAAATGGCGCTCGCACGGGGCTCTTTGTTCCCGAACGCGATACCTTGTTCGTGGCTGTTCCGCATCGGGGTTCACAACAAGCAGAAATTCGCTGTTATCGAGTCGAATAGCTACGACTACAATATGGAGCTGCATAACAGAATGTTGCTCATCAGCAACTCGACCGTGTACGGCCGCGGCTATCTCGATCATGTTGAATCTGAGATCAAGAGCTTCCTCGGCAGCGCGCGACACGTTTTATTTTTTCCCTTCGCCTTACATAATCGGGATGCTTACACCGCCGGAGCCAGGACACGGTTTGATGCCATGGGTTACTCTATCGAATCCGCGCACGAAACAGCGGCTCCACAGAAAGCTGTCGAAGAAACCGACGCAATTTTTATCGGCGGAGGCAACACCTTCCGGCTGCTCAAGGCTCTCGAGGACCTTGATCTCATTGAAGCCATTCGCCGGAAAGTGGAACGCGGCACGCCATACATCGGCAGCAGTGCTGGTTCGAATGTTGCGGGTCCGACGATCAAAACGACGAAAGACATGCCAATCGTTCAGCCACGCTCGTTCCAATCGCTTGGCCTGGTACCGTTTCAGATCAGTCCTCACTATCTCGATCCTGACCCGAATTCCACCCACATGGGAGAAACGCAGGAAGAACGAATCCTGCAATTTCTTGAGGAAAACGACGCACCAGTCGTCGGCATTCGCGAAGGAGCGTGGTTATTATGCAACAACGGTGCCGTCATCCTGAAAGGCCAGACGGGCGCGAGGATTTTTCGTCGTGGCCAGGCTCCAGTCGAGGTCGCGCCCGGCACTGAAATCTCCAAGTTAGTCGAAGGATCGAATGCAATTTGAAAAGACGCTCTTATTGCGTCGCAGCGATGTCGAAGAGCTGCTCAGCTTGCGCGAGTGCATCGATGCGGTAGACGAAATCTTTCGTTTGCAAGGCGAGGGAAAAGTTCCGGCGCCTGGAATTCTTGGAGTGAATGCTCCGCGCGGCGGACTGCATGTTAAAGCCGGGCTGTTGCCGGGCGACAGAGACTATATTGTTGCGAAACTCAACGGGAACTTCCCAGGCAACAACGCGCATTTCGGTTTGCCGACAATTCAAGGCGTGGTGGTCGTGTTCGATGCGAACAACGGTGTCCCGCTCGCGATTCTCGATTCAATCGACATTACAATTAAACGCACCGCCGCCGCGTCGGCAGTCGCAGCAAAATATCTCGCGCGAAAGGAGTCATCCACTGCAACGATTTGTGGCTGCGGACAGCAGGGTCGGGCGCAACTTCGTGCCGTCCTGCTAGTTCTGCCGCTGACGAAAATCTATGCGTTCGACGTAAACGAACGTGCAGCGATGAATTTCAGAAACGAACTTTCGCCTCAGCTAAAGATCCGCATCGAACCTGTTCACAATTTGGCAAGGGCAATTCAGAAGAGCGATGTCTGTATTACGTGCACGACTGCGAATGAATTCTTTGTGCGCAAAGAGGATGTCAGGCCCGGCACTTTTATCGCAGCGGTGGGCGCGGACAACGAACACAAACAGGAAATCGACCCGGCCTTGATCGCCTCCGCCAAAGTTGTTGCGGACAGCTTGGAGCAATCGTGCGCGATCGGTGACGTGCATCATGCGATCGCCCACGGGCTGATGCGGAAAGAGGATGTTTACGCGGAGCTATCCGAAATCGTTGCCGGCCACAAAATCGGCCGCGACGCCGATGATGAAATCATCGTTTTCGATAGCACCGGCGTGGCGATTGAGGATGCTGTAGCCGCGGCTGCCGTTTATGAAAGAGCGCTTGCGAACGGCATCGGCACTGATTTCGACTTTGCGTCCTGAGGTTGTAAAAAGGGATTACAACACGATCGTCGATCGAGCGTTCGCAATTACTGAGAATTAACCACAATCTGGGAAGTTAAGTCGTGTCTTCAATTCCTCGATGGCTAACCGGCTGCCTGCTTGGCTTACTCTGTGGGACCGCGATGGGCAGTGGGCCCTACCAGCTTGTAACTGAGATACCGATTGGAGGCGAAGGCGGCTGGGACATTTTGACGATTGATTCGTCTGCGCGACGTCTATACCTCTCACACGCAACAAAGGTCGTCATTCTCGATTTGATTAAAAATACCGTTGCCGGCGAAATTGCCGACACGCCTGGCGTCCACGCATTCGTGGCCGTACCCGAAGTGCAACGCGGTTTCTCGTCGAATGGCAGGGAATCGAAATCGAGCGTTGTCGACCTAACAACATCGAAAACGGTTTCGAAAATCGATACCGGCCCGAATCCCGACGCCATCGTTTACGAGCCACGTCATGGCGAGGTCTATGTTTTCAATCACACAGGTAATTCCGTCACCGTTATCAATGCAAAAGCCGCTACCGTCTCAGCAACCATCCCGCTCGGAGGAAATCCAGAATTCGCGGCGGTAGATGAAAACGCGGGTCGCGTTTACTGCAACATCGAAGACAAGAACGAGGTCGCGGTGATCGATGTGAACACACATGAAGTCGTCGCGCACTGGTCGCTCGCGCCGGGAGAAGAACCAAGTGGAATCGCGTTGGATGCTCGGCACCATCGTTTGTTCTCGGGTTGCCATAACAAAATGATGGTGATGCTCGATACCGAAAGCGGAAAGGTCGTCGACACTGTTCCGATTGGCGCCGGTGTCGATGGCTGTGCGTTCGATAACGCAACGCAGCTCGCGTTCGCCTCTTGTGGAGACGGCACGACGACAATCGCGAGAGAAGAAGCGCCAGACAAATTGACGCTTCTTCAAACTTTGAAGACCGAGCGCGGCGCGCGAACGATGGCGCTCGATCCCGGGTCGCATCGGATATATTTGCCGTCAGCGCAGTTTCAACCGCCACCGTCTCCGTCCCCTGGCACGTCCCCGGGACGACCCAGTGTTGTGCCCAACACACTCAAGCTTCTGGTTTACGGTACCGCTGAATCCGTCAAACATTAAAATGTGCGGCGATTAACGATTGCGATTTTGGTCGCAGCAGCGGCGCGCGTTGCGTTTGGGCAAGGCGGTCCGCCGATGATCACGGACGATCCGGGCACTCCTGGCAGCGGCAAATGGGAAAACAATTTCGCAATCGCGTTCGAAGATCGCCCGAATGAGATCTCGATCGACGTCCCGGCGATCGATCTCAATTACGGAGTGGGCGACCGCATTCAGCTTACATTGCAAACGGCGCCGGTACTTTTGAAGCGCAGCGACCACGGGTTAGTCGGCGGACTGGGCAGCACCGAGGCAGGAGTCAAGTGGCGCTTTCTGGATGAGGCAAAGGGCGGCTTCGACATGTCGATGTTTCCGCGCGTTATTTTCAACGTGGCGCAGTCATCAGTGCGCCGCGGTCTCGCTGAGGACGGGACACGGTTTCAAATCCCATTTCAAGCTGCGAAGACGTTTGGCCGTTTGCACCTGGATGCTGAGTTCGGTCCCCGAGCAAGCACTGGTGGCCGAAGCGAATGGTTATATGGGATTGTCTGCGGTTTTGACGCTGGCAAACAAACGATGTTGATGGCAGAGCTTCATGACGAATCGCGAATGAACTTCAGCCGCGACGTTCTCACGCTGAATTTCGGTTTGCGGCATGAGTTTACCGAAAACTACATCCTGATTGTATCGATGGGCCATGAGCTTCGGTCCCCCGATCAGCCGACCGCCCTCATCGGCTATTTCGGGATGCAATTCGTTTATTGAATCAGATCAATGCGCTTTTGAAGCGGGCTTCTGCGGAAAAATCAGGATCAACGCGACGATTACCACCAGGAGGGCGAGCGATGCGGTGTAACGACTCAGAGCCAAGCCGCCTTGTGCGATTGGCTTGTCGAGAAAATCGCCGACCGTGGCTCCGAGCGGGCGAGTCAAAATGAATGCAGCCCAAAACAAAATAACGCGCGAAAAGCTCGTGAGGTAGTAGAGAAGAGCAGTCAACAAAAGTAACCCTCCGAAAACGGCGGCAGCGCCGAGATAGCCCATTTCATTTGTGTCGGCCACCCAATCGCCAAGCGCAGTCCCCAAGGTCTGCGAGAACATGATTGTCACCCAATAAAAAATTTCGACCTTCGGCGTAGTCACCGTTTCGATCGATATGCTCCCGGCCGACCACTGCCAGAGCAGAAGCGACGCAATCACGCAGATGAGCAAAATGGTTGAACCGCCCGCGTAGCCGATGCCGAGCGATCTGTCGCAATAATCGGCCAGCGTGGTGCCGACTGTCGTCGTTGCGACGATCGTTAGCCAGTAGAGGAATGGGTGAAATTTTTTTGCTCTGATTTGTACAAGCACCGCGGCTATGAAAATCACGCCGAAAATCGCCGTGCCGATCAAATAGCCGCCGGCTTTGCCTTCGGGCGTAGTTTCACCAAGCCAGGACATAGTGACGGCATCGCCGCCGGTTTCGCCGAGGGTGGTCGCCAGGATCTTAATGATCCAGAAGAGAATCGTTACCTGCGGAACCTTAGTGGCAATCGCGTCGACATTTGAATCACGCATGTGCATAGGTTTGCATTCGGTTTGCCGCGGCCCGCAACGAATTTTGGCCAAGCGGCGCGCATTTTTTGAGCCGGTAAACTAGAATCGTTACCGTTGTGTCAAAGGGCCGTTTAGGGCCTTGTTTGGCAATTTACCCAAAAGAACGTGCAGCCGTTCCGATGTCGGCGGTAGTTTGAAATTGGGCGAGCACCTCCACCGGCTTCCTTTCGGGGGGACGCGACACTGTTGGCGATACACATGCGATGTTTTACATCGAATGGCAGTTCCTTACAAAATGAGCACAGAGCGAATTTTTAACGCGCAGACCTCCGCTCAAGACCAGATCCGGCACGAGGACTCGAGCGATTAATGCGAATGCCTTCGATTCAGCGGCAGCTACCGTCGTCGCACGGTTGCGACGTAGCCATTGACAACAGAGCTGCCGCTCACGGTGTAGACGCCGAGCACATTGTTTTCGAACACTGTGTTTCCCGACGTGACTTGGGCAGAGGGGTAGGCAATTTGTGTCCACTGCGCAATGCTAAACGAACGTCCAGGGACGCGAAAGATGTGGGCGAAAAACGCCCCTACCTCGGGAGGGAGGACACCGACCCAGTCGCCTGTGAGATAGAAGCCGCCGCGGCCGTCGCCTGTAATGCCGTTGAAATGCGAGATGGCAATGCCGATCCGGCTATTGTTATAGTCGTAGGACGTCCAGTCCGAAGGAGTTTGTGTCGCGGAATCCCAATTCACCAGGTAGCCATGGTCGATTCCAGAGAGATTTGCGTTACTGTAGCCACCCGCGATCGTGTATTGGGTCCCGCCGTTGTACCAGATTCCGTAGGCAGTGATGCTCACCGCTCCCGGCTTTACCAACTCCACCCAAGAGTTGTTGTCGATGTCGTAAACGAAGGCCCTGCCCGTCGCGAGGTTCGTATCGAAGTTGCCGACCACGAGTCCGCCCATTGTGCTGTGCGCGATCGTATTGAGAACAGTCTCCCCCACCAGGGGAAAATCGATTGTCTGCCATGTGCCAGTGCCATCGGGCGGTCCTTCGTAGAACAGACCGTGATCCTGCTGCCCAGTCGCAGTTTGTTTGTAGCTTCCTACCAGACGCACATTATTAGGAGGGAGGCCGTCCGGCCCATAGAGCGCCGTGCTGGTCACATCGGCACCGGGAAAATTCAGGATCGTCCATTGGCCGCCGCCACTCAGCGGGCCTTGGTAAAGAAGCCCCTGCGTATCCGTTGAGCCCTGCTGCATATAGGTTCCCGTTATGTAAACGTCCCCTCCTCCGGCGCCTCGTACGCCTGTGAGAAATGTGGAATCCCCAACAGCGCCGGGATAATTGAACGTTGAGTAGCTAACCTGCGCGAAACAAGTGTTCGCACAGAGCATTATCAAGACCGCGAGAGCAAGGTGAGTTGTGGTATTTTTGAAATGAATCGGCTGATACATATCCGGTCTTTCTTCTTTTACCGTTGCTGGTCCTGGCGCGCGCGTATCTGAATACGAAATCTCTATTTGCGCAGCAAGAACAAACCAATGATGGCGAACGCAACGCCGGCGATCCTTTGCCATGATGGTGGTTCGCGAAAGAAAATAATCCCAACGATGGCCATGATCGCGGCGCCGCCGGCCAAGATCGCTGGAACAGAAGAAAGCGGACCGCCTTTTTGAAAAAGCAGGAAGAATGCAATTGTCCCGGCGCCTACACAGATACCGGTAAGAACGGAATAGAAAACTCCTTGCGCGCTTGATTGCTGATTCCAACGGTTCACCAGCCAAAGGAACGCGAGGTAAAGTAAGATCGTCAATGCGGCTGTTGCTTCGACAACGAATCCGCCCAGGCCCTCACCGATGTGATCCGATGCCATTCGGGTGAAGATTTGGTGCGCGCCATAAAGCACAGCAGCAACAACCGCATACCAAAACCAGGCTGCCATGAAATGAGAAGATAAATCGGTGGCCCGGTCACATGCGAGAAGATTCAACTCGACCGCGTCGCTCAGCGCGCTTTGTCGAACGCGAGCTTAAGACCAAAGCCGATAAAAATGGCGCCCGTTGCGCTGTCGAGTGCCATGACCACGCGACGTTGTCTTAGCCAGCCCGACAACAATTCAGTCGCGTTTGTTACCAGCAAAAACCAAAGGAGGCCTTCTGTCGCGTGAATGAACGCGAGGAGAACGCTGAACGACCAAACATGAACGCCCGCCGGAATAAATTGGGGCAGGAAGCTCAGGTAGAAGACGCCAACCTTGGGATTCAGAAGGTTCGTCAACAAGCCACGTGTGAACCACAGAGAACCGTCTCGGCCCTTCTGTTCCTCCAAGACAGGTTCGGCAACCCTGTTTGAAGAAGCGGGCGCAAACGCGCGAATAAGCAATTTGATTCCCAAATAGCCCAGATAGATAGCGCCCCCGATCCGGAGCACGTTGTAAGCGAACCCGGAAACACCGAGCAGTGCGCTTAGCCCGAAAGACGCCGCAACGCCCCAAACCAAACAACCGAAACAGATCCCTATGCCGGCCAGCGTTGCCCGTTTTCCACCCTCAACCGCAGAGGTTCGCAATACCAGCGCTGTGTCCAGCCCGGGTGTGATGGTCAACAAACCGGCCGCTAAAGTAAACGAGAGCAACGCTTGCTCAACACTCATAAAGCTTACTTGAAGTTATATTCTCCTCTCGCGCAGAAGGCACCATATTAAATAATTGAAAAAGAGTTGGCGACCTCTCGAACACGCGCGAATTATCGCCAAGATGTCGATTGCACTTTTTCGGATCGCAGCTCTGCTTTGTTTTCTTGCCGTCGCGCTCGGCGCTTTCGGGGCTCACAGTCTCAAGCAAATACTCGAAACGCACGGAATGCTCGATGTGTGGAACAAGGCAGTGCTTTATCATTTCCTTCACGCGCTTGCGCTCCTGGTCCTAGCGCTTTTTGGCGCCGCTAATCGCAGCGCATGGTGGTTACTCCTAGCCGGTATTTTCATTTTTAGTGGCAGTCTATATGTAATGGCACTGACAAATATCCGGTGGTTCGGAGCAATTACGCCCATCGGCGGTCTTTGTTTTCTCGCCGGTTGGGCGTGGCTGATCATCGCGCCAGGAAAATGGCACTAACTGCAGCGGTCCGCCTTAGGCGGATATCGGCTGCTTAATCGACCGGATCTTGCAGGCGACACGCCTGCCCACTACAGACGATGTGGCTGCAGTCGCTTCTTCTGCAGTTTGAACAAAGGCGGCGACAACGCGAGAGCGCTTGTTTTAGCACGTTGTTTTTTGATATACTACCCACTCGAATGTTTAACGCACTGTCGGAGGCGGAGCGAGATGCGATCACAGCGATCGTATTCCTCGGGACGTTTTTTGTTACGTTCGGTGTGGGCCGATTTTTAAAGCGCCGTGCCGGAGTGAAGCTGGGGCTGCTGTACAGGCTTTTCTGCCTCATGCTGGCATTCTATGCCGCCATAGCTGTTTAT
>Ga0070698_100004689_pt1 | contig 15019 bp, 11 predicted proteins | sample KBSK1502metaG_FD_65477 | JGI IMG/M metagenome (GOLD analysis project Ga0070698, IMG submission 65477) | Corn, switchgrass and miscanthus rhizosphere microbial communities from Kellogg Biological Station, Michigan, USA - KBS K1-50-2 metaG | ecosystem: Host-associated > Plants > Roots >...
ATATGCGGATTGTAATTGCTCGAGCGCGTTTCTCGACGCGCACGGGGCGCGATCGGTTGTCTCTCGGATTTTTTCCAACGCGGCGATGACGAGGTCGAGAGCCGGCTGGATCATTGTTCCCCCGATCATTCCAAATGTTGGGCGCCGCTGCAATTTATTTGTGCAAACGCGCACGAAGTATGCGGTTTGTGGATAAAAAATGATCGGTATGCCGACGTGATTCGTTAAAACGTTGAAGCATTGTAGCCGCCCGCGCTGACCGCGGCATTTCCCGCGCATGCCGAGCTCTACCCGCCGGGGTCAGCGACCCCGGTTACACCATAAGATTCGCGTGCTGCGCTAGGCCCCGCGCGTGCTCAGCCATTGCAAAGCGAATCGTGCGACTTCCCGCGAATTCTTTAAATCGAGTTTATCTTTGATGTGCGACCGATGGGTTTCCACGGTCTTGGGGCTGAGATGCAAAAGCTTCGCAATTTCACGCACGTCTTTGCCTTTGCCGATCAACTCCAAAATCTCAAGCTCGCGATCGCTAAGTCTTTCGACGGCGTCGGTCTCGTCTTCAGATTCCCGATGCGCGAATTTCGTGATTACCTGTGCTGCCATCGCCGGGCTGAGATAAGGACGTCCGTTAAAGACTTCGTGAATTGCGTGGATTACATTGACCATCGCTTCGTGCTTCATGACATAGCCTTCCGCTCCAGCACGCAGCGCGCGTAATGCGTAAAGCGATTCATCATGCATGGAGAGCACCAAAATCGGTAACACCGAAAATTCTGATCGAATGTTTTTGATAAGCTCAATGCCGTTAGCGCCCGGGAGACTGAGATCGACAATTGCCAGATCAGGATTCAGTTTGCGGATTACTTCCATTGCTTCGGCGGCGTTGCCAGCTTCACCGCAGATCGCAAAACCGTTCTCGGAGTTAATCAATTGCTCGAGGCCTTTTCGAAACAGCGGGTGATCATCGACAATTACAATCCGTTTCGCCTCCGGTTGGTCGCATTTCGGATTCTTGTTAGTCGATCTGGCGTATTTCATTTTAGTCCCGACCGTTCTCGTGATTCAATAAGATTGGCCGAAAACCGGATTTCGGTTTTGTCGAGATTCCTGCGCGGCGTGTCATTTTATGCCCCAATAAGCATACGCGGCTCGGCCGGTAGTCCGATGCAGGAAATTTGGATTAGGATGTTTAACGCTTTCGTTAGTTTGCCGACAAAGGCTCTGGAGCACGTTTTTTTCTCTTGTTCGATTCGACTGTTCCGTCGGGCAAATAACAGGCCACACGCGTGCCGCCTTTTTCCGGAGATTCGACTTTCAACTGCCCTCCCATCACGCGCGCGCGATAGTTCATGATGTGAAAACCTAGCCCGCGCGAACCGTTTTGAGCTTTCTGAATTCCGACGCCATCATCGGTTACGCTGAGGACCATTTTCCTTTGCCCGGATCGCTCTAGTTTGACCACTATCTGCCTCGCTTGGGCATGCTTGTTGGCATTGATCACTGCTTCGCGCGCGATGCGATACAGATGAGCCGCGACCGTGTCGTCATCGAGATGAAATGACGGTTTGACTTCCAAACGACAAGGCGTTCTCCACATCTCACGGTCAACCAAATCTTCCAATGCTTCCACAAGTCCGGCCGCGTCCACATCCACCCGGTGCAAAGCGCGGGAAAGATTTCGGCTGTCGGTTGCAGCGTTATTCACGAGTTCTGCGATTTTTTCGATGTCTTTCACCTCGATGACTCGATGATTCTTTAATCGCAGCCCGATCGATCGGGCCATGAACGCAACCGCTGTGAGATGCTGACAAAGCCCATCGTGCAGTTCCTGGGCGAGTCGTTGTTGTTCGCGATCGCTGATCTCGAGGATTTCACCCTCCAGACCCTTCCGTCGTTCGATTTCGGCTTTCAATTCAGCGTTTGCGACGCTTAACGCTTTCGTGCGTTGATCCACCAGCTCTTCCAGCGCTTCGTTCGATTTTTGCAGGGCTTCTTCCACTTTCTTGCGTGCCGTGATATCGACGATCACCGCTACGGTCGATCGGGTCTTGCCGTTCGGTTCGCGAACAGCACTGGCGCTGACGGCCGCCCACAGAACGGAGCCGTCTTTGCGGAGATAACGCTTTTCAAGGTCGAACGGTTTGCCGTGCCGGATCATGCGCTGAAAGAGACGCATGGTTTTTTCCAAGTCATCGCGGTACGTCACGTCCGCAAGGCTCTTGCCGATCAGCTCCGATTCTGTGTAACCGAGCATCTTACAGAGCGTTCGATTGGCAAAGACAATTCGACCATTCGTGTCGCAGCGTGCCACGCCCGCCGTCGCTTGCTCCACGGTTGCGCGCAAGCGCGCTTCCGATTCGCGCAATGCTTCTTCGTCGCGTTTGTGTTCAATCGCCTGAGCAATTTGGGTTGCAATCGTGGTCGCCAGTTTCAGCTCGTCGTCGGTGAACACATGTGGTGCATCATAATAGGTCATGAATTTGCCGATCAATTTTTGGCTGCTGACCAACGGAATGAATGCAGCTGCGCGAATGCCTTCGCTTCGAATGGTTGATTTCAGCGGCTTAGGAATATCGGCAATATCGACGTCGTTAATGCAAACGGGTTCGAAACGTTTTGCGTCGGGCTTCCATGGCGAATGACCTTCTACCGCCTTGCGATATCTCTCTGACAAACCGCGCCAGGCGACAAAGCGCATCACCTTCTCTTTATCGAAAAGCAAAATCGACGCGCGCTGGCAACCCAAAACGGGAAAAATCGCGTCCAGCACAGCGTCATAAATTTCTGCAGCGTTGCTGGCAATGTTTTGCTGTTGAGCAAATCGATAGAGTATTCGCTGTTGTTGCTCTGCGCGTTTGCGCGCGGTGACGTCAGTATTGGTTTCGAGAATTAACGCTGGTCGCCCGCGCCCGCCCCGATCCAGGCTCCAGCGCGAAAGGACGGTAACAGTTTTGCCGTCCTTTCGGACATGAACCAATTCACCAGACCAATGATTGTCGCGCTCCAAATGTTTTTGAATGCTTCTGTAATTTCCCGGATGCGTCGTCTGCAGTAGCTCGTGCGTAATTTTTCCGAGCGTTTCTTTGGCAGAGAAGCCGTACATTTCCTCCGCACCGCGGTTCCAATAAACGATGCGGTCTCGATGATCGCGGACGATGATTGCATCGTTGGTCAAATCGAGGAGCCGCGCCTGTTCGGCCAGGCGTCGTTCCGTTTGTTTTTGTTTGGTGATGTCGCGAGCAATTTTTGAAACGCCGACAATTTCTCCTTTCGCGCCTTTGATCGGCGAAATTGTCAACGAAACATCGATTAGCTTTCCATCCTTCCGGCGACGAACCGTTTCGTAGTGGTCCAATGATTCACCACGGCGAACTTTCCTCAGAATCTCCTGTTCTTCCTCTTGACGGTCTTTGGGAATTAGAGTCAGGACCGATTTGCCGACGATCTCTTTTGGCTTGTATCCAAAGATGCGTTCGGCGCTTTGGTTCCAATCCGTGATGATTCCATTCAAGGTTTTTGCTGCGATCGCGTCGTGGGAGGATTGAACTACTGCGGCGAGGCGCATGGCTGCCACCTCTGCGCGCTTGCGCTCGGTGATGTCAAAAAGGGAATTGATTCCGCCGGTGATTTTGCCGTGAATGTTTGTAAGAATTCGCGGAACCGGAAGCACGTGTCTCCGCTTCCCATCCGGACGTTCGACGATAATTTCCAAATCTTCTGCCTTCAGTTTTTCGCCGCCTCCACGGTAGTCAGTGCCTTGCGATTTTGTGCGGCGCTGGTTTCGGTTTTTATACGCCGCAGCGTTTTTTGCTTTTTTGCGCGGGGGCATTCGGCCTCCTGGCCAATCAACAATAATGCTTCGTTGCTAGAGCAGATTCAAGATGCCAATTGTTTTGCGCCATTGGTCGTGGCGAGTCGCACGCAATTAGCCAGTGAAAAGATCCCGCCGTGCCGTGACAAGAAACGATCACCGATTAATAGCGGCGATGCGTTCTTCGATGAGATCGTGCTCAACTTCCCAATACCTCAGCGACGAAAGGAGCAGACTGTGGATTGGTTCAACGGGGATAGGTTCGTCTTCAACTACTGACCTTGGGCGCCGTAATGCCTTGTAGTTTTTACTCGGTGTTTGCGCTCCGTGTTTAGCCTTCGCCGCTCTCAAGCGCGCTCGCTTTGGTCGCCGTCCTACCATCAACGATCCTCCTCCCTCATGAGTCCTCTCATTCCTTGGTTCGCGTCACGATTTAACAGCGGTTGTGACAAATTGTTTCCTTCTTTCGAGTGAGCCGAAATTTCCTTTCGCGTGGCGTAACGTTAGCCGCGAAAATGGAGCTTGATTCTAAGGCCCATTACGCCGCCGGTGCAGACGACATGTTCCGAACAGCCCGATGATCGCTAACTGCTTCAACCGGCGGGCGCAGTCCGGTCAAATATTGTGAGTCAAACGCGCGCAAGGCTGCTGTGACAGTGGACCCAATTCCCACGATTCCTTCCTCTACGCTCGCTCCAAGCAGCGCGATCCAGAGCTCGCCGCGAACAAATAACCTGGGTCGACGGACGGCCGACGGGCTCCCGGGATGGGCCGAGCAGTAAAGCTCCATCGGTTCCATCGCTGCAAATGCATAGCCCGTGATATGGCGCTTACGCAAAGATCGACCGTTTTTCTTCATTCGCCTTTAGAACGCACGACTCCGTGGCATTGGATGTGTGTTTTTTTATGGCTGGGATCGCCAATCCCGGCTAGCCCACCAGTACGTAAGGTTTTCACCGATAGGCGAATCCACCGCGCGCCTGATTGTGCTGTCACTTGCCGGAGACGTATATCTGTTACATGACGCTGTCTCCTCCTATCCCATTATCCGACTCAGATAGACTGGATGTGTTGCGCCGGCTCGATCAGTTTCGAGAGTGGTGTTCTCTGGATGATAAACGTTTCTGTCTCGTTTGCGCCAAAATCATCACTGGCCGGCAAATCCACGTCGCGGGCAGCGCAGGAGGAAACGGGCCGTCGCGGTTGAGCTGTCCAACAGAGCGATGTAACTCGATTCCGATGGATTGGGTGCTGCCTACGGACGAAACCCTCGCCGTAGCAGAAGCGGCGACATCTGAAGAACGCGACGTTGCCCCTTCGAAGGATTGCTGAGAATGGCGTAGAACACGGTTTGGCATTGCAACTGCGCAAACTCGACGCACATCTCAGACAAGCTTTCTAACGCCTGTTCCTTCTGAGTAATGCGGCTCCGATCGTGGACGGACTCGCACTGTTTTTGTTTTCTCTCGTTAGGCAAGATCTACCTTGGAAGTATTTATCGCTCTGTCTACGGCGTCTACTGAGACATCCAAGCGACCGGCGCCGGTTGCTGTCAGGTTAAGGTATAGCACCTGGCGTGCAGACACTTCACGTAGGGTTTTATCCGATTACTCAATCATCCTATCTCCCGATTGTTTGTTTCGCCCGCAAGGCGCAGAGTCTTTCTTGTGTTATGACAACCCATGTTAAACGCGACAATCGACTGTCGATCCTGCGCGCGGGAGATCGTTTCAGGAAATGGAATTCGCTTGATGATCAACGGCTTTGCAGCGTTTGCGAGCGAAAGTTCAAAGACAGGCAGATTGAAATCCGGCGTTTGCCCAGCGGTAGTTATAAGTTGTATTGTCCCACGCTTGGATGCCCTTCAAGGCCGCACCAACGGCTTTATTCGCGAGCATCGATTTCTGAGATCGATGAGCCAGACTGGTGGCATGTCGGCAAACAACCGATGCGCCTTCCGACGGAGCCAACACCGCACGCACGATGTTATCGACTATGATTGGGTCAAACCTCGGTCAACCGGGCGTATCTTCAGTACCAGATGAGGCGCTGATGAAAGCAGTTTCGCGCCGACGCTACGACGCGCTCGCCGAGTTGTATGACCGGCATGGTAAACGGCTGCGCGCAACAATCGACGGAGTGGTTCACGAAGAAGCTGAGGCGGACGATGTGTTGCAGGAGATCTTTATCCAGATTTGGGAAGAAGCGGCCCGTTATTCACCTAAAGCGGGTAAGCCGCTCGGATGGATGGTTACAATCGCGCGTCGACGTGCCATCGACCGATTGCGCCGGCGCCAGGCCTATTCTCGCGTGCGGGAACGTTACCAAGAGCGCGTAAGCCAGCAGATGCTTAACTCACCGCGAAAAGCGGATGACGTTTTCGTGTTGAACGACCTTCACCACTTTCTCAAGGAATGCATGCGCGTGCTGCCCCGCCTTCAACGTGAGGCACTGGAGCTAGCCTTCTTCAAGGGATTGAGCCACAGAGAAATTGCCGCCGCGACCCATGCTCCATTGGGAACAGTCAAAACGCGTCTGGAACTCGGCCTGCAAAAACTCACGCATACGCTGAGGCCGCTGCGCCACAAGGTGTGATTCTATTCACTCAAAGGTGGAGCGACTTCTCCTGAAAATGCGAGTCCGGTTCGGACCGATGGAAAACAAATCGTCGAAGATGCAGCTACCGGGCGGTAAGGCCGCAGCTACTCTCCAAACCGTTGAGGATTCGCCGTTGCGACCGTTCCACACCTCTACCAAGCTAAGTCCAGGTATCGTTGCTGTCACGCTTTGCCGTACCTAGCGAAGCAAGACGACAAGCAACACGATCAAGAAAATAAGACCCAAACCTCCGCTGGGATAGTATCCCCAGCCGGTGCTATATGGCCACGCAGGCAGCGCGGCGATTAACAACAGAACTAGTATAATGAAGAGAAGGAAGCGCATAGTTTAGTTGATTCGCATCTGGTCCCTGTGTCACGCGTAAATTATTGTTAGTGCGGACTCGGCGAGGTGTTGGTGTGTATCTCGGTTGTCACCTTCGTGGTTTTAGTGGCCGGAGACGGGTTTATCGCCGTGGCGTTACGTTCTTTCTTTTCCGCAGTGGATCAATGGTTGTCTGCTCTTGCTCGCAGGCTACAAACAGCGCCAAGGCACTAGGTAAGTAAATATATCTTTTCACGCGGTTGAATCGCGCCTCGGACCCGAAGCTGACGGTTTTGTTATTTGGGCACCGTCATTGGTTTATGACAATTTCATCTGCTGCCCGAGACAATGGTCCTTTGAGCGACGGCTCACTCTTTTTCTGCTCTGCCTTAGTCCTTTTCCTTACAAGTTCAATGGCAAAAGCCTTAAGGGAGTCCCAACTCGTCTTTCTCATCGCTCATTCCTTCGCGTTTGGACCTACTGAGGCGTGTATCCTCTCTCCTCCGATTGTCAGATTGTTCCCAGTAACACGAGGACGATTAAAATCACAAGAATCAACCCGACTCCTCCACTGGGATAATAACCCCAGCCGCGGCTATATGGCCACGCAGGTAAGGCTCCAATTAACAATAGAATGAGAATGAGTAAGAAAATTGTGCTCATAATGCAGGAACAACGCATTTCACCGCTTCCTCGGATTTGTTAAGTTAAAAAACACGCGCCATAGCTAACTGGTGCGATTGCTTTCTGAGGAGGTGAAAAGAATGCTGCGTTGGGCCTTAATTTTCCTTGTAATCGCACTGGTGGCGGCGCTTTTTGGATTCACAGGTATTGCTGCTGCGGCGGCAGGGATTGCCAAATTGCTGTTCTTCCTGTTCCTGGTGATTTGCCTGATCTTTTTTATTGTGGGCATGTCGGCAGGCAGAAGAGTTCCAATAACGATTCCCGATTCCGATTGCCTCAGGTGGAAGCGCGATGCAGAAGAACACTAGCTACATGGTAAGTAGCTGGGTTCGCAGCTGCGGAGTGTGCGATGCGTGCGAGTTGATTGATGAACTTGTTGGGGAGCGGCGATGTAGATGTGGCGAAGATGGAAATTTGAACGTTCGGATCGTATTGCGTTCAACTTGGTCTGGCTCCTGGTGATTCTCATTGGAGTTTCAGTCGTTACATTTCTCCGCGGATGCACATAGCCGGATTGGTTAGGGTGCCCGGCTTTTCGCTTGAAAAGATCGCCCGTCCATCTACGACGCAAGCGGAGACGTTGAGAATGAGAGTGTCGATCAGGCGCCTAAAAGCTTGCTCAGAGACTTTTATAGGATTGCATTGTGTTGGATGCGGATGCTAACTGGATTGCGTGAGTGGCAATGGTTGGGCGCTCTCATAGCGCGCCTGGCGGTTGGTCTGCTGTTCTTCCTTTCCGGGCGCGGCAAACTCTTTGTCCCAGAACGCAGGGAACAAATGCGCGAGAGTTTGGTCGCCGCCGGAATCCCATTTGCCAGCATCAACGCAATCTTTGTTTCTATGGTTGAATTCGTTTTTGGTCTTCTTCTCATTCTCGGCGCGCTAACGCCGCTTGCATGTATCATGCTTGGCGGTGTAATGGTCGTAGCCATCGCTACCTCGGCGGTCAAAAATATTAAAGCACCGCCCCTACTCGGTTGGCTCTCAGAATTCTTGTACCTTCCCGAAGTGCTCTATTTGGTGATTCTTTGCTGGCTTTTTCTTTCCGGTCCTGGCTGGCTCAGCGTCGACCGTTTCGTCTTCGAAACGCGCTAGCCGTTGTCAATTGACGATCAGTCGCAGAGATGACGGCGTGCGCCTCAGGGCAGGATCCGCGTTCGCGAAGGATTCGCGCCTGAATCGTCACTTGCGGGCACATCGATTTATCTAGCGCAAGACAACTGATCTCCGGTCGGCATGCGTAATCTTTATCACTATGACGAAACTAGAATTCAAAGGCGGTTGGAACGAAGTGAAAGGCAAACTGAAACAGAAATATGCGCAGTTGACCGATGACGACCTCACGTTTGCGGAAGGGAAAGACGAAGAGTTGCTAGGCCGACTTCAGCAAAAACTCGGTAAATCGAAGGAAGATTTGCGAAAAGAGATCGGAGATCTGTAAAGCTGAGCTTTCCACGTAAGATGGGTTAGTGGTAGAGCGCGACCAGAGCCTGCTCGCCGTGGCGAGGGTGCGCCCGGTTTAAGCCCTTGAATCGAACATACCGGGGTTACAATTTTCGAAGTTGTGATATATTAGTCCAATGCAAACGCCTGAAATCACCGCTTATTTGAAGACCTATTGTGGTTGGAGCGCCGGTGTGCGCGCCGTGCTTGCCAAATACAATCTTCCCTACACGGAGAAGGACATTATCCAGAACCCCGCGTTTCGTTGGGAGATGGAAACCAAGAGCGGGCAACCGCTTTCGCCCTGCGTAGAAATTAACGGGCAAATGCTGCCGGATGTTAGTGGCGAAGAAGTCGAGAAGTACTTGATCGACAACAAAGTCGTACAACCCAGCGACGCGGCGACCGACGTGCCGACTAATGCGCCGTGTCCGACCGAGCAGCACGAGGGCGTGGTGAAGCTCAATTTGTGATTTGTTAAAGGGTTACAACGTTAAATGGGTTAAATCGTTGAACCGCTGAGAGGTTAAGGAGTCAGAAAGGTTAAACCGTTTTTAACCTTGTAACTCGTTTAACTTTTTTAACCTTTCAGCAATGCAATTCTTCGCTCGTCTCCGGTCGAGGAAAAAGAAAGGCGGAAGCCGTCTTTTCCGGTACGGCTGGAAAGTCACGCTGCTTATCCTGTTAGCGGGAGCTGGTTTCTCGGTTTTCCTCTTTTACGGTACGTGGGCGCAAACATTCGACATTAAGAATGTCGGTGAAATGCCGGAGCGAAATACGGTTTATGATGTCGACGGGAAAATTTATAGCCGCCTGGCCGGCGCAAACCGGCTGAAGGTCTCACTTAGCGAAGTATCGCCGTTCTTTATCACTGCAGTATTGGCACGCGAGGACAGTCGCTTTTACGATCACAAAGGGATTGATTGGCGCGGGATCATGCGCGCTTTGGTTCGCGATATTACGAGCGGGTCAGCCAAGGAAGGTGCGAGCAGCATTACGCAGCAGCTCGCCCGAAACAGTCTTCCACTTGGTGGCCGCACGCTCAGCCGAAAATTGCTCGAAGCGATGGTGGCGCTCCGAATCGAGCGCCAGTTTACCAAACAGCAGATTCTCGAGCTCTACGTAAACAGGATTTATTTCGGCAACGGTTGCTATGGAGTTGAGACGGCGTCGCAAGCATATTTTGGCAAGAGCGCTTCAAAACTGAATCTCCCCGAAGCAGCTCTCCTGGCGGGATTGATCAGGAGCCCGAATCGGCTGTCACCACTAAAAAATCCGGAAGGAGCGAAGATCCAACGCAACGCTGTTTTGGATCGAATGGTAGCATTAAAGAAACTTTCGCCTGCGGATGCGGAAGCTGCCAAGCGGGCGAAGGTCGCTACCAATCCCAGGCGTATGCCTTTCGTTCAGGAGAATTACGCGATGGACGCGGTGCAGCGCGATTTGAATCTGTTGCTGACACAAGACCAAATCGATGACGGTGGTATGGCGATCTACACCACGCTCGATCCGGCCGTGCAAAACGCCGCACAAGACGCACTTGAAACGCAGCTCACGAAAATCGAGCATCAATCCAATTTTCATCATTCGGTAAAGGCGAACTACCATCCGCCCGAAAATGGAGAAGGGGATTCGGCCATGCCTTATTTGCAAGGCGCAGTAGTGGTAATCGATAATGCCAGCGGCGGAATTCGCGCGCTCGTCGGTGGCCGTGATTACGCGCAAAGCAAATTCAATCGCGCACTGGCGCCGGCAAACCGGCAGATTGGGTCCGCATTTAAGCCATTCGTCTACACGGTCGCGTTCACTCACGGGCTATTGCCGGGTGCTGCGATCAGCGATGGTCCAATTCGCCCCGGTGAAATCGACGGGGCGGGGAGCTGGTCGCCGGGAAATTCTGATGGAACTTACGGCGGGATTCTTCCCTGCTCCTACGGTCTGATTCATTCGCGTAACACCATGAGTGTGCGTGTTGGGCAATTCGCCGGGCTCGATCCTGTCCAAAAGATCGCCAACACTCTCGGCATCTCCCAAAATGTTCCGCACGGTCCGGCCATCTACATCGGTTCGTTCGAGACGGACCTGAAAGATTTGACTGCTGCGTACTCGGTTTTTCCGAATGCGGGAGTGCGCAAGCAATCTTACATCATCGAGCGAATTGATGACGCGAACCACAAACCAATTTATCGATCCGCGCATATCACAGTGCCGGCGCTCGATCCCGGCGCGGCCTGGATGAGCTCGCAGCTAATGGAAGAAGTTTTGACACGCGGCACCGCTGCCAACTCGCGTTCCCTGGGCTTCAGGTTGCCGGCAGCCGGCAAAACGGGTACGACGAACGATTACAAAGATGCGTGGTTTCTCGGTTACACCAGCACTCTGACCTGCGGTGTGTGGGTTGGATTCGATCAGCCGGCCACAATTATTTCCCGCGGTTACGGTGCCGCGCTCGCGCTGCCAGTGTGGACGCAGGTAATGAACAAGGCGGCGCAACATTATCCAGCCGAGCCGTTGCAACCGACGATGCCCACCCAACACGCCACGGTCTGTTCACTCTCGAATCAACTTGCCACCACGGGCTGCATGTCCGCCGGGACGGCATACGACATCGATTTGCCTGCCGACAAAGTGCCAACGGGCGCCTGCCAGATCCATGGTGGCCAACAGTGGCCGTTTGCGCAGCAGTTCCAGGGTTTGCCAGAAAAAGCAGCAACTTTCCCCGGCCGTGTGTTCAAATCGTTCCGGAAATTTTTCGGCGGCCGATGATGCTGTAGCCAACATCGGTAACGCCGTATCGTTGGTGTCAGAAGTTGAACAGGTCAAAAAGGTCGCTAATGGCAGGGGTGTTGCTTGGGGCATAGTTGCTGACCGCAGTGTTGTACGTCGGGTTTGGCAGGTTATCGCGGCTGCGGCCGGAGATCGCAGGCAAGCCCCAGTTGTGTTCGATGAACTTCAGAATCGAAACATGGTCCGAATAGTTGTGGGAAATGTGGCCCGGATTGGCGTACGGCGAAACCACAATCAGAGGAATGCGCGTGCCGTCGCCGAAGAAATCGAGCGGCTGCACATATCCAGAGTCGTAATAGCCGCCGCCTTCGTCCACCGTTACGAAAATTGCAGTGGAGCTCCAGAGTCTGGGATTCGCCTGGACCATGTCCACGATCTTCTTGACGAACCCTTCAAACAGGTCCCATTTCGACGAGGCGGGATGGCCATCTACCCAGCCACTTGGCTTGACGAACGACACCGCCGGCAAATGTCCGTTCCGGATGTCCTGGTAGAGCTGGTCGGTGTCGACAATATGCGTGGTGCGCACCGCCGGGTCGGTCATGATCTGCGTCTGGTATTGGAAGCCATTGCAGATGTTGCAGTAGGAATCGCTCAATGGGCCCACCTTAAAATAGTTAAGCTGATACTTATCGCTTAGATAGCGGTCCCACTGGTCGTTGTAGCTCTTCCACGAAATATTGTTCTCCAACATGACATCGCCGATGCTACGCTGCGAGGTCGGTGGAATCGTGAACGGCGTGTTGTGGGGGTTTGTGTCTTCATACGCGTTGCTCCCATCTCCGAAGTAGCCCGGGTTGTAATTGTTCAGCAGATAATAGTGGCCGGGGTCGCAGTTCGGATTGATCGGAGGGTTCAGGGAATTCAGATACGCCACGACCGGGCCAACGCCGGGCTGTGACAGATCCGAGCAGTCGCTGTAGCTTCCGCCGCCGTAAACGCCGGTGGATACGCCATTGTTTCCGAACCCGCCGTAACCATCCTGGGTCCACCAATTATTTGTTCCGGAAACCGGGTTTGGGTTTTCGATTTCGTCTACCGGACCGCCAGCGAAGGTCATTTGGTTGTGCGGAGGCACTAGAGGCGTCGGGCTGTTCGGATCGTTAAACCAGATCGCATCGCCAAAAAACAGCATGATGCTGTCCAGACCGGTCCCGCCCATCGCTGGCTGATGGTAATTGTCGCTCATGGCGAAATTATCCGCGAGTTGCTTCGTATAGGGCGCATCGCCATTCTGTATGTTATAGAAGCCCATCGCTGTCGCACCCTCGCCGGTCGTGACTCTTCCGGGGGCATAATCCGTGCTGAAGTTTGCAGGCTGAGCTTTGCCATTTACGTTGGCGCCAACGGTGACTTCGGTCCAAGTGAATAAGTCCCCCAGGCAACCGCTCGGATTGGTTGGCGTGGCGTAGGCGGCATTGCAGTCTTCCTGCTGCCACATCTGATAAAACCTGTGTACCGGGCTATTGGCGTATGAGATATAAGGGAACGCGTCGGGGTTGGTAAGTTGGAATGGACCCGGCGCCAGCGTCGAGTAGGGCGGGGAATTGCTCACACCGGTGATTCGCGAATCCGGAACTTGTCCGGTCAGTCCAGTTCCGCCCTGCAACATCGACTCGTAGTAAGGAAAAGGTGGTACGGGCAACCCATCTTCTGTGGACCTAGCATCACCCAGGTTGCACATGCCGATATCTATGCAGAGGTCTGTTGGTCCGCCATTCAACTGCGCAGGCAATGTGAGATAGGTAGTTTTTCCCGTTGTCGGGCTCGGCTGATAAGTGGTGCTGCCGGTAATGTCGGCCTGGAACTGTGTAGCTTGCGAATAGTTGGCCCCCGGCGTTCCATCAGCGTTGACAATTCCTTCAGAAAGCAAATTGTTCACCGTCTCGCCCGGCTTGGGAACGTATGTGGCAAACAAGTGGTCGAACGAGCGGTTTTCACCCACGATGACAATTACATGCTTGATAGGCGTCGCCGTGTTGGCGTCACCCTGGGGTGCCTTGTTGGCCTGTGCCGGAGTGGAGTAGAAACTGGCGGCCAGTAAGACCGCCGAAATGGATAGCAGAGCAACCGAAAAGGCGACTTGAAGCGCCCAAGCGTTGGTAGAAGTATTTTGTTGGTTTTTCATAGAGTTGTTCCGTTTGAATCAGTTTTCAATTTCCAACAAACCCTGGTGCCGTCATAATTAGCGCGCAATCAAATTAACGTGAATTTCTCGTTACAGTAATGAGAATTTCTTGTTACATTTTTCGTAAACAGTTAGATTTGATCTCATTCTACTACTCGTTAGGGGTAGGGCCGAATCCTACATCGTAGGAAGGTGTTATCCGCCAACTCAGACTCCATGTTTTAGATCCGTAACTAAATTGTCGCAATCGGCACGTTTACTTCCACTTGAGCGGAATCAAGCCAGTAGGAAACGTCAGACCTAATCAGTACGAGTAGCACGCAACACTTTACCGCCCTTCAGAAAGAAGATCAGACGCCTCCCGCTCGAATCTTGGCGAAAGCAGCCATTATTCCGATTGCAAGCATCCCCTAAAGCAAGGAACTCGCGAGTTGACTCGCGAGTTCCCACTTCACTAACCGCTAATTACTCTTGAACTACTCTCATGGACTCGGCCGAGGGAACGGCGTGGGCCGCGGCCTTGGCGTCGGCGTCTGCCTGGGCGGCGTTGGCGTCACCGTCGGTGTTGCCGTTGGCGTCACCGTCGGTGTAGCCGTTGGTGTCACTGTTGGTGTTGGCGTGGGAGTCGCCTGCAGACAATGGAAGAAGATTTCCATGTCGGCCGCAGGCGTGGCGGGCTCGTAGCCGCCTGCTAGCCAAATGTGGTCCGTGCCGTTGGTGTCGGCTGGGAAGTTGCGCCGGGCATTGACAAATGGGATCCCTGTTGACCAACTGTTAGTGCCTGGATCGTAGATGTCCACCTCGTTGGACGGGTTTGGCGGGGTTCTGCCACCGCCCATCACATACATCTGGCCATTGAAGTTCAACGCTCGCGTCTCGCCTGTGGCCCTGGGTATGGGAGCAATGGTGGAGATACTGTCCGCTACCGGATCATACTTAAAGGAGTTCGTAGTATCGGTGAGCACGCCGCCCGTGATATCGCTGCCCCCACCCGTATAGATGAAGTTGCCAATGGTGGTAGTCGGTATATAGCCAAGGGGAACGAGCAGGACCGCAGCTTTCTGCACCCAGGCGTTGGTCGTGGGGTCAAACTCCCAGATGTCAGTGATCGCGTTGCCCCCAGGAATGTTGAATCCGCCGAGGATGTATAGCTTGTTGTTGAACACGCTGAAGCCACCAGGCAGAGTAGTTGTCGTAGCGCCGGGCGGCCAGGGATCGCCAATACTGCTGAGCGTGTCAGTAAC
>Ga0070698_100004691_pt1 | contig 15018 bp, 14 predicted proteins | sample KBSK1502metaG_FD_65477 | JGI IMG/M metagenome (GOLD analysis project Ga0070698, IMG submission 65477) | Corn, switchgrass and miscanthus rhizosphere microbial communities from Kellogg Biological Station, Michigan, USA - KBS K1-50-2 metaG | ecosystem: Host-associated > Plants > Roots >...
ATCTTCACGCCGGGCTACGAGATGCCATTTGCCGGGCATCCGACGCTTGGCACCGCACACGTCGTACGCGCGCTGCGCGGCGGAGACCGGGTGGCGCTCGCGATGAAGGCGGGAGTCGTCGAGGTCACGGCCGAAGGCGATACGTGGACGCTGCGAGCGGCAAAGCCAGTTGCGACGCGCCCCGTCACATCATCGCGCGCCGAGCTCGCGCAGATGCTCGGCCTGCCCGACGATGCCGTCGCCGGCGAGCCGCTGTGGGTCGACACCGGCGTCGAGCAGCTCGTCATTCCGATCGCCACGGCGGCGCACGTTCGCGGCGCGCGCCCGGTGCCTGAGCTGATCGCGAAGCACGGCTACAGCAGCACGCGCGAAGAAGCGATGGCGTACTTGTGGGCGCGCGAGCCTGATCACGTCGTCGTCCGATTCTTCTTCACGCAGCATGGCGCCGTGATCGAAGACCCGGCGACAGGCTCGGCCTGCGCGAACCTCGGCGGCTGGATGCTCGCGACAAATCAGCCGCTGCCGATCGCGCTTACACTGCGACAGGGTGATGCGATCGGTCGTCCATCGCAGCTCGGACTGCGCGTGGATGAGACGCGCCACATCTACGTCAGCGGTTCTGTCATCGAGCTCGGTCGCGGCGAGCTCGAGCTCTGAGAACGAACGTGGACGTTTCGTGAACAACGGTTCTCGATCGATCTTTCACACCACGACATTCCACGTTGTTCGCGCGGCACGCGTGTTGCCTTGCGCAACCGCGCATGAGGTCGATCATCGTCGCGATCATTGCTCTAGGTGTGCTCGCAGGTCCGGCCGCTGCCGGCGAGCTCGACTTTGATTTCGGCCTGCAAGCAACGACCACCGGGTGGCCAAATGATCACGGCGGCGGACCGATCCTCGCCGGCACGTTTTGGTTTCAGCCGTGGATCGGCGCGACGTTCCTCGGCAAGGAGCATTACGCGACCGTCGACGATCGCTACCTCAGTTACTACAGCTTCAACGTCGCCGTGCGTCAGCCGATCGAACGCTTTCGCTTCGTCGGTGCGCTTGGCGCAGTGCACCAACACGAAGAATCGACGGCCGCGATCATGGAGCAACCAGTCCAAGCCGTGTTCGGCGTCGGCGACGGCATCCGTCACCGGATGGGCGGGCGCGCCGGCGTATCGCTCGGGCTGCCGCTGTCGTCCTACAAAAATGGTGACTGCTACGTCGCGCTCGATCTCGACACGACGATATTCGCCGAGTCCGAGCGAGGACCGCGCTGGATGGCGAGCGCTGGACTCTCGCTCGGGTTCACGTACGACTTCGCGAGGGCGGCACGATGAAGTGGATCGCGTTCGTGCTCGTCGCGTGCGCCGACCCTGTCGTCACGATCGATGAGTACCCGTGCCCACCCGCGGGCACGCAGCTCACGTACGAATCGTTCGGCCGCACGTTCTTCTCGACGAACTGCAACGATTGCCACAGCGCGAGCGGCGATAACCGCTACGGCGCACCGGGCACGTATCGCTTCGAGACTCTCGATGACGTGCGCAACTTGCGCGACCGCATTTTCGCGCGCGCAGCAGCGACGAACACGTCGATGCCACCGGGCCCGGAGGACCCGAACCCCGACGCGCGCGCGCAACTCGCCGAGTGGCTCGCGTGCGGAGCACCTTAGCCATGGCTACTCGAGCTTCCGGCAGGCGCTGCGTCAACTAACGGACTCTGCACGACTCGCCTTGGCATGACGGCTGCTCGTTTGGCCTCTGCTCTGCCATGCGCGGTTCGTTGGACCCCAGACACGTCGTGTTCGTGTTGCTCGTTGGCTGCGTCCCGCCGGACCCGATGCAGGAGATGCCGATCGACGACCCCAACGCCGGTCTGCTTCGCGACTTTCTCGACGGCAAGTTCGACAGCGCGGGTCATCCACTCAACGCGCGCGTGAGCGAAGCGGAGATCTTGTGCCCGACCGCGGGCGCGCCACACAACGGATCGATCCGACTCAAGGACGCTGTCTGCACCGGCGCCGTCGTCGGCAGCGAGCAAACCGGCGACCTCGTCATCAGCCTGCGGCTCAGCGTGCTGACGTACGCGGCGAGCGGCAACATCCTGACGGCCGAGCTGCTCGACGAGCAAGGCGGCATGCTCGCGACCAATACGGTGACGACGGCGCATCTGCGCACGTCGTCGTGGTTCGATCTGCCGCTCAAGTGGAACAGCGACGGCTCGCCCGTCACGCTGCGCATCACGCCCGCAGCCGGCGCCGTCGTCGAATTCGATTACGCCGAGCTGTTCCCCGAGCGGTTCGGGCTCGTCGCATCGCCGGGTTCGGGCGTCTACCTCGATGGCGACAAGCTGATCTTCGAGCTGCCGCGCAGCCACAAGATCGACAACGTCAAGCTCGACGGTGTCGACATCACGACACGCCTCAACGAGCTGATCATCACGGGCAAAGCAATCCGCACGACGACGGCGTTCCGCACGCTCCTCTCTGTCGCCGTCTCTGATCTCGCGCTCGCTCGCATGGATCTCTCCGAGCTAGAGCTTCGCGCGGGCGCGCTCGCGGCGCGCATGCAGATTCGCAAGACATCGCCGGCGTGCAACTACGAAGGCGATCCGAACGGCGTGAAGGTGCTCGTCACCGGCTTTCAGCCGTTCCCCGCCGATGGCTGGCACGACAACATCTCCGGCGTCGCGATCACCGCGCTCGATCCAACGCAGCTGCGCAACGCGCAGGTGCTGCGTGTCGTGATGCCCGTCGAGTACGACCGCGCAGCTGCCGAGCTCATCGATCTCGTCACGCGCTGCGAGCCAGCGGCGGTGCTCAGCTTCGGGCAAGGCGGCGGCTCGATCGCACTCGAAGAAGTCGCGTACAACCTGCAAGACACCGGTGAGGTCTCGGGCGGCGTGCCCGACAACCGCGGCATCATCCGCGCCGCCGCGATCATCGATGGCGCTGCGCCGTCGACGCGCGACACGCTGCTGCCGCTCGACGCGATCAACGATGCGCTCGTGGCGCTCGGCGAAGAGCCGCGCCGCAGCCGCGATCCGGGCCGCTACATCTGCAACAACGTCATGTTCGCGAACATCGGCGCGATGCAGAATCGCGGCGTCGCCGGCTTCATTCACTTGCCGTACACGACGCAATTCGACGATGCAGAGCGCGCGCGCTGGGGCAAGGTCGCACTCGCTGCGATCCAAGCGACGGTCGACTCGCTGCTCTAGGTTCCGACGATCGCGACGTAGCGCACGGCGCCGCTGTTGTTGCCAAAGCCGATCAACAGAAACCCACCGCCGGTATAGCCGGGCGCAGGGCTGGTCGTCGTGCGCGACTCCGTCGAGGACAACAGCTGGTAGTCGAACGTTGGCGTCGCGCCGCCGCGCGCTGTCAGGTGCACCGTGATCGCGCCCGACGGGAATGCCGCGATCGGATCGACGCTGAGCGCGTTGTACGTGGAACCGTCGAAGTGCGTGATCGAGAGGTGCGGCGAGGTCCCGGCATCGAACAGCTCGCCGTAGTAGTACGGCGCGCCGCCTGGGTCGCGGATGATCAGCGCCACTTGCACGCCGCTCACCGAACGCGTGTCGATGTCTACACCAACCCAAACGTCGACATCGGTGAGCGGCGTGTCGAGAATGAGCTGCGAAGGATTGACGTCGTCGGCATACAGCCAGCGATCGAATTCCATCGTCCAGATGCCCGATGCCTGAAGCTGCGAGTCGCCGGTCAACGGATCGAAGTAAAGGAAGCGGTTCGCCACACCCGCTTGCGAGTCACACGCGTCGCCCACGCCGTCGGCGTCGGAATCGATCTGCGTCGCAGAAGCGAGGTGCGGGCAGTTGTCGTCCGTATCGGCGACGCCATCGCCGTCTTCGTCATGACCCAGTTCGTCGTCATCGCCGAACGGATCGAACGCGAAGCGGCCGCAACTACAGAGTGCGAGGAGCCAGACGTGCTTCAGAAGTAGAAGTTACCACTGAGGACGAGCTGACCGCCCTTCCAGCCATCGTTCACGTAGCCGGAGTCGTACGACTGGTTCGGATACGACGGCATCGTGTCTTCGTCATCGGGCGGCGCGACGCCGACGATGCGACCTTCAAGCTGGAGCGCAAAGCGCGACCAGCGGCGCTCGAGACCGAGGCCGAACTGCAGCGTCGATTGCTCGGGACCCTCGCCGTAATACGCATCGCTCACCTTCAGCGTGCCCATACCGGCCATCGCCCAGATGTTCCACTTCGATTGCGGGTTGAACCGCCAGCGCAGCGCGAACACGCCTTGGCTCACCTCGCGTTGCTTGTCGCTTTCGGAATCGGTGTTGCCACCCGAGAGCGCGAGCTCGAGCTCGAGGTGACGAAACGGCCGCCAGCGCACCGCGATCATCCCGACGGAGAAAACATTCTCGCTCTCGGGATCGTGATGCGGCGCGATGTTGAGCGAGCCGATACCAAGACCGATGGACCAGCGACGCTCCGGCGGCGGTGGTGGTGGTGGTGCTTCTTGCGGCGGCGGCGCGACGGGCGCCATGCCCGGTGGCTGCATGCCCGGCTCCGCCGAGGGCTGCATGCCCGGCGGCGATACAGACTCCGAGTCGGAGTACTCGCCGGGTGCTTGCGCGAAAGCAGTGCCCGCAACGAAGAGTGACGAGACGATGAGCCCCTTCATGGTGGTTCTATTTTCCACGCGTCGTGCCACCGCAAGCCACCGAAATAGTGCGCGATCGATCGTCGTTAGAAGCGACACTTGCTGGCAGGATCGTGGCGGCTTCCTACACTAAGATGCTCAGGTGCCGGGTCGGACCTTCGCCGTTGGTGACATTCATGGTGATCTCGCGGCCTTGGCAACGCTGTTCGAGCGACTGCCAACTCTCGTGGCAGCCGACACAGTCGTGTTCCTCGGTGACTACATCGACCGCGGGCCGAACAGTGCGGGAGTTGTCGCCTGGGTGCGAGAGTTCGTGCAGCGCTCACCAGCGAAGGTGATTTGTTTGCGCGGCAACCACGAAGACGCGTGGCTGCAGGTGATCGATGGCGGTTGGGCAGAGTTCATCATCCCGCGCGGCAACGGTTGCCTCGAGTGTCTGCGTTCGTTCACGAAGCAACCAGTTCCTTCCGAGGAGGAAACGCCGTCGCTCGAAGAGCTCGAGGCGATGTTCGATGGCCGGTTCTTTCCGCGCGATGTCGTCGAGTGGATGAAGTCGCTGCCGTTTTTCTACGAAGACGAGCATGCGATCTACGTGCACGCCGGCATCAAGCGCATGGGCGATTCGTTTCCGCATCCAAACGAGGTCGAGCCAAAGCGCGCGCTCTTGTGGCTGCGCGACCGCGATTTCTTCGAGAACTATCGCGGCAAGCTCGTCGTGTTCGGCCACACGACCACGCGCACGTTGCCCGTCGAGCTTTCGACGTACACGCCCGAAGATCCGACGGACCTGTGGGCCGGCCCATCGTGCGTCGGGCTCGACACCGCATGTGGTAAAGGCGGCTTTCTGACCGCGTTCGAGCTACCGGCCGGGCGCGTGTACGAGTCGCGTGGCTAAGACGAAGCTCTCGCGTTTTAGTACCGGCACCCAGCCCGCGGCGGTGCGTCTCGGGCGCGCGCTCGCGTCGCCACTCGGCGTCGTGATCACGCTGCCACTGCTCGTCGTTGCCGTCGGAGTCGGCATCTTGCTCGTCGGACGCGATGCGACGCGCACCGCTTCGCACTCGATGGCGCGGCATCAGCTCGTCGAGCAAGCGCGCAGTGTGCAGGCCGACGTCGCGTTCGCACTCGATCAGGCGGATCCGCTGATGAAGCTCGTGCGCGCGCTCGCCGATCGCGACAAGCCGATCGACGAAGTGCTCGTGCGACTGAACGATCTGATGGCGGGACGCCCGGGCGTCGCGTTCCTCAGCATCAGTTTCCCCGACGGTACGTTTCGCGGTGCGCAGCTGATGCCCGATCGCCACATCGAAGTCCAGGAGAGTCACGTCTCGCCTGCAGAAGGCAAGTGGTACGTCGTCGAGAACGGCGCGTTGCGGCTCGTCAAGCACGTGCCTCATAACTACGACCCGCGCGAGCGCGACTTCTACAAGCTCGCTGTCGCGCGGCGCGCGCGCGCGTGGACCGAACCGTACACGTTCTACAAGAGTCACGAGACCGGCATCACATGCACCGAGCCGGTGCTCGATTCGAAGGGGCTCGTCGCGGTGCTCACCGTCGACTTTCATGTCGGCGCGCTGTCGAGTTTCGTCGCGCGGCCGGCGCTCGACGAGGCGCGCTCGATCGTGTTCAGCAAAGACATCATCCTGGCGTATCCCGCTGCGGAGAAGCGAGCGCTGCCGACGAATGACGTGCTGCTCACCGTCAAGGATCTCAAAGACCCGGCGCTCGATGCGCTCTTTGCAGTGCATCGCGAGTCGAGCGAGCTGCGGTTCTTGGAGCTCGACTCGCACGATGGCGAGTACCTCGCGTCGGTCGCGCCGATCGGTGGCAAGCGCGCCGGTGTGCCGGTGCCACTCGATTGGTACGTCGCGACCGTCGTCCCCGCGCGCACGCTGCTCGGGCCGACGCGACGCCTCGAACGCTCGAGCATCGTCGCCAGTGCCGGCGCGCTCGCGATCGCGGTCGGGCTCGCACTCGTGCTCGCGTGGAACCTCGTGCGCATGCGCAAGCAGGTGCAGGCCTCGCGCGAAGAAGCACGCTCGGCCGAAGCGCGCGCGCGTGAGCTCGGCAGCTATCGGCTCGTCGCGAAGCTCGGCTCCGGCGGCATGGGCGAAGTGTGGCGCGCCGAGCATCGGCTGCTTGCGCGGTCGGCGGCGATCAAGCTGATCCGCCCCGAGGTGCTGGCCACCGAGCAGATCAGCGAAGCGCGCGAGCGGTTTCGCCGCGAAGCGCAGACGCTCGCATCGATGAAGTCACGCCACACAATCGATCTGTTCGATTACGGCGTCACCGCCGATGGCATCTTCTATTACGTGATGGAGCTGCTCGACGGGCTCGATCTCGAATCGCTCGTCGTGCGTTACGGCGCGCAGCCGGCGGCGCGCGTGATCCGGATGCTCATCCAAGCGTCGGCGTCGCTCGGTGAGGCGCACGAGGCCGGGCTGTTCCATCGCGATATCAAGCCGCCGAACCTCTTCATCTGCCGCGCCGCCGACGAGGTCGACATCATCAAGCTGCTCGACTTCGGTATCGTGCAAACCGTCCACGAGACAACGTCTGCGCCGGCCGCGCCGAGCCCGGCGCCGATTCCAGAGTCGGAGACGCCGAAGCTGACGCAACTCGGCGCGATGGTCGGCACGCCCGGCTTCATGGCGCCCGAGCAGATCCTCGGCATGCCGCTCGACGCGCGCGCCGATCTGTATTCGCTCGGTTGCGTCGCGTGGTGGTTGCTCGCCGGGCGCGAGGTATTCGAGCGCACGGGCAACGAGACGAAGGTGCTGCAGCGCCATCTCTACGATGACCCGCCGGAGCTCGCCTCCGTCGTCAAGGGCTGGGTGCCACGCGAGCTCGAGATGATCGTGCAATCGCTGCTCGCAAAGGAGGCGGAGGGGCGGCCGAACAACGCGCGCTCGCTCGCAGCGCAGCTCAAGGCGATCAAGATCCCCGACGAGTACGCGTGGACGGAGGCGCGTGCCGTCGCGTGGTGGCGAGGCTATTCGCCACCGGCGCCGATCGAGAGCCTGCCGTCGAACGAAGTGCAGATCATCATGCCGGGGCGCAGCGTCGACCAGCGGCCGGTCGCGGCGACCGACGAGAAGGCGATCGCGCAAACGCTTGCGGGCCCGACAGCGCGCGGCTAAGTCGATCTATCCGGCTGATTCGAGCGTCGTGAGCTCGTCGCGCGTCAGCTGGAAATCGCGGATCGCGAGGTCCTCGTGCATGTGCTGCGGATCTGTCGTCCCGGTCAGCGGCAGCATCCCGACCTGCTGCGCGAAGCGAAACACGATCTGCGGCACCGTCTTGTTGTAGCGCTTCGCGATCGCCTGGACCTCGCGATTGCCGAGCACCTGGCGATTCGCCGTCAGTAGCGAGAAGCCCTGGTACGTGATGTCGTGCTTGCGGCACACCGCGCGCGCATCGCGATCCCAGCCGTACTTCGCGTAGCAACGATTCTGCACGTACGTTGGCTTGATCCGCGCGAACGCGACGAGTGCTTCGATCTGATCGGCTCGCACGTTGCTCACGCCAAGCGCGCCGACGCCACCCTGGTCGACGAGCGCTTCCATCGCCCGCCACGCTTCGTGATCGTCGGGACCGAGCCCGCTGTGCTGCGACGGGCCGTGCAACACGAGGCTATCGATGCGCGCGACGCCGAGATGCTCGAGCGACTTCGCGAACGACTGCGCGACCTGCGTGGCAATCGGTGCGCTCGGATCGAACGGCAGCCGATGATCCTGGCCATCGGAGTACGTGAACTTCGTCTGGATGAACAGCTCGTCGCGCGCGATGCCGCTCGCCGCGATGCCGCGGCCGACGCCTTCTTCGTAGTAATGCTTGCGCTGATTCGCAGTGTCGATGCCGCGAAAGCCGGCGGCGAGCGCCGTACCCACGCAGTGCTCGGTCGCCTCCTCCTTCCACGCGGTCCCGTACAAGAACGTGTGCATCCATCTAGCCTAGCGCTGCTGCGCGGAGAAGACGTAGCCGAGGCCGCTCATGTAGATGCCCGAGCAATCCGCGCGCATGTAGACATCGGTGGCGAACGGCGCGCCCTCGAACGCCACTGGCGCACCGAACGGCGAATCCAGATCCGGGCGATCGATGTAGAGTGGCGCGCCGACGTTGCGACTGACGATCGCGCGCAAACCATCCCACGTCATCGTCACCGAAAGGACGGCGGGGACGCTGAAGCTGGGATGCTGCCGCAGCTCGCGCCACTGGTCGTTCTCGTCGACCCATTCGTGGATCGTTCCGTCAATCGCGATGACGATCGCGATATATCCGGTCGCCCCCATCGCGAACGTGCCGACATCTTGTACGTAGCCGAACGGCGGATCGGCGAGGCGTCGCCACGAGCCGTCGGTGTTGCGCGCGAAGTACCAAAACGTCCACGTCGCCGTGCCGACGTCGTCGTAGCGAACGATCAGCCGCTCGCCATCCGGCGATGGTCGGGGTCCGCTCAGATAGCCCTCGAATGTCTGCAGCGTCGGCAATCCGACGGATGGCACGAGCGGACCTTCGAGCGGCCCTTCGCAGATCGGCGACGATGGGCCGCTCGTGAAGTCGTTGCATCTCGCGAGCACGTGACCGCTCGCCGTCGGTGCGAAACCGTCAGCGTCTTGAAAGACATGCTGCGCGACCGCGCGCGAGAACGCAGGTGGCGTCCCAAGCGCGGGGCACTTGTACGGCGCGTCGGGCTGCGCGTCGAAAAAGCGCGCGTCAACCTCGCCGGTTTGCCGCAGACCCAAGATCTGGTTGCAGCCGGCGAGGAGAGCGAGAAGGAGGAGTCGCGTCGTCATTGTTGCTGCGCGTAGAAAATCGAGCCGAGGCCCGTTGCATAGATGCGAGCGCAATCGCTCGTGAGATAGAGCTGCGCCGAGCGCGGCAGGCCCGCGATTGGCGTGCCGGTCCGAAATGGGGAGTCGACGGCATCGCGCGCGGTGTAATAGACGATCTGATCGCTCGTGCCGAGCAGCAGCGCGTGGAGACCGTCGGCGGTGATCGCGACCATCGACAGCGAGCCGACGCCGAAGTCGCCGACCGGATGGCTATGCGTCATGTGCCACGTGCCCCCTTCATCGGTCCACTCGTCGAATTGCACGCCGTTGCCCGATATCAAGAAACGATCGCCGTTGGCCGTCGCTGCGAGTGGGCTCAAGAACAGCGCGACGCCCGGCAGGCCCGGCGGCGAAAATTGCGTCCACGTGTCGTCGGTGTTGCGACGAAATGCAAGCAGCACGTTCGTGTTCGACACGACGTACATGCGCTGACCGTCTTGGGACAAGCGCGGGACGAACGCATACTGCCCAGGCGACGGGCTCAGCGTGACGCGCGCCAACGGACCGTCGACCGGGCCTTCGCAGACGCTGTAAAAGTAATCGTCGTTGATGCATGCCGCGATCGCGCGGCCGGACGTGGTCACGGCGTAATACCCCGCTGGCTGTGCGACCGTTTGCTTGAGGACGCGCGAGAACTGCGGCGTCGCAGCGATCGGGCACGCGAACGGTGCGTCGGTCGGTGCGTCGAAGTACGCGGCGTCGTGACGTGCCGTCTGCCGCAGATCGAGGATCTGGTTGCAGCCCACCAGTCCGAGCAGCGCGATCCACTTCACCGCGCTGATGATACTCGGCGCTGCAGCAATCGGCGCAATGGATTGCGGCGCTGAGCGCGGAGCGCGGCACCCGCTTTCGCGGTCTGTGCACGTTCGCTGTGCTTCTCGCGCATTGCGCGTTCCTTATCGGTGCCGACGAACATCTCGCGCGTCTTCGCGATCAGATCGACCCACGACCACACGATGCCGAAGTTCTTGTCCTGATCGCCCATGTGGTGATCGTAATGATGCGGCAGGTGATCGCGCGCCCACGACGGATCGAGGTGCGCGCGGCGATGGTCGCGACGATAGCGATACAGGCAGTACCAGATCGTCGATGTGTAAAACGGCGCGATCGGAAACAGCGGCGCGTGCGCGAGCGCGATCGCGGTGAGGCCGATCGCTTCGCGCGCTTGCGTCGTCGTGCTCCACACCGGGCCTTCGTACGCCGGATCGTATCCACCGTGGCGACGCACCGCTTGATGGTGCTCGTGATAGTGGAACGAGAAGCGCGAGCGCTTGTCGCGACCGACGCCGTGCAAGAGGTATTTGTGCGTCGCCCATTCGCCGTAACCGAAAACGGCTAGCGCGACGGGAATCCCGAGCATCCTTCGATGTTACTTCGGCGCCGGCAGGTATGCCCTAGGAAGTGAAGCGTGCAAAAACTGCCGGCGCCTGAGGCGGCGCGTCAAACGCGAGAGTCCGAGAAGCGTACCGAAGCCCGCGAACGCGCCGAGTGCCGCGCTGAGCGGACCGAGGCCGAGTAGCGGTAGGCCAAGCCCGATCGCGCTCACGATCACGGTGCCCGAGAGCGCTTGCCACACGATATCGGTCGCGTGGCGACGCACCCAGCGATCGTAGAGCTGCTCGCAATCCTTGCACCACTTCGTCGGTGCGGCATCGAGTGCCGCAGCGCAGCGTGGGCAAGTCGACATCCTTAATTTCTACCGCTTCTTCTTCTCGAAGCGAAACTCGACATCGCCAAGCTTGATGATATCGCCGTCTTCGAGCTCCACGCCGTTGTGCGTCACCGGCTTGTTGTTGACGGAACAGCCGTTCGTCGAGCCGAGGTCGACGAGCACGAACTTGTGGTTGCCGTACATGACGCGCGCGTGGCGACGGCTCAGCGACTCGTGGGGGACCGGAATTTCGTTGTCCTGCGAGCGACCGAGCGCCGTATCGTAATAGACAGGCCAGCGCTGGTTCTGCACGCCGTGGCTGAGACCGACGAGCGCGGCCGGCGCCTGGCGCGTATCTTTCTGTTTGCCGAGCGTCGGCGTGTACTGAAATGCACTCTTGCGCATGTGCGCGCGCTCGGCATCCGATGCCTTGCGATCGTAGTTCGCCGCTTCATCTTCGAGTTGCTCGCGCATCTCGGCGAGCGGCGAGCCATCGTTACGCACGAAGCCTTCGCTCGCTTCGATCACTTTGATCATGTCGCGAAGCAGCGATACCGCTGCCGGTTGCGCGCCGCGATCGGCGTGCGCGCGCGCTTCGGCGCGGACCGCATCGCTGCGCATGAGCAAGATATCGCGCTGCGCATCGCGATCGACGACGTGCGGTCCGCCGTGCACGTCGACGACGAGCTTCGCCGCGACGTTGTAGCTCGCGCCCGCTGGCGTATGGCCTTCGATCGTCAGCTCGGCGAGTTGGCCCTTCGAAGAAGGCGAGATGTCGATCGCAAGCTCGAGTGCGAGCAGGCGGAACTCGTCGACAAACACGTCGCCGATCGATGCCTTCACGCCGTGGCCGCCATGACGAAGCTGCGTCGCCGGCAACACACGCAACAGCTCGACGCCTTCGGTTGGCCTGAGCTCGAGCTCGAGCCGCTCGGCGACGATGCCGCCGTGAGCGAGCGCAGCGCGCGCGAGATCGACGCGCGCGACGATCGGATCGGGGATATATGCGTAGCGTCCGGATCCTGCGGTCGCGATCGCCGTCAGGATGTCTTCATTATGATGGATGCCGAAGCCGAGCGTCGATACGCCGATCGGGCGCAGCCCGCTCGTGTATGCCGCGAGCTGGCTCGCACTCGAAATGCCGACGTTCGGCTGACCATCGCTGAGCACGACCATCGCGCGGCGAAGGCCCGCAGCCGCCGTCATCAGCACGCCGGCGCCTACTTCCATTCCGCCGTGCATGTTCGTGCCGCCATCGGCGACAATGCCGGTCAGCGACGCGCGCACGAGCCGTCTGCCCTCCTCGTTGCATTGCGTGAGGCCGCAGCGCACGCCGACTTGGTTGTTGAACACGACGATCGCGAGTTGATCGCGCTCCGTCAGCAGGTCGATCAGGATCTCGACGCTGCGGAGCACGTGCTCGATCGGCTCGCCCGCCATCGAGCCCGAGCAATCGAGAACGAGTGCCACGGCGAGTGGCGCGCGTTCGTTTTCGAGACCTTTGTTCTTCGGATCGACGCGGATGCTCGCCCACAGCGTCGACTTGCCCGATGAAACACTCGCGCGTTCGCAACGCGCTTCCACCCCAAATGGTGCGCTCATGCGCAAATCATGGGTTCTCGATCGCGAGTGCGCATCTGTTTTTTTGCTGCTTCACGCTGGAGCACGTGCTTCGGTTCGGCGCAGCTGCGTCACCGTGTGCCAGGAAGTTAGCGCGGCACACACGCTGCAAACGCGGCATAGCGATGGCAGCCCCGAAGATTCATCTCGTTCGCACAACTGACGACACGCCACAGCTACCCGAGCCCGAGCGCTATCAAGCCGGTTGGCGCGCAGGCAAACCGATCGAAGATCCAGAGAAGCTCAAGCGATGGGGGTTCGTCGGCGCAAAGCCAAGCGAGTACCTGGTGTGTACGCGCAGGGGCGAGGTCGACCGCAAGCGGTCCGGCCAAGGCATGCGCATCTTCAAATGGCCGTGGGAGTCGGTCTCGATCGTACCGACGACGCTGCAGCGCATCGAGTTCACCGCCGATCAGGTGACGCGCGAGCGCATTGGCGTATCGGTGACGGGCATCGCGGTGTATCGCATCGCCGAGCCGCTGCTCGCGTTTCGGTTTTTGAATTTCACCTACGCCGAGGCGGCGAGCGAAAAGCTCGGCGCGACGCTGCGCGAGATGTTCGTGGGTGCCGCGAGGCGCTTGATCGCGAACCTCACGCTCGAAGACTGTTTGACGAGGCGCAAGGAAGCGATCGCCGGCTATCTCATGGATGAAATCTCGCCGGTCATCAGCGGCGAGGGCGCGCCCGACGACACGACCGACAAAGGCTGGGGTGTCGTGCTCGATACGATCGAGATCCAGCAGGTGCGCATCCAGAGCCAGCAAGTCTTCGCGCACCTGCAAGCGCCGTATCGTGCCGAGATCGCGGCGCGTGCCGAGCTTGCCGAGCTCGATCGTCAGCGCCAGCTCGCCGAGCGCCGCGCCGAGACCGAGCGCCTGAGCCAGGAAGCGCGCCTCGAGAGCGTGCGTGCGACGCGCATGCTCGAGGCGCGCACCGAAGCCGAGGCGACGGAAGTCGAAGCGCGCGAGGCCGCGCGTCGCGCCGAGATGACCGCCGCTGCTGCGCGCCGCAATGCCGAGCTCGAGCGCGATCGCGTGATTCATCAGATCCAGATCGCGGAGGAGCAGCGCCGCGCGAAGGCCGCCGCCGAAGTCGCGGCGCTCGAAGCCGAGCGTGCGCGCATCGAGGCCGCACACGCGCAAGCGCAGCTCGAGCTCGCGCACGACCAAGCGCTGAAGCTGAGCGCAGCGGAGCTCGACCTCGAGCTGCGCCGCCGCAACGGCGAGGCGAAGGATCGCGATAACGCGCTCGAGGCCGTGCACCAGCGCCGGCTCGCAGAGCTCGAGCAAATGCTGGCGCAGGGCCGGGTGATGCACAACCTCGTCACGCACGGCCTGCCGCAGATCGCGCAGGCGCTGGCGCAGACGATCGGCACCGTGCACTACACGCAGATCGGCAATGGCGGCGGCACCGGTCCGCTCGACGCAGTGCCCGCGGCGATCGCGCAGCTGCTGTCGTTGGCGAGGAGCTTCGGCGTCGCGTTACCAGATCCAGAAAATCGCCAAGGCGCCGAAGAGCCAAGGCGCCAGCAAGAGGATCGTTAAAGATCAAGGCGGCGCGCAAAACGGCCGTTCGGTGGCGCTCGCATTCGCGCGGCGTTCACACGTTGCCGGATCCAGCGAATCGCCAAGGCGCCGAAGAGCCAAGGCGCCAGCAAGAGGATCGTTAAAGATCAAGCCGAGCAAAACGTCCGTTCGGTGGCGTTCGCATTCGCGCGACGTTCACACGATGTGCGGCGATTCGCGATCGAAAGCGTTGGCCGAGATTGTCTCGGGCCGATCGACCCCAACCCCCCTTCTGACTGGCGTCTTGGCTCTGCGGCGCCTTGGCGATTCCAGCGCGACGGTTGGTCGTATGATTACGCGGTCGGCGGCGTCGCAGCGGCGCCTTGGCGATTCAAGCGCGACCGTTACGCGATCGGCGGCGCCGCAGCACGAAGCCGAGCGCCGCGAGCCCGACGAATAGCTGCGCGCTCGACTGCGCGCGGCAGCCGCAGCCTTGCGGCTGGCGTATTGCACCGGGCATGCGCTGCGGCTTGCTCGCGAGCACACCAATCTGAGGAACATCGTCGGCGACGAGCGACGCGAGCTTCACGTTGCCGCGCTGCGCGAACGCGAGGTTCTTCGCCGGTTCGAGCGCGAGCTGCTGACCATTGGGCGGCCCGCCCCACTGCCCGCGGATCGGCTTCTCGCACGAGAGAGCGCCGGTCCATGGATGAAGGATCACGTAGCGGCCCTGGAACATGTTGCCGTTGCCGAACTGGTTGTCGCTCATCATCTCGCCGCGCT
>Ga0070698_100004692_pt1 | contig 15017 bp, 9 predicted proteins | sample KBSK1502metaG_FD_65477 | JGI IMG/M metagenome (GOLD analysis project Ga0070698, IMG submission 65477) | Corn, switchgrass and miscanthus rhizosphere microbial communities from Kellogg Biological Station, Michigan, USA - KBS K1-50-2 metaG | ecosystem: Host-associated > Plants > Roots >...
GGAGATGTCCGCCCGCGACATCACCTTCGCGCGGCGCACGACGACGATCGAAGGGTTCCTCACGCGCTACTGGTGGGGCGAGCGCGATCGGTCGAATTTCAAGGATCCGGTCGAGGACAGCTACGCGCGTTGTTACCCGGGCATTCCGCGTCCTGGCGAAGCCACCGCCCCGGATCAGGGCGTCGCCCAGGAGATGATCCTGCGCCGGCGCGAAAAGCAGACGCTCGACGCGCTGGAGGACCTCGTGCGCGTCCTCGGCGGCGTGCGCGAAGAGCGCAAGGCGGTCATCGCCATCACCGATGGATGGCGTCTCTACGAGAGAAACAACGTGCTGGCGCGGCCCATTGACGGCCAGGTGCCGACCGGCCCCGTCATCGGCGTCAATCCCGCGACCGGGACGCTCGGCACGCGTCCCCCCGAGTCGACCGGCCGCACCTCGAGCGCCGACTGCGAGCGCGATCGGTATGCGCTGTCGCAGCTCGACGACGCGCAGCAGTTCCGCTACATGCTGGACGAGGCGAACCGCGCGAACACGTCGTTCTATCCAATCGATCCGCGCGGCCTCGTCGTCTTCGACGAGGACATCGTGCCCGCTGCTGGCGTCGGCGCCGGCATCAACGCGAACCCCACGATCTCGCCGTCCGAGGACCGCGCGCGGCTGTTCGCGCGCAACACGTCTCTCCGCACGCTCGCGGAGGCGACCGACGGCCTCGCCGTTCTCGACACCAACGATCTCTCGCGCGGCCTGCGCCGCATCGTGGACGACCTCAGCTCGTACTACCTGCTTGGCTACTACTCCACCGGCAGGCTGGACGGCCGTTTCCACCCGATCACGGTTCGGGTCAAGCGTCCCGGCGTCCAGGTCCGGGCCCGGCGTGGATACCTCGCGAACACGGAGGCCGCGGCGGCGTCGGCGTCGGCCGCCACAGCACCCACGGTGTCGCCCGCGGCCGCCGCGAATGCGCGCGCGATCGAGTCCGCGCTCGCGTCGCTGAGCACCGCGGGACGGGAGCTTCCGATGCGGCTGCATGCGACCGCGGGCTGGACACCCGCGAACGCCGCGACCGTATGGGCCGTCGCCGAGGTCGGACGCGCGGCACAGGAGGACTGGGCCGGCGGCGGACAGGCCGACGCGATGCTGGTCGATGCGTCGGGCAGGACGGTTGCGACCGGCCGCGCGCAGATTGCGGCGGGTGCGACGAGCGCCCGGATCGCGCTGACGTCGAGTACGCTCGCCGCCGGCGAGTACCAGCTCCAGATTCGGACGAAGGGGGCCCGCGCCGCCGCGGCCGGCAACGACGTGCTGCGCATCAGCGTCCCGGCGGCACCGCAGGCGACGAGCGCCCTGTTCTTCCGGCGTGGACCGTCGACAGCCAACCGCAACATGCCGACCGCGGACCTGCGGTTCCGGCGCAGCGAGCGCCTTCGCGTGGACGTTCCGGCGCCGGGTGCGGACGCGATCACCGCGCGCGTGCTCGACCGCAACGGCAGCCCGATCTCGATCCCCGTCACCGCCGTGGTTCGCGACGATCCCGATGGGTCGCGCTGGCAGACGGCCGACGTCTCGCTGGCGCCGCTGGCGCCGGCCGACTATCTCCTGGAGTTGGCCTCTCCCGCTGGCCGGACGCTGCTCGCGTTTCGCGTCATCCCGTAGTCGGTTCGCTCAGCATCTTTCCTCAGCTCGACATATCTCACTCGAGAGCCGTTGAGTGGTCCGGCACGGATTCTGCGGTCAACACGTGCAGGAGGAATGTGTATGTTGCGGAATGCTCTTTTCGTGGCCGCGCTCGTCGCTTTACCGTCGATCTCTTCCGCGCAGCAGCCCTGCACCACGGATGCTCGGCGGGTTGTGAACGAGCTCTACCGGCATATGCTGGAGCGCTCCGCCGATGCGGGCAGCCAGGGCTGGGTCGACAAGCTCACGAGCGGCTCGACCGTCCGAGAGGTCGTTCACGCGATCGCGGATTCCCCTGAGCACAACCAGCGCTTCTATAACGCCAACGAAGGCGCCGTCGCGAACGAGCGGGCTGTCGCGAACCTCTACCGGCACATTCTCGGCCGTCAGCCTGACTCGGGCGGGCTTCGGGGATATACCGAGATGGCCGCTGCGAAGGGTCTGCATGCCGTCGCCCACTCCATCCTGGACTCCGATGAGTACAGGCGCACCTTCGGTGATTGGGGTGTGCCCGGATCCGGCGGGCTCGTGTACTGCGGCAACGGCGGCACGCAATCGTCGGTCGTCGGAACCACCGGCACGACGATGCTGTATGCCGACATGGATAGAAACCACGACGGCGTCATCGCGAGGAGCGAATGGCGCGGCAACCCCAACGCCTTCCGGATGCGCGATTGGAACGGCGACGGCGTGCTGTCGGGAGATGAGGTCCGTCCCGATGCGGTTCCGCCCGCCAACTCGGCGGAATACCGCGATTACCGTATGCCGGTGAGCGACCGGTTCAACTATCTCGACGTGAACAACAACGGTTCGATCGAACGCAACGAGTGGGATGGCAGCCTCGACGCGTTTTATCGGCTCGACCGCAACGACGACGGCCGCCTCTCCCGGGCGGAGATGGGTGCGCTACCCAACACCCCGACGTTCGCGTCGATGGATACCAACGGCGACCGCCGTATCTCGCTTGCCGAGTGGCCGTATTCGCATCGCAGCTTCGACCAGCAGGATGCGGACGGCGACGGTCTGATCACACCCGAGGAATTCAACGTCAACGCTCTGCCCGCGGCCGGACGCTGAAGCCGATTATCCCACCTCCTGCAGGTCCACGGGTTCGGCCCGTGGACCTCTCTCGCTTCACGAATTTATACGATTCTATTCGAATTGATCCTCGATTCGCATCGATGTTAGGCTCACGGGCGTGCTCGCCCGCGGAAAACCCCTATCAAGCGCGCTCGTGCTCGTCCTGCTCTGCGCCGGAGCCGCCTTCGCGCAGGTCGGGTCGGGCACCCTCACGGGCATCGTCCGCGACCAGAGCGGCGCCGGCATCCCGGGCGTGACCGTCGCGATTACGGACGTCGACACGAACCGGCAGCGGATCGCCGTCTCCACCGCCGAGGGCGTGTATGCCGCCACCGGCCTGCCGCCCGGCCGGTATCGCATCGACATCGAGCTCTCCGGATTCAAAGCCCTCACGCGCGACGGGATTCGCGTGACGACGGGAGACATCACGCGGATCGACGTCGAGATGGCGATCGGTGCGATCGCGGACCGCGTGATTGTGACGGCCGACGCGCCGGCGCTGCGGGGCGAGGCGGCGGGCCTCGGCCAGGCCGTGCCGAGGGAGCGCATCAGCCAGCTGCCGCTGAACGGGCGCACGTTCATCACGCTCGCCGCTCTCGCGCCCGGTGTCGCGCTTCCGCCCAACTCGCAGCTTCCGCGCATCAACGGCGGACGGCCGCGCACCAACGAGTATCTCTTCGACGGCATCTCCGTCCTCCAGCCGGAGCCGGGGCAGGTGGCGTACTTCCCGGTCGTCGACGCGATCGAGGAGTTCAAGATCGAGAGCAACAGCGTGCCGGCGGAATTCGGGCGCTTCAACGGCGGCGTCATCAACCTGACGACGAAGGCCGGCACCAACGAGGTGCACGGCAGCGGGTTCGACTTCCTGCGCCACGAGGCGCTGAACGCGCGGAACTACTTTCAGCCGGCGCCCGCGCCCAGGCCCGAATACCGGCGCAACCAGTTCGGTGGGACGCTTGGCGGCCCCATCGCACGCGACCGTACCTTCTTCTTCCTCGACTACCAGGGGCAGCGGCAGGGGATCGGGCGCACTGTGATTTCCACGGTGCCGACGCTGCTGCAGCGGCAGGGCATCTTCAGCGAGGCCATCGCAGGGCGCGTGCCGGTGATCTACGACCCCGCGTCGACGACGCCGGGAACGTTCGCGCGCACGCCGTTCCCCGGCAACGCGATTCCCGGCGGCCGCCTCGATCCGGTCGCAGCGGCGCTGCTCCAACGCTACCCGCTGCCGACCTCGGCCGGCACCGCGAACAACTACCGCCGCACGGCGAACGAGCGCGACGACCAGGACCAGTGGGACGTACGCCTCGATCACCGGTTCGCGTCGAACCGCGATTCCGCGTTCGCGCGGATGACGGAGTTTCGAGACCGCTTCACGCCGGTGACGCCGCTGCCAGACGGCAGTGGCATGACGTCCGGCACGCTCGGTCCGCAGCGCACGGTGGCGCGCGCGTTCGCGTCGAATTACCAGCACACGTTCCCCGCAAGCGTGCTGAACGAGCTGCGCGTGGGCGACACGCGGCGCCGTGTCAGCAGGGACGCCGCGCGCCTCGACGCCACCGCCAGCATCGCGCTCGGCATCCCGGGCATCCCGTCGAACGCACGGTTCCCGGCGACGCTCCCGACGTTCCTCATCGGCGGATACCAGCAGCTCGGCTCGCCGCCGAACACCGCGTCGGACTTCAACACGAGCGTGACGGAGGTCGCAGACACGCTCACCTGGGTCACCGGCCGCCACACGTGGAAATTCGGCGCCGACTGGCGATGGGAGCGGCTCAACGTCATCCAGCCCCCCTCGCCGACCGGATCGTTCAGCTTCAACGCGCTCGGCAGCGACCTGCCCGGCGTCGCGAATACGGGAACGCCGCTCGCCAGCTTCCTGCTCGGCCAGGTCCAGAACTTTTCCGTCGATCTGCAGCAGTCCGCGATTCGAGAGCGCGCGCACTTCGCCGAGCACTTCGTCCAGGACGACTGGAAGGTGGCCAACCGGCTCACGGTCAACGCGGGGCTTCGCTACACGCTCAACTTCCCGTCGAGGGAAATCAACGGGCAGACGGCAGTCTTCAACCTCGACACGCAGCGGCTCGAATACCCGGGCAGCACACCCGTGCGTTCGCTGAAGAAGGACGACTTCGGCCCGCGCCTCGGCTTCGTCTACCGGCCAACGGACCGGACGATCGTCAGCAGCGGCTACGGCCTGGTCTGGATCGAGATGGCCGGCATCACGACGCCGTTCACGACGCCGACGTTCCCGTTTCTCCAGACCGTGTCGCAGCGCGCGCTCGACACGATTTCGCCGGCCTTCGTGCTGCGCAACGGCCCGACGATTGCGCCGCTCGCGCCGACGCCAACCGCCGGCCTCGGCCAGGGCGTCTTCGCGGTCGATCGGACGCTCGGCTCGGGCTACGTGCAGCAGTGGAACGTCGCGCTCCAGCGCGAGGTGACGCGCAACACCGTGGTGGAGGTCGCCTACGTCGGCTCGAACATCACGCACGTCGGCATTCCCGATACGAACCTGAATCAGCTGTCTGTCAGTCAGCTGGCGCTCGGCAACGCGCTGCTCGAACGCGTGCCGAACCCGTACTTCGGGATCATCCCGAGGTCCTCGACACTCGGCGATCCGACGATTCCCGTCGCGCAGCTGCTGAAGCGCTACCCCGCGTATACGACCGTCAGCCTGTATCGCAACAACGTCGGCAACACGCGCTATCACGGCCTCGAGCTGAGCGCGCGGCACCGGCTCAGCGACGGTCTGTCGTTTTCGGCGGCCTACACCCGTTCGAAGCTGATTGACGACGCCTCGTCCGTGTTCGACGCGTCGATCCTCACCGGACCGGTCGCGAACTACCCCGTCGCCGACAGCTTCAACCGCGCGCTCGAACGCGATTATTCAACCGGCGACATCCCGCACGCGTTCGTCTCCTCCCTCGTCTGGAACTTCGCGAACGACTGGACGGTGGCCGGCATTGTCACGCTGCAGTCGGGCGTCCCGATCGCCGTGACGCAGGCGACCAATTTCAATGCGTTCGCCGGCTTCGGCGTGCAGCGGCCCAACATCGTCGGCGATCCGACGCTGCCGGCCGATCGGCGGACGCCGCAGCGCTGGTTCGACACCGCGGCTTTCTCCGTCGCGCCGCAGTTCACGATCGGCAACGCCTCGAGGAATCCGATTCGCGGGCCCTCGTATCGCAACGTGGACCTGGCCGTCATGCGCAGGGTCCCGCTGCAGCACGGCGCCCTCGAACTCCGCGCGGAGATCTTCAACCTGCTCAACACGACTCCGTTCGGTGCGCCGGCAGCGGTCCTCGGCGCTGCGAATTTCGGGACGATTACCAGTGCCGGCGATCCGCGCGTCGCGCAGCTCGCGGTGAAGTTCTTGTTCTGACGGCAGGAGATCGACCAAGGGCGCAAAGACGGGGAGCCACAAAGGGCACGAAGAGCACAAAGTTAGAAGAGCACAAAGAACGCGGTCGCCGGGCCGCCGAAGGCGGCCACGCGTGAGGGTGCGTCGCCGGAACAAGCCGCTGTCGAAACCAGGGCGGTTTGTTTCCGGGACGGACCCTCACGCGCTTGTCGGCCTGCTTCGCAGGCCGACCGGCGACCCTCACGTTCTTCGTGTCCTTCTGTTCTTCGTGTCCTTTGTGCTCTTCGTGGCTCAACTCTTCGTGCCCTTGGCCGGCTGCCTTGGCCGTCAGAGCGCGATCCGACGGAGCCGCAGCGCGTTCGCGATCACCGAGACCGAACTGAAGCTCATGGCGGCGGCCGCAATCATCGGGCTGAGCAGCAGGCCGAAGAACGGATAGAGCACGCCCGCCGCAATCGGGACGCCGAGCGCGTTGTAGACGAACGCGAAGAACAGGTTCTGCCTGATGTTCCCCATCGTCGCGCGGCTGAGGCGCCGCGCGCGCGCGATGCCGCGGAGGTCGCCCTTCACCAGCGTGACGCCGGCGCTCTGCATCGCGACATCGGTGCCGGTGCCCATCGCGATGCCGACCTGCGCCTGCGCGAGCGCCGGCGCGTCGTTGATGCCGTCGCCGGCCATCGCGACGATGCGCCCTTCACGCTGCAGGCGCTTGACGACCTCCACCTTCTGCGCCGGCAGCACCTCCGCAATCACCTCGTCGATATTGAGCTGCTTCGCGACCGCCTCCGCCGTCGTCCGGTTGTCGCCGGTGAGCATCACGACGCGCATCCGCTCGTCGTGCAACTGCCGAATCGCCTGGGCGGCCGTCTCCTTGACGGGATCGGCGACGCCGATCGCACCGGCGACCTCTCCGTTGACGGCGACGAACATCACGGTCTGACCGTCGCGCCGCCACTGGTCAGCGGCAGCCGTCAACGGGCCGGGCGCGATGCGCAGGTCGTCGAGCAGCGCCGCGTTTCCGAGCGCCACCTCCACGCCGTCAACACGTCCCGTGACGCCTTTGCCCGTGATGGATCGAAACGACTCCGCCTTCGCGGGCGGCACGCCGCGCTCCGCCGCGCCGCTCACGATGGCCGCCGCCAGCGGGTGCTCGCTGCCCTGCTCGGCAGCCGCGGCCAGACGCAGGACGCGCGACTCGTCCCACCCGCCCGCAGCCTTCACCGCGATCAGCGTCGGCGCGCCGGCCGTCAGCGTGCCCGTCTTGTCCACGACCAGCGTGTCCACGCTTCGCAGGAGCTCGATCGCTTCCGCATCCTTGAACAGCACGCCCATCGTGGCCCCCTTGCCCATCGCGACCATGATGGACATCGGCGTCGCAAGGCCGAGCGCGCACGGACAGGCGATGATGAGCACCGCGACCGCGTTCACGATGGCGTGCGTCATCCGCGGCTCCGGTCCGAACACCGCCCACGCGATCGCCGTAACGATGGCTATGCCGACGACCAGCGGAACGAAATAGCCGGAGACGACGTCCGCCAGCTTCTGGATCGGCGCGCGGCTGCGCTGCGCCTGCGCGACCATGGCGACGATCTGCGCCAGCAGCGTCTCGCTGCCGACACGGTCGGCGCGCATGATGAACGAGCCGGTGCCGTTCACGGTTGCGCCAATCACGGGGTCGCCCGGCTGCTTCTCGATCGGCATCGATTCGCCCGTCACCATCGACTCGTCGACGGCGCTCGCGCCTTCAAGGACGACACCATCGACCGGGACCTTTTCGCCCGGTCGAACGCGAAGCCTGTCGCCATGTTGAATCTGCTCGAGCGGCACGTCCTCCTCGGCGCCGTCCGCCCGCAGTCTCCTCGCCGTTTTCGGCGCGAGGCCGAGCAGCGCGCGAATCGCCGCGCCGGTCCGGCTGCGCGCACGCAGCTCCATGACCTGGCCGAGCAGCACGAGCGTCACGATCACCGCGGCCGCCTCGAAGTAGACGCCAACGGTCCCGTCCTCCTCACGGAACTGCGGCGGAAAGATCCCTGGAGCCAGCGTCGCAACGAGGCTGTAGACGTAGGCGACGCCGACGCCGAGCGCGATGAGCGTGAACATGTTGAGGCTGCGGTTGACGAGCGACTGCCAGCCGCGCACGAAGAACGGCCACCCGCCCCAGAGGACAACCGGCGTCGCGAGCGCGAGCTCGATCCAATGAAGCGACGCGAAGCCGCCCACTTGCCCGGAGCGAAGTGGAAGGGTGGCGATGACGAACAGCGCCGCCGTCAGGACACCGGACACCCGGAAGCGCCGCGTCATGTCGCGGAGCTCTTCGTTCTCGGGCTCCTCCGCCGTGACGGTCATCGGCTCGAGCGCCATGCCGCAGATCGGGCAGGAACCGGGGCCGTCCCGGATGATTTCCGGGTGCATGGGACAGGTGTATCTGACCGGGATGCGGGATCCGGGATCCGGGATCCGATCGGCACGAACCTCGAACCTTTCGGATCCCGGATCCCCGATCCCGGATCCCGGCCTCAGATACCGCTGAGGCTCCGCCTTGAAGCGTTCGAGGCAGCTGTCGGCGCAGAAGTAGTAGCGCTCGCCGTTGTAGTCGACGTGGCCGGCCGCGTCGGCGGGATCGATCGTCATCCCGCAGACGGGATCGACGACCTCTTTATTTGCCGGCGTACTGGCCGGGGTTGGCATCGAACTTCTTCTTGCAGATTGGCGAGCAGAAGTAATAGGTTTTGCCGTTGTAGTCGCTCTTGCCCGCGGCTTTCGCCGGATCCACCTGCATCCCGCACACGACGTCGCGTTCCATGGCGGCTCTCCTCCGCGAAAAACTCTCTCCGAAGTGTCGCACAGCACTTCGGGTGAATGACCATTAAGACGCGCAACGGCGTCGGACAGATCCTGACACTATCAGCAGGATATCGACACGCGCGCCGACTGGTGCTAGCCTAGTCGCCTCCCATAATTGAATAGCGCGCGATGTGGAGGTCGTCGTGACGACCATGCCTTACACCACCGTGCCAGCCGAAGATGTCCTGCGTCGCATCTGCGGTGAGTTCGCGGAGATGCCAGGGTTGAGGGTGACGCAGCAGCAGGCGCAACGCCTGTGGGCGCTCGATGCGTCGACGTGCCGGGCCGCGTTGGATTTCCTGATGCAGGCCGGCTTCCTGTGTAAAACGCACGCGGACCAGTACGCGCGGCTTACAGATGGGCCCGTGACGTTGCCGCCATTCCGAATGATGAAGGCGGCGCTTTCCCGGGTCGCGAATCGTCGCGCCGTCTAGCGACGCGCGACGCTGCCCGGGATTCGACCCCCGGAATCAATTCACGGCCAGCAGCATGATCTCGAAGACAAGCGTCGAGTTGGGAGGAATGCTGCCGACCATCTGGGAGCCGTACCCGAGGTTCGGCGGGATGACGAGCCGGCGCTGCCCGCCGACTTTCATCCCGACGACCCCCTGATCCCACCCGGCAATCACACGACCGACGCCGAGCTGAAACGAGAAGTTCGGCGAGGAGTCGAACTGCGCGCCCTTCGATTCGGGTTTGGCCGGGTCGTACAGCCAGCCGGTGTACGAGACCGTGACCGTGCGGCCCTGGGTCGCCGTCGCGCCGGTGCCTTCGCGAGTATCCGTCATCGAGAACGGCGCGGAAGGCGGAGTGGAAGTGCTCGACGGGGAGCTCTCTCCGCCGCACGCCGCCGCGCTCAAAGCGATCGCGATGACGAGCGCGATGCGGACGGGCACCGTCAACAGCGTTCGCAGCCGGCTCGTCAGCGCCAGCCAGTAGACGTTCGCCCCGATCGCCGCGAACACGATCACGAGGGGCGTCAGGCCGGCAATCGCGAGCATGAGAATCCCGTAAGGCATAACGGCACGCGTGGCACAGACCGACAGCCATGCAAGAAACCGCGCCCATCCGGCTCCGCCGCTGACGAAGTGCGCCCTGCCGGCGGCGCCGAACCGTTCAGGCTGCGACGCGGTCATCCGCTGCCGCAGCAGGAGCAGCAGAAACGCGGTGACGATCGATCCGCCGACCGCCGCAAGGCCGAGGTCGTAGAAGACGGGGTTGCCGGTTGAGCGCACTGCGCCGATCGCGATGCCGATGAAGATCGCGAAGTAATAGGTGTAATCGCCGACCGTCTCGAGCCAGCAGCCGAACACCGACTCCTGATACTTGAGCCGCGCGACCTCGCCGTCGCAGCCGTCGAGAATGCTCGCCGCGAGCGACACGACGGCGGCCATGAGGCTCGCGGCATACGTGCCTCGGCTGAAGAGCCATGCCGCCCAGAAGCCGAGACAGACGATGCCGAGCGAGATCTGGTTCGCCGTGATCGGCGTCCGGATCAGCACCAGGCTGATCGGCAGCGAGATGCGCCGGTTGAAACGCGCCAGCACCCCGTCGGTCGGCTTGAAGATGGCGCGCCGAAGCGCCAACTCCGCCGCGGGGACGTCCTCCTGCCGCTGAACGCTGAGGGCTGGACGCGGAATCGAGCCTGGACCGATGACGCGGACGCTCGAGCCGGGAGGACGCGGCGCGGTCATCGCCTCGATCCATTCGGCGTCCGTGGTCGCGATGACGAGCGGCGGCAGCCCCGGACCGATGCGGTTGGCGACGGTGCTCAGATCGTCCGCGCTTCGCGGGGCCCACGCGATGATGCGGGCGCACCCGTCGCGCATGGCGGCGCGCAGTACGCGCTCGGCAATCGGCAGCCCGCCGATGCGCGTCATCGGCGAGACCCCTTGCGACGCGCCGCCCTCGCTCGGGCCGAGCGAATCGGCGAGGTACAGCAGCGTTACGCCGGTGCGTTGCGCTTGAGGGACCCTCCGCGGATACACCGCGAAGCCGACGCCCGCCCAGAAGAGACCGCGCGCGCGGCGCGCGACCGCGAGCGCCGCACCCGCCGGCGCAAGGCCGACCGCCGTCGCCACCGCGAGGTGTGACGCCTCGAGCGCGCCGAGACTGCCCGGAATCGGCGCGAACACGAAGCTCGCGACGCGCGTGAAGGTCTCGATCGTCAGCGCGGTCGCGAAGCTGGACGGGGCGCCGACGGCGCGCAGCACGACCCAGACCTCCGACGCCATCAGCCCGTAATTGACGACGTCGAGCGCGATGACGCGGAGCACGCGGCGTTGATCGGTGCGGGCGAACTCCAGAAGCTGGCGTTCGGCCTGGACAAGGAAGCGCCCGAGCCCATGCGTGCCGAGCAGGCCGCGCGTCTTGCGCGTGAGCCACTCGAGAAAGCGGCTCATGTAGGTGCCTTCGCCGCGCACGGCCACCACGATGAGAAAGACGAAGATGGCCGCGACCAACGCGAACCAGAAGAACATGCCGCGCCAGTACGGCGCGAGCGGCACGGTGACCAGCGTAACCGCCGCCCAGGCGCCGACGAGCGCGAGCGTGACGATCGAGAACGAGAGCCGTTCCAGGATGACCGACGCCGTGACCGCCGGCGCCGGCGCTTCGTCCTTGAGCAGCACCACCTTCAGCGGCTCGCCGGCGATGCCGCTGACGGTGACGTAGCTGAAGGCCTCGGCCGCGAGCCGCACGCGCAGCAGCCTCAGGAACGGACGCGTCACGCCCGGCGGAAAGCAGAACCGCCACGTCATCGTCCGCAGGAGCTGCGAGACGCCGTTGATCAGGATGACGAGCGGCAGCGCGATGCCGAGGCTCGCCGACATGCGCGCGAGCGCGTGGAGATCGAACCGCTCCACAGCCGCGGCAAACAGCGCGATGCCGACCACGAGCGGCGCCCAGCGCAGCAGCCGTGTCATGTGAACAGCGCCGCGGCCTGGAGCAGGTCGTCCACCGTGTCCACGTCGCACCACGCGGACCCGTCGGTCTCGATGCCGCGCATCAGGCCGCGAGCCGCGAGACGCCGGACCCCGCCGCTCAGCGACGTGTCGCCGTCGGCGACGCTGTCCTCGAGCGCCGCGAAGATGGGCGGCGCGAAGACGAAGACGCCGGTGTCGAGCGCATCGAACGGCTCGATCCGCTTCCCAATCGCGGTAATCCGATCGCCGTCGAGCCTGACCCGCGTGGCTTCGTCGGCGCGCTCCGCGCTCGCGGGGCCGCGGTCGACGGCCAGCAGCGATTCGCCGGGGAGCGCCGGATGCCCGATCAGCCGCGCAAGGACCTGCCAGTTGAAGATGTGATCGCCCATCAGCAGCGCGAACCGTTCGTCGCCGACGTACGGCTTCGACACGAGTGCCGACACGCCGTTCTCCTCGTGCCACCGATCGTTCTGGTGAAAGCGCACGGTCACGCCGGGCGGCGCGCCCGAGCTCGCGACCGCCTGGACCGCGCCGGCCTGGTAGCCGACGATGACGTCGATCAGCTGGATGCCCGCGCGCGCGGCGGTCAGCAGGGTCCGGCTGATGAGGGGCATTCCGGCTACCGCCGCCAGAAGCTTTGAGGGAGTCGAATGGCCGAGAAAACGATCACCATTGCCGGCGGCCAGCACGACCGCACGGCGCACAGGCACATTAGTACGCACGTCGCGATGTCGAACTCCGCGCGTCCAGCCTAAGTGACCGGATTAAACACGCGGCGTCTCAGTCGGATCGACTGTAACCCGGACGTGAAGGTGGTGTTACACGAAATTGTGGATGAGGCGGGCCGGATCCCCGATCCCGGATCCCGGATCCCGGATCCCGGCCCGTTACCGTCCGACGAAGAACTCCCTCGACTGCGTATCGAAGCAGAGTGCCGACAGATACAGCGGGTCGATCGTCTGCGCATCCGGAAATTTCTCGCGCACGGCCATGCCGAGCGGATAGATCGGCATGTCGTAGTGCGCGCCGATGCCCGTCTCGTCCTCGTGATGGCTCGGCAGGACGACCCGCGGCTTGAAGGCGTCGACAATCGACATCGACTCCTTGTTCTGGCTCGTCGCGTTGAACCGCCCGGTGTAGGCGACGATGCCGATGTCGGTGCGCGGGATGTTCGCGAAAGCGGCGCGCTGCTCGTCGGTGATCGCGCCCGCCGTGTCCGTGTACGCGATGCGGTAGCCGTTGTCGAACGTGATGAGATAGGTGAGCGTACCCTCGGCGTCGATCCTCGGCCCGCCGGCGCCGCGCCGCTGCAGCCGCTGCATCGCCGCCTTCTCCTCGTCGGTCTGCGGCCGGCCGACTCGCGCGTCTGGCCGGCGCGGCCGCTCGGGATCCTGCCGCGGGACTTCACGCGCGCGAACGCGGGTGTCGAACAGCAGCACCTGGTCGCGGTAGGCCAGCTCGTAGTTCGAGACACCGAGGTACCGCAGCACGACCGTGTTCTGCCCCTTCGGCATGTTCCCGCCAGCCGCCGCAATCCTGGGCGTCTGACACGCCGGATCCTGCGCGAGCGCGGCGAGCGCTTTCCCGTTCTGGGCGTCCAGCGTGACGGCCGTCGCCGCGAGCGCGCACATCGCGGCGGCACAGGTTCGCATGTTCATCGTGGATTCCTGTAGAGATCGGTGAGCGCTTTCACGTCGTTGGTAGACAGTCCCGTGGCCTTTGCCGTGCCGATGTCGTCTGCCGATTGCAGCAGCCTGCGGTAGTTGCCGAAGTAGCGCGGGCCATCACCCGGCTGGCGGAACAGATACATGATGTCGTCGAAGTTCCGCGTGTGCTCGAGGCCGAGCGCGTGTCCAAGCTCGTGCAGCGCGGTCAGGTAGACGACGATGCCGCGGGTCAGCGGATCGACGTCGATGGGCGCGTCCGCCGCGATGTTCACCTCGGCGGCGTCGATCAACCCGCTGGCGTCGATGTGCGGCCGTGTCTCGCCGTAATTCCCGCCCGCGCCGTTGAAGTAGATGCGTATGCCCGTGTCACCCGCGACGAACGTGCGCTGCAGCGTGAAGGCACCGTTCGACGCAGTCGTCCACGTCTTCATCGCCTTCTCGACCAGTTGATCGCCCTGCGGCGGAAGGTTCCGCCGATCGATGAACACCTGGATGACCGCGTGCGTCGCCCAGTGCGCGTCGGGCGAGGCCGCAAAGAGACCCTGGGGCGCCGGAGGACCAATCAACAACGTGAGGAGCAGGAGCATGGCGAAAGAATACCCCTGACCACCACCTTCTTCAGATTTTCGTCCGGTTGACAACCTACAAGCTCGCCTGTAGGTTTTCCCTCATGCTCAAGACCGTCCTTCTTTTACCCGCACTGATCCTCGCGACCGTAGCACCCGCGTTCGCCCAGGCGGCGAGCGCCTCGATCTCCGGGACCATCACCGACTCGCAGGGCGGCGTGCTGCCCGGCGTCACGCTGACGGTTCAGAACGCCGAAAGCGGCGTCGTCCGCACCAGCGTGAGCGAAGCGGACGGCAAGTACCGCATTGCCGGACTGAACCCTGGCCGCTACAACCTGACCGCCGACCTCACCGGCTTCCAGGTGGTCGCGGTGAAGGACATCACGCTCCAGATTGGCCAGGACTACGCGAAGGACTTCCAGCTCGCGCTCTCGGCGCTGCAGGAGTCGGTGACCGTGACCGGCGAGGCGCCCATCGTGGAAGCGACGAAGGCCGAGGTCGCGACCGTGGTGACGCAGGAGCAGATCGCGACGCTGCCCGTCCAGGACCGCACCGCCCTCTCGCTGTCGCTGCTGATGCCGGGCGTCGGCGCGGACACGACGCGCGCCAAGCGCAACGCGACCAACGTCGGCGCGAGCGTGACGACCAGCGCGACGACCTACCTCGTTGACGGGCTGTCGAACTCGGTGAACAAGAGCGGCGAGCAGCGCCACGACATTCCCGAAGCGGCCATCCGCGAGTTCGCGGTGCACACCACGCAGCTGCCCGCGCAGTACGGCCAGCGCGTCGGCGGGGTCGTCAACATCGTCACCAAGAGCGGCACGAACAACCTGCACGGCGAGGCGTTCGAGTTCTTCCGCAACCAGAAGATGAACCGCAACGACATCTTCACGCAGC
>Ga0070698_100004693_pt1 | contig 15017 bp, 17 predicted proteins | sample KBSK1502metaG_FD_65477 | JGI IMG/M metagenome (GOLD analysis project Ga0070698, IMG submission 65477) | Corn, switchgrass and miscanthus rhizosphere microbial communities from Kellogg Biological Station, Michigan, USA - KBS K1-50-2 metaG | ecosystem: Host-associated > Plants > Roots >...
GCCCGTCGATCAGTCGATTGAGCAGGATGACCACCAGCGCCCAGCCGTAATGGGCGCCCGCCAGCAGCGGCACCGCCAGCAGTCCGATGGCCAGTCCGACAATGGTCATCGCATGGGCCGAAGCGCCGCGCTCGGCGAGCCATGCGCCGGCGCGGTCGAGCGGCGGATCGACCCACCGGCGCAGCATGGGATCGAGCATCGCGAACCGCGCTCAGTCGCTGGGCGGCGATCCCGCATCGACGGCGCGCAAGGTCACGACGTCACCGGCCGCGCTGGCCTCGCGGTCCCGCGCCGCCTGGCGGCGATAGGTGATCCAACTGATGGGAATGAGCGAGGCATAGCCGAGGCCCAGCAGCGACAGGCCGATCCAGGGCGAGCTCGCCAGCACGCCCATCACCAGCGCCGCCGCGAGCAGCAACGGCAATACCAGATGGCGAGGGACCCTGCCCTTCTTGAAGGAAAAGGTCGGCAGCCGGCTCACCATCAGGCCGCCGACCACGACCAGCACGGTGCCGACGACCAGCGCGTGACGCGGCCAGGCGGCCTCGATCTCGAAGCTCACCATCAGCGGGATCAGCGCCAGCAGGGCGCCGGCCGGCGCGGGCACGCCGGTGAAGTAGGAGCCCGTCCAGGCCGGCGGCGGCGTGTCGGCCAGCAGCGCCGTGTTGAAGCGCGCCAGCCGCAGCGCCGAGCACATGGGAAACATCAGGGTGACGACCCAGCCCAGCGCGCCGGCGTCCTTCAGCGAAGCGAGGTAAAGCACCAGGGCAGGCGAGACGCCGAAGCAGAGGAAGTCCGACAGCGAATCGAGCTCGGCGCCGAAGCGGCTGGCGACGCCCAGGCGACGCGCGACGCGGCCGTCGAGAGCATCGAAGATGGCGGCGACGATGACGGCGATGACGGCGAGCTTCAGATCGCCCTGCAGCGCGAAGCGGATCGCCGTCAGCCCCGAGCAGAGCGCCGCCAGGGTCAACACGTTGGGGATCAGCCGATTGATCGAAAAACCCCGCAACCGGCCACGGGGGCTGCGAAAATCGCTGTCCATCGCGAGACTCCATCTTATTGGAGCGCGGACCTCCAGGTCCGCCTCATGCTCATGAGCGGACCTGGAGGTCCGCGCTCCTAGAACTCTATCACCCGCCGCGGCTCGGTCGTGACCGGATCGAGCTCGGCCATCACCGTCTCGCCGCCGATCATGCGCTGTCCGGCCGCCACCAGCAATCGCGCGCCGGGCGGCAAGTAGAGGTCGGTGCGGCTGCCGAAGCGGATGTGGCCGAAGCGCTCGCCCGCCGCCACCGCCTGCCCCGGCTTGATGGTGCAGACGATGCGGCGCGCCACCCATCCGGCAATCTGCACGCAGCCGATCACGCGTCCGTCAGCGCGGCGCAAGGCGATGGCCATGCGCTCGTTGTCCTCGCTCGCCTTGTCGGCATTGGCATTGAGGAATTTGCCCGGCCGGTAGGCCACGACGTCGACGATAGCGGCACAGGGCGAGCGGTTGATGTGCCCGTCGAAGACGCTGAGGAAGATCGACACCCGAGTGAGCGGCTCGCCGCCCAGCCCGAGCTCGGCCGGCGGCACGGCTTCGCTCACCATCTGTACCAGCCCGTCGGCCGGCGCGATCAACACGCCGTCGTCCTGCGGCACGCCGCGCGGCGGGTCGCGAAAGAAGTAGATCGACCAGAAGGTAAGCACCATCAGCGGCCAGAACAGCCAGGCGATGCCGGTCAACGCCGCAAGCAGGGTGACGAAGGCGAAGATCGCGATGAAGCGCCAGCCGTCATCGAGGATCGGCACGAAAAAATTTGCCAGCATGAAAAGACTCTCTGTCGCCCGCCGCCCGTCAGTTGACCTTGGGCAGGCTGAAGACTTGACCGGGGTAGATCAGGTCCGGATCGCGGATCTGATCCTTGTTCGCGCCGAAGATCAGGGTGTGATGCATGCCGTGGCCGTAGTGCGCACGCGCGATGTTCCAGAGATTGTCGCCGCGCACGACGACCAGGCGTCGGCCGTCGCCGCTGCCCGGCGATACCGGAACGCGCTCGAACGGCAACTCGAGGCGGGCCACCGGCTTGCCGTCCTTGGTCAGCCGGTCGAGTCTGAGCTTGTACTTGCCGGGTTCGACCGGGTCGGCAGGCGCGATCCGCCACTGGCCATCGGCGCCGGCCTGGCCCTCGGCCACCATCTTGTCGTTGATGTAGGCTCGCACCACCGTGCCCGGCGTCGCCTTTCCCGTCACCGTGACATGGCCGCTTTCGTCGTAGTCGAGCGTTGACATGACGAGGTCGCCCGATTTCGGCACGCCGGCTGCAGAAGGCGCTTGCACGAGAGCCCCTGCGCCCGAGGGCGGCGCGATCATCACCAGCGTCTCCTCGTTCGCGCCGGCCGTGTCCGCCGACGGTTTCGGCACGATGGCAACGACGACCTGCTCGGAGGTCACGGGCGCGCGGCCTTCGACGTGTTGAAGCACGCGCAGTTCATGCTGGCCCGCGGCAAGCGGCGGATCTTGCGCGATGACGACCCATTCGCCCCGGCTGTCGGCTTGGCCCTGGGCGATCTCCTTGCCGCCGTCGAGCAGGACGATCTTGGCGCCCGGCTGGGCGCGCCCGGCGATGACGGCGCGGCCGTCCGGCCCGATCCTGGCGACATCAAAAGTGGGTACCGGCACGACCGGCGAAGCGGCAGCCTGCGGCGGCGGCTCGGCCGACGGCGACGGGGCGGGCACAGGCGGTGCCGGCGGGGCGGGCTTGGCGGCCTGGCTCAAGCCGGCCTGTTCGCTGAGCTTGCCCTGCCAGGCCACGCCCAGCGCCACGGCCAAAACGGCCGCGCCGGCTGCCACCAGCCAAAGAACCGTGCGTGACATCACCCTCTCATTGGTGCGACCACCCTTGGCGTCGCGACCATCCTCTGAAAAATGATACCATGCCTCCCGGTCCGGAAAGACATCGGATCGTCTGTAATAAAGCAGTGTCCGTGTCGGTTTCCGCCCCCTCTTCCCTTTGCGTGTTCTGCGGCTCCCGTTTCGGCGCCGACTCCGCCGCGCGCGATGTCGCGGTTCGGACCGGCGAGCTTTTGGCCCGTGAGCGCATAACGCTGGTTTATGGCGGCGGTGGGGTCGGGCTGATGGGCCTGCTGGCCAATGCCGCCCTCGAGGCCGGCGGGCGGGTCGTCGGCATCATTCCGCAGTTCCTGCTGCAGCGCGAGGCGGGCCATCCCGCCCTCAGCGAGACCGTCGTCGTCGAGACCATGCACGAGCGCAAGCTGCAGATGTTCGAGCGTTCGGACGCCTTCGTCGTGCTGCCCGGCGGTGTCGGCACCCTGGAGGAGCTGTTCGAGGTGCTGTCGTGGCGGACCCTCGGCCTGCATACCAAGCCGATCGTGATCGTAGACCAGGGCGGCTACTGGCAGCCCCTGGCGGCCCTGCTGCGCTCCGTGGTCGACGGTGGTTTCGCCGACCGCAGCCACCTCGATCACGTGGCCTTCATCGACGATCTCAGGGACCTCCTGCCGACCATTGCGGCGATGCCGCGGGAAGTCGGGCTCGCACGGCGGCTCGACCGGGTCTGACGGCGGCGCGCGACCCCTGCCGGGCTGCGCCGGCAGGCCGCCTTGCCGCGCCGCCATGGCTTGGGTAGAACCGCGCCCGCATTGCTATGTTGGGGCGCGAAAGGAAGCACGATGGCGAAGATCAAGGTCAAGAACCCGGTCGTCGAGATGGACGGCGACGAGATGACCCGCATCATCTGGAAGTTCATCAAGGACAAGCTGATCCTGCCGTACCTCGACATCGACCTGAAATACTACGATCTCGGCGTCGAATATCGCGACAAGACCAGCGACCAGGTAACGGTCGACTCGGCCAAAGCGACTCTGCAGTACGGCGTCGCGGTCAAGTGCGCCACCATCACGCCCGACGAGGCGCGGGTGAAGGAGTTCAACCTCAAGGAGATGTGGCGCTCGCCCAACGGCACCATCCGCAACATCATCGGCGGCACCATCTTCCGCGAGCCGATCGTGTGCAAGAACGTGCCGCGGCTGGTGCCGGGCTGGACCAAGCCGATCGTGATCGGCCGTCACGCCTTCGGCGACCAGTATCGCGCCACCGACTTCGTGGTGCCAGGCAAGGGCAAGCTCACCATCAAGTTCGAGGGCGCCGACGGCAAGGTGATCGAGCACAACGTCTACGACTTCCCCGGCAGTGGCGTGGCGCTAGCCATGTACAACAACGACGAGTCGATCATCGGCTTCGCGCGCAGCTCGTTCAATTACGGCCTGATGCGCGGCTGGCCGGTCTATCTCTCGACCAAGAACACCATCCTCAAGCGCTATGACGGCCGCTTCAAGGACCTGTTCCAGGAGGTGTTCGACAAGGAGTTCGCCGGCAAGTTCAAGGCCAAGAACATCACCTACGAGCACCGCCTGATCGACGACATGGTCGCCTCGGCGCTGAAGTGGGAAGGCGCCTTCATCTGGGCGTGCAAGAACTATGACGGCGACGTGCAATCCGACACGGTGGCCCAGGGCTTCGGCTCGCTCGGCATGATGACCTCGGTGCTGATGACGCCCGACGGCAAGACGGTCGAGGCCGAGGCCGCGCACGGCACGGTGACCCGCCACTACCGCGAGCACCAGAAGGGCCGGCCGACCTCGACCAACCCGATCGCCTCGATCTTCGCCTGGACGCAGGGCCTGCACTATCGCGGCACCTTCGACGGCACGCCCGACGTGGTGAAGTTCGCCGATGCGCTCGAGAAAGTCTGCGTCGCGACCGTCGAAAGCGGCAAGATGACCAAGGATCTGGCGATCCTGATCGATCCCAAGCATCCCTTCCTGAATACGGAGGATTTCCTGGCGACGCTCGACACCAACCTCAAGGCCGAGATGGCCAAGTGGTAGTTCGCGCATCCTCCTCATGTTCCTCTCCCCCGCTAGGGGGAGAGGTTAGGTGAGGGGGAGTCGACGTGCCTAGCCCCCTCACCCGCCCTCTCCCCCTGACGGGGGAGAGGAGAATGAGGAGAGCGAGAGCGGAAGGAGCATGGCCGCGGCACCGGTAATTGGCGGCGCCGACGGTTGTCGCACCGGCTGGGTGATCTGCCGGCGCGACGCCCGCGGCGTCCTCGATATTCGAGTCGTGAAGACCCTCGCGGAAGCCTGCGAGGGTCTTTCCGTTTTGGCGGTCGACATGCCGATCGGATTCGTCGACACGCCGCGGCCCGGCCGGGAATGCGAAGGCCAGGCCCGCAAGCTGCTGCCGGGCAAGGCGAGCTCGGTCTTCCCGACGCCCTGCCGCCCAGCCCTCGCCTGCATGACCCACGCCAACGCCAACGCGGCCAGCAGGAAGCTGGGCGTGGGGCTGAACCAGCAGACCTTTCACCTGTTTCCCAAGATGCGCGAGGTCGACGAACTGCTGCGCACGCAGCCCAGGCTCAAGCGCATCGTCTACGAAGCGCACCCCGAGCTCGCCTTCGCACGCATGAATGGCGACAAGCCGGTGCTCAGCAAGAAGCGCAAGCCGGAGGGCTATGCCGAGCGATGCCGGCTGCTGGCCCGGCATGGCTTCGGGTGCACCGTCGATCGTCTTTCCGGTGCTGCACGCGACGACATCCTCGACGCCATTGCAGTCTGTCGCACCGCCCTGCTGATCGCCGAACGCAAGGCCACTCGCCTCGGCCCGGCCCGCGCCCGCGACCGCTACGGCCTGCCGATGAATATTTGGTATTAGGTTCTGTGGCTAGTTAGTGTGTCCCAATGAGCCGCCCTGGAGACTCTGGAGAAACTTCCATCGTCGGTCCTGCACCCTCGCGAACGGCAGAAGAATATCGGCACATCAGTCGACTCATGTTGTTCTTCGCCATCGTTTATGTGGTTGAAGGCATCGGTCAGGCGCGCGTCGGCATCATCTACCAGCCACTCACTTATTATCTCAAGGTGACCGGCTGGACTCCGCTCGAGGTGACCGCCTATTTCGCGGCCCTCAATTTCCCGTGGATCATCAAGCCGCTCTTTGGCCTCGTCTCCGATTTCGTCCCGCTGTTTGGCTATCGTCGAAAGAGCTATCTGATCGTCTCGGGTATTTGTGCGGCTGGCGCCTATGCCTGGATCGCCCGACTGACCGAGCCCGGTGAGTTCGCGTTGCTGCTCGTCCTCACCTCATACGCCATGGCCACCGCAAGCACCCTGTGCGGCGCCCTGCTTGCTGAGAACGGTCAGAGCTTCCGTCTCAGCAGCACATTCGTCAGCCAGCAATGGCTGTGGTTCTACATCGCCATCATGGCAAGTTCGTTTGCCGGCGGTGCATTGGTCGAGGGTCTTTCCGCCCTCTCTGCCCTGCAAGCGGCCGCTGGCATCGCAGCCGTTGCTCCCATGGCGATGGTCCTGGCGTCGCTGTTCCTCCTCACCGAGAGGAAGGTCACGGCGAGCGGGCTGGAGATGCGACGCACATTTCAAAGCATCGTCACGGCGTCGAAGTCAGCAAAGCTCTACATCGTCGCCTTGTTCCTTTTTCTCTATGCCTTCGCTCCCGGGTTCGGCACGCCGCTCTATTACTTCATGACCGACGAGCTCAAGTTCTCGCAAGCGTATATTGGCATTCTTGGCTCGATCGCCTCTGCAGGCTGGATCGCCGGCGCCGTGGCGCATCGTTGGCTTCTGCGCAAGATGAGTTCGAAGGCGCTGTTGTATCTAAGCATAGTGCTCGGAACGCTGTCGGCTGCCTCGTTTTTGTTGCTCGCGGATGAGGTCACGGCAGCGATCGTGAACTTCGCCAACGGCGCCGCCATGATGATCGCCACCATCGCCTCACTCACGCTCGCGGCGGACTACTGTCCCAAGCGCTCGGAGGGCTTCGCATTCGCCGGCCTCATGTCGATCATGAATCTCGCGGAACTGTCTTCCAACACCGTCGGAGCTTTCCTCTACGAGCATGTATTCCATGACCAGCTGGGACCTCTCATTGTCGTCTCCGCCGCCTCGACAGCGTTTGCCGCCGTCCTCGTTCCCTTACTTCGCCTCGATGGCTTAAGCCGGCCTCCGGCCGGCTTGTGATCATGATGCGGGCCGCAGGCCAATGAGCCGCGCCCCGGCCCCGCCCGCCGCGACCGCGGCGAGCGACGTGAGGATCAGGCTGCGGCGAGACCTCATCGATCCGTCGAAGCGCGGATCGCCGCGGCGCCGCCGCCGACATCGATCTTCTGTCCGGTGTCGGTGAGCTTGCCGTCGTCGTTCTTGAACACCTGCAAGTTCTTCTGGATCATGTTGCCGACCACGACGGTCTTGCCGTCCTTCGAGAAGGACGCGCCCTGCGACCATGCCCCGATCGGCGCTTCGCTCACCTTGGTGAGCTTGGTACCATCGAGGCGATAGAGCACGACGGTGCCATTGGCCTTGTATTGCGGCGCGTCCTTGGGCCGCGTCGAGCCGCCATGCGCCACGCCGGCGATCCACTTGCCGTCGGACGACATCATCATGCCTTCCAGCGCTTCGTGACCGATGTCGGCGGTGCCGACGATCTTGCCGGGAGGATCGCTGGTGAGATCGACGACGGTCAGCATGCCGTTGGCCTTGGGATCGCCGAGGCTGGCCACGATGGCGGTCTTGCCGTCGGGAGTCACCGCCGCTGCATAGGGCCGCGGCGCCACGGCGAGCGTGGCCGCTTCGGTGAGCGTATCGCCGCCCAGCTTGACGACCACGGCCTTGCCGTCGCCGTTGCGCGTCGCCACGCCCATCTTGCCGTCAGGCGTGAGGGCGATATGGCTGACAAGGGCCTCGGCCGTGCCGAGCGGGATGGTCTTGATCAGGCTGACCTGCTTGCCGTCGATGGCCAGGATGGAGATCGAGCCCGCCATGCGATTGCTGACATAGGCGCGCTTGCCGTCCTGGGTGATCGAGATGCCGGCGGCGCCCGCGCCGACCTTGACGGTGCCGATGACCTTCTTGTCCTTGAGATCGATCACGGTGACGCGATCGTCGGGCACGAGCTTGGTCGGATCGGCCGGATCGAACTTGCTCGACGAGGCGACCAGCGCCAGCGATTCGTCGGGCGTGATGGCGACCGACAGCGGCGGCCCGACAACGCTGCCCGGCACGTCGTTGATCGTACCGACGACCTTCACCGGCGAAGCGCCGAGATCGAGGATCGTGATCGAATCGGGCGGCGGGTTGGCGAGGTTCTTGGTGACGCCGTTTTCCTGCGTCATCTTGTGATCGTTCGAGGAAACCGCGATCTGCGCCTGGACCGACGCAGAGGCGAAAGTCAACGCTACGCAAGCGCCGAATATGACGGTGGTTTGCATGGTGTCCCTCCCGGTTCGGCTCCGTTGATCGGAGCGCTTGAGCCGTGGAAGCACCCTAGCCCCTGCACGCAGCGCGCGAAATCACTTTCGCAGGTCAGCTCATGCCCAGCGCGTGCTTATAAGTGTCGAGCAGCGTCTCCTGCTCGGCGCGGTCAGCCGCATCGATCGAGCGCAGGGAGACGATCTTGCGCATGGTCTTGACGTCGTAGCCCACGCCCTTGGCCTCGCTGTAGACGTCGCGGATGTCGCCGCCGATCGCCTTGCGCTCCTCCTCGAGCTTCTCGATGCGCTCGACGAAGCTTTTCAGCCGGTCGGCCGATATCGGCCCGGCCTTGGTCTTCTTCGAAACGGCGCTCCCATCCGGCATGTTCTGTACTCCTTGATCCAGTCGCGCGGACCATAGGAGCAGCGACGGCGTCGGCTCAATGACGCTGACGCAATGAATGACGGGGATAACGGGGACGGGCTGAAGCGCGTCATGGTTATGCCTCCCCCGTCATACGGGGGAGGTGCCCGCAGGGGCGGGGGGGGGGAAAGCCGCAGTCGAAGCGAGTCCGATTTCAGATCTGAAATCTTCAAAGGTCGTCGACGTGGCTTTCCCCCTCCCTGCCCTCCCCCGTATGACGGGGGAGGAGAAGAAGGTGATCAGCCGTGCTTGTGCTGGGCCTTGTCGAAGGCCTTCTTCTGATCGCCCGACGCTTCCTTCTGGTGCTTGGCCCGCCACTCCTCGTACGGCATGCCGTAGACGATCTCGCGGGCCTTGGGGTCGGGGATCTCGATGCCGCGCGTACCCGCCTCTTCGCGATACCAGCGCGACAGGCAGTTGCGGCAGAAACCGGCCAAATTCATCAGGTCGATATTCTGCACGTCGGTGCGCTCCTGCAGGTGCGCGACCAGCCTGCGGAAGGCGGCGGCTTCGAGTTCGGTGCGGGTCTTGTCGTCCATGGCGATCTCCTGGCAGCGCGACTTACGGTCTTGCCCACGATATAGGCTGGGTCCGCGCCACAAACCAGCCGCCAGCGCGCCTCTCGGGCGCGGGATGGCGACTATGCGCTTTGCGACACCTTGCGGACAAATCCCACCCGGGCCGTGCCCGATGCCATCAGCAAATTGAGGTCGTTGCCGGCCAGCACCATGCGCACGCCCATGCCGACGTATTTGCCGAGGCCCTCTTCGGTGTAGACGCCGCCCATCGCCGGCCATTTGCCATGCTTGCGGCAGGCGGCGATGACGGCGGCGAAGGCCCGCTCGACGTCGCGATGCAGGAAATCGCCGGGAATGCCCATCTCCATGCAGAGATCGTTGGCGCCGACATGGAGCGCATCGATGCCCTGAACGGCGGCTATTGCCTCGGCATTCTGGATGGCGCGGGGCGTCTCCAGCATCACCACGAGCAGCAGGCCGGCATTGATCGCCGCCGTCGCCTCGCCAAGCGGCCTCGATGCGAAGTCGAATTGCGGCATCGCGCCGGCGATCGACCGATGGCCGAGCGGCGGGTACTTGAGCCGGGCAACGACTTCGCGCGCTTCCTCGGGCGTATCGATATGCGGCACCACGATCCCCCAGGCGCCGCCGTCGAGGGCACGCGTCGCCATGTCGTAGCGGCCGGCGGGAATGCGCACCAGCGGGGCGATGCCCGCGCCGTTGGCGGCCATCGCGATCTGCACCGCCGTGTCGAGCGACATCGAATTGTGCTCGAGATCGAGGAACAGCCAGTCGAAGCCGCAGGTCTTCATGGCCGCGGCCACGTCGACGGTCCGCGCCTGGCGCAGGCCGACGCCGATCGCCACCTCGCCCCTCTCCAGGCGCTCGCGCGCGGGATTGTGCACTGTCATGGATCGAAGGGCGGCAGCAGGACGCTGCGCGTCAGGTAACGGCCATTCTTGAGGTTATCCAGCGCCTCGTTGATGCGGCGGATCGGGATCAGCTCGCCGATGTCGGGATCGAGCTCGCCGGAATTGACCAAAGCCACGACCTCGCGGAACTCGGCGCGGGTCAGCGCCCGCGAGCCCACCACCTGCTTTTCCTTGATGACGATCTCGTAGGACGGGATTTCCAGCGTCGGATCGACGTAGCCCATGGCGACGACCTTGCCGCCGTTCCGGCAGACCTGGACGGCCTCGAACAGGGTTTCCTTGCGCCCGACATTGTCGACGACGACATCGTAGCTGCCGAGCCGGTGACGCGACGCCTCGAGGAAGCTCTCGCGCGTCGGGTTGATCGTGTGCTCGGCGCCGAAGGAACGCGCCCGGGCGAGCTTGCGGTCGTCAAGATCCGTGCAGGTCACGTGGGCGCCCAGCAGGCGCGCGATCTTCACGCCTTGTATGCCCAACCCGCCGACCCCCAGGATCGCCACCTTCGAGCCGCGGCCGATGCCGGCCACCGTCTTGAGGCTGCGGTACATCGCGGCCACGGCATCGGGAATGATCGCGGCTTTTTCGAAGGTCACGCGATCGGCGATCCGTTCGAGATTGGCGGCCGGCACGTTCACCGCCTCCGCCATGCCGCCGTTGCGCTCGAAGCCGATGCGCTTGAGGTTGACGCAGCGATTGGTCTCGCCGCGCAGGCAGAAATCGCAATGGCCGCAATTGACGTCGACACAGACCGTCACCCGCTCGCCCAGTTTCCAGTCCGTCACGCCCTCGCCGAGTCGGGCGACGACGCCGGCGAACTCATGGCCCGGCACCAGCGGCAAGGCGACCGTCGGCACCTTGCCTTCCGATATATGAACATCGGTGAGGCAGAGCCCGCACGCCTTGACCTCGACGGTGACCTCGCCGTGCGCCGGCCGGCCGAGCTCGACCTCGCGGACGGCCAGCGGTTGGTGATAGGCCTCCAGGACGGCGGCTTTCATGGTTGCGCTCCGGTTCTGGGCTGTGCCGGGAACGGCTTGTCGACCGGGGCGTGAGCGAGACCCAGGACGGTCGCAAAGTAGCCCTCGCGCTCGACCGCCGCCACGATGCCGAGATCGATCGAGTCCTCCGGTGGCAGCGGACGCGGGATCGCGCCCAGCTCGGCAAGCACGTGGCTTGCATTGCGCATGCCTTCGACGCTGGGATACATCATCCCGCCCATCAGGCGGGCGAACAGCATCCACGAGTCTTCGAGCACGGCGGCATCGCTCTCGCCGGTGTACTTGCGCAGCACCGCGATGCCGAACGCGGCGTCGGTGCGAAAGCGATAGACGCCGCGGCAGTAGGCCCGCACATAGCGCAGCGCCGTGTCCGGCCGCTCGCGCAGCAATCGGCGCGTGGTGGCGGCGCAGCTGTTCTGGAACGCGACATCGAGCCGGCCGAGATCCTCGATCATCGTCCAGCCGCGCTTGGCCGCCTGGAACGGCTCGGGCGCATGCATGATGGCGACATCGACCCGACGCTCGTCGAGCAGCAGGTCCAGCCGCGACTTGTCGGAGCCGACGACGACGATCTCGGCGTCCTTCCTGCGATCCCAGCCCCAGCGCTCGAACGCCATGACGATCGAGCATTCGTCGGCGTCGTTGCGCGCCAGGATGCCCCACCGCTTGCCGCGCAGCTGCTCCCGCGTCCGCAGTCCCGGCCGGGCCGAGATCTGCTGGGCGCTGCGGCTGGTCGCCGAGGCGATGATCACCGCGTCGCCCTGGTGGCGCTGGTTGGCCATAATCACTTCCGGTCCGACCGCATTGGTGAAGTCGGCCTCGCCGGCGATCAGGGCGGCGAGCGATCGGCTGTGGCCCTGGTGGGCGATCAATTCCGCCTCGAGACCCTGCTCGCGAAAATAGCCGCCCTCGACGGCGGCGAACACCGGCGCGGTGCCGGCGCCCTTGTTGCCGAGTGCGATTCTGATCTTCTCCACGACGCACCTCGTATCAAGTGACGTTGAAGCCGGTGTCGACGTTCATGGTGTGGCCGTTGATCCAGCGCGCGGCATCCGATGCCTTGACCGCGTCGGTGAAGCGGCCGACCTGCTGTTCGTCGCAGAGATCGACCTTGGCCGTCATGACGCCGCCCCTGGCGCCCCCAAGCTCGGCGGCAAGCTCGGCGAGTGCGGGCTCGCCGCGCGCGCGCAGGGCGAGGTTGGCGCCGGCCTCGGCGAAGGCCAGGGAGATCGGACGGCCGAGGCCGCCCGTCGCGCCGGCGAGGACCACCGTCTTGCCGGTGAAGTCGAACGGATTGGGCAACGACATCAGGCCTCCTCCTTGCCGTCACTTGAGGCCGCTCAATCCAAAACCTTGCCGGACGGAACGCTGCAGCAGGGCGAACAGCAGGAACACCGGGATCGTCGCCAGCACGGCGATCGCCATCTGCTCGGTCGGCGGGTTGCCGTAGTCCTCGCCGAACTGCACCAGGCCCAGCGGATATGTCCGCAGGCTGTCGACCGAAACCACGGTCAGCGGCCACAGATACTGGTCCCAGCTGTCGCGGAACGAGAAGATCGCCAGGATGGCCAGCGCCGGCTTGCATTGCGGCAGGATGACCTGCCACAGGATGCGCAACTCCCCTGCCCCGTCGATGCGCGCCGCCTCGATATAGTCAACGGGGATCGAGATGATCGACTGGCGCATCAGGAACACCCCGAAGGCGTCGATCAGGAGAGGGCCCACGATGCCCTGGTAGGTGTTGAGCCAGTCGAAGGCGTGGACGACGAGAAAGGTCGGCACAAGGGTGACCTCCAGCGGCAGCATGAGGGTGCTGAGGATCAGAACGAGCACGAAGCGATCACCGCGGAACCGGAACTTGGCCAGGCCGTATCCCGCGAGGGTGCCGAACACCAGGTTGCCGGCCATGACCGCCACGGAGACGATGCCGCTGTTGAGGAAATATTGGGCGAACGGCGCGTGCCGAAGCGCGTTCGAGTAGTTCTCGGGATGCCAGACCGACGGTATCCACTCCGTCGTGAGCTGGAACATCTTCTCGCCGGCCTGGAACGACGTCGTCGTCATCCACAGGATCGGCAGCACGAACAGGAAACTGAGGCCCGCCAGCAGGGCGAAGCCGGCCCACCGCAGCCAGGGGCGGGCGCGGCGGCGGCTCATCGTACGTTCTCCTCGCCGCGGGCGAACAGACGCATCTGGCCGAGCGTGAAGGCGAGCGCAATGGCAAACAGCACCACCGAGATCGCCGCCGCCCGGCCCATCTTGAGGTAGGAGAAGCCGGTCTCGTAGACCAGCATGGAGAGCACGCGAGTCGCGTTGCCCGGCCCGCCGCCCGTGATGATGAAGGGCATGAGGAAGATGCGCGCGCACAACAGCCCCGACACCACCACGACGAAGAAAATGATCGGGCTGAGCTGCGGCAGGGTGATATGCCAGAACCGGCGCAACGGTCCCGCGCCATCGAGGCCCGCCGCCTCATAATACTCGTCGGGGATGGCGAGCAGCCCGGCGAGGAAGACGACCATGAAATACGGGGCGAACCGCCACACGGTGACCGCGATGATCGCCGGCATCGCGGTGTCGGAATTGGTCAGCCAGTCGATGCGGCCGACGCCGAACGGCGACAGAAGCTGATTGACCAGGCCGAACGGATGGAACAGGAAGCGCCACACCAGGCACACGGCGATGATCGGCATCAGATTGGTGAGGAACATGGCCGCCATGCAATGGCGTGCGCCCGGCACGCCGGTATTGATGGCGAGCGCCAGCAGCAGCGCCGCCACAGTGATCAGGACGGTGGACCCGATCACATAGACCAGCGTGTTGACGAGTGTGACGCGGAAGACCGGATCGGCGACCAGGTTGTCGTAGTTCTCCAGGCCGACAAAGTGCGGGGTCGACACCATGTCGTAGCTCGTGAAGCTCAGCCCGATCGCCCACAGCATGGGCCCGTACTTGAACGCGGCGAAGAACAACAGCGTCGGCGCCACGAACGCCATGCCGGTGAGCTCGATCCGGCGCTGGAAATGCGGGCGCCACCAGGGCCCGACCCGGCTCCGCGCGCCGCGTCCGTTGGCCAGGGACTCGCCGGCAGAAGCCGAGCTCGACATGAACGCTAGACCACGCCGCGCCGCAGACTATCCCTTCTTGTAGGCCGCCGTGGCGCGGTCGACCTCGGCCGCCGCCTGGTCCAGCGCCGTCTTGATGTCGGCATTGTTCAGCATCACCTGCTGGACGGCGCGATGCAGGGAGTCGGCCATCTCGTTGTAGACCAGCGAGCGCGGCAGCGGCACGCCTTCGTCCCTGGCGCGGAGGGTCTCCTTCACATAGGGGAAGTTCTTGACCTGCGGATCGTCGATCCAGCCGCTCTTGCGCGCGAGCGTGAACGGCGCGGTGTCCTTCCAGCAGTCGAGCGGATCGCTCATCATGAACTTGTAGAGGTCGTGCAGGACGTCCTGCTTGTCCTTCGACGCGCGGGCATTGATGACGAGGTTGAAGCCATAGGTCGTCGAGTTGCCGGTGCCGACCTTGAACCCTGGATATTGCACGGGCCGGTAGTAGCCTTCTGCCGCCATCGCCGGATTCTGCGCGGCGATGAGCACCGGCGGCAGCGGATGGCAGAAGAACATCGAGCACCGCTCCTTGAACCAATCGAGCTGGGGCAGCGGATTGGTGGCGATGGTGTCGGCCGGATCCTCAGCGCCATACTTCTTGGCGATCGAGGCGCGGACCGTCATGGCCTTGACACCGGCCTCGTTGTTGATCGTGCACTTGCCGTCCTTGTCGAACCAGGCGCCGCCCGCCCCGATCAGGATGGGATTGAACTGGATCACCGTCCACGCGGCGGCGTGCATGGCGAACTTGAACCCCTGGCG
>Ga0070698_100004699_pt1 | contig 15008 bp, 12 predicted proteins | sample KBSK1502metaG_FD_65477 | JGI IMG/M metagenome (GOLD analysis project Ga0070698, IMG submission 65477) | Corn, switchgrass and miscanthus rhizosphere microbial communities from Kellogg Biological Station, Michigan, USA - KBS K1-50-2 metaG | ecosystem: Host-associated > Plants > Roots >...
GAACACTATCCGCCTGCGCTTCTCCAATACTTGGGGGACCCAGCCGGTTACCTTCGGCCGAGTCACTGTTGGACTGCAGTCGTATTCCGGCAACCTCCTGCCGGAGACTAATACTCCGGTGACTTTTTCCGGCAGCCCATCAGTAATTATTCCGCCCGGGCAAGAGATATTCAGTGATCCCGTGGTCTCGCGCTGGGTCCAAATGGGCGATGATGAAAGGGATGGAGTCGACCCGGTGATCGACGATCATAATCTTGCGGTTTCAATTTACGTCCAAGGCAAAAGTGGACCGATCACCTATCATTCGACTGCGCTAGCGGAATCATTTTTGAGTCAGCCCAATGCTGGAGATCTAACTGGTCAGGACGATGATTTTAATCTTCCATACGAGACCAATCACTGGTTCTTCCTCGACGCGGTAGACGTGCTGGCGCCGGCCGATACCCGCGTTCTGGTAGGCGCGGGGAGTTCATCGGTCGACGGATCTATCACGACGCCGGACAACAACGATCGTTTTCTCAACTGGATGTCACGTCGTTTGCACGCGGCGTATGGCAATCATGTCTCAGTGGTAAATGAAGGCATCGGCGGAGATACCGCTGGCATTCCCCAGGTATTGCCTCTCCGTCAGGTTCTGCCTCAGCGCTTCAATCGCGACATCCTTGGGGTATCCGGAATTACCGATGTAATCTTCTACGCCGGCACGAACGACTTTGGCGATGGAGTTCCGCCGACACAGAGCATTGCTTCGTTGACGAGCATGGTCGGACTACTGCACTCCAACGGAATCAAAGCGATTGGTGCTACGCTCGTTTCCAATATCGGCCAGGCCGGGACGACCCAGGCCACCTATGATGTTCATAACCAGATAAACGCGTTCATTCTCACTTCGGGAGTGTTCGATAGCACGGCGGACTTCTACACCGTTACCGCCGACCCAGTTACCAAGATCCTGTTGCCACAATATGCGACGCACAGCGATCCAAATGGCACGCCCGACTACCTGCATGTGGGACGCGCGGGAGCGGAAGCCGAGGCCAGCACCTTGGATATCAGTTTCTTTGCGCCCGATCAGCATTGGAAGCCGAACGCGACCTTGTCTATGACCAAATGAGTTTAGCTCGGGTCGTCCGCATCGCTGAACGTAATGACGACCAAAATTCGCGGCACCGAGAGTTCAGTTTAGCAGTGGGTGTTCTACGCGGCAGTGCGTAGGGGCCGCGGAAGAATATAGCCGAGACACCGGGATGAGTGGAACGGTGTCTCGGCCCGACGGGCCTTGGGTGGGTGGCCGAGGTCTCAACTGTGACGGCGCCGTTAAACCGGCCCGAAGGGCCATGGAAACTCAGCCCAGGCTTTAGCCTGGGTAGACCAAATAAACGCGTTCAGCCCTGAAAGGGCGGCAGATCCCGAGGAAACGGAAATGCATCTCAATCCCAAACATACCGTTCGTCGAAATTCACGTTGTGCCGTTTTAAGAAGGCTCGGTATTCGTCTTGAAAAGTGAGCCGTTTGTGATGCTCTTCTTGAGAGCACACATATTTCACCACTGACTCAAGCGTTGATTCTGCAACCGAGAATGCTGCATAACCGCTCTGCCAGGAGAATCGCGATAGAAAGTTTCCTTGGAAGGCTTGATTGGAGCTGACCTTCAGTTTTGCCACTAAAGTTGCCACGCTCAAAGTTCGGCCAAGTGCGCAGACCAAATGAATGTGGTCAGCAACTCCACCGACAGAAATGGAAGGAGCTCCCAGATGATTTGCGGTTGCGGCAAGGTACGCGTGGAGATTTTTACGAATCGATTGATCGCCAAAATACGGTTCTCGATTTTTCGTAGAGAAAATGATGTGCAGAAGAACGCGGGCAAGTGACTGAGGCATATACTGCAACAGAACAGTGTTACGTTATGATATATGAAATGGCGCCTACGTCAATCTTTCACACACGTGTTTTATTATTGTTGTCTAGAACATCGAGAATCTTTGTCTCACGCCCCTACAGGGCTGCCGCCTTGAGGTAAGCCTACCCAGGCTAAAGCCTGGGCTAGGTTCCCAAGGCCCTTCGGGCCGACTATCCGTTGCGCGGTCTATTGTCCCAAGTCCCCTTCGGCGTCGACTATCCGTCGTGAGGCCTATTTTCCCGGGGCCCTTCGGGCCAACCATCCGTTGCGCGGTCTATTCTGATTCCCTCTGGACGCAAACCGCTAATAAGAAGCCCTACGTTTCCAATCCGAACGCCGTCGTCAATCCAGCCGAAAGATGATCGGCAATTCATAGGTGCCGCTGGTATTTGGAGCGGGGACCCAATTTGCGCGTATCCAACTGGCGGCGGCACTGGCCAAAATAGCCGGACCGTTTCCATGGGCGGCGACAATCCGGCCACTTGAAATGGTTAGTGTCACGGTTACATCTCCAGTGATCTGCATCTCCCGGGCCGCACTCGGATACGGTGGTCTAGGTTGCTGGAGAAACAGTCCGGAACGCGAGCCGCCTTTGCCCGTGCCGCCGCTGACTCCGGTAGCCAGGCCTTTGTTGCTGCCTGGTGTGGCTACAGGATTAGGGTGGGAAGGGACAGGTTGCTTCGGCGGTTTTAGGGAAGGCTTTGGCCGAGACTGCGCCGAAGGAATAGGTGTAGGAGTGGGAGCTGGAATTTCGAACTCCGGCGTTTTGTCCAAAGGGGGAGGCGTCGGTTCGGGCTCGAGAGGCGGTGTTGGTTCGGGCTGTGGCGGTTGTTCGGGTTGTTCTTCCTCGGGGTCGCCCTTAGGCGGCAAGTCGTTGATATCGACCGCAGTAAGCTGAACGACATTCGCTTCTCCCGGGATCTGCAGCCAATAAGCACTAAAAACGGCCCCCAAGTTCAACGCGAACGACAGGACGAGAAACCAGATTAAAGAACCTTCTTTCTGACTCGGTTTTATCATGCGTTGTTTTCAGTTCCGTTGCGAGGTCGAGTGGGAAACGGCGGCACTTCTGAACTGCAACAATCCGAGCGGTGGAGGCTCTTTTGCACTTAAAGCGGCCGATTCCACCTCTGCGCGAAGGCTAGCCTAGATCGGACAAACTCTCCGCTGGAGAACCGTTACGTTTTCGTTACAGAAGCTAACGCTGGGAACGCCGACAACGGCCCGAAGGGCCAAGAAAACATAGCCCAGGCTTTAGCCTGGGTTGGCCAAAGAAACACGTTAAGCCCTGTAGGGGCGGGAGAAACGCGTGCGCCGATCAATTCTCGATATAGCGTTCGTCAAAAAGAAACATAAACATAACGCTGATTCAGATTTCCATTGCCCTATCTCCCGCCCCTACAGGGCTATAACCGTTGGGGCACCCAGGCTAAAGCCTGGGCTAAGTTCCCAAGGCCCTTCGGGCCGACAACGCCGATACGCCGTTTCACCTCTACCGGCGTTCCCCTAACCACCAGTCACAAATCACTTCTCACTTCTCACAGCTCACCATCCGCTACCCTCCCTTGGCAAACTGTTCAGCGATTTCTTTGCTGATGGGTAATTCCATTTCCCCGTTGATTCGTACATCAACCACAACGGGACCGTCGGTTACGGCGAATGCTTTATCGATTTCGCCGAGATCTTCTGGCCGGCGGACCCGAAATCCCTTGGCTCCGAATCCAATCGCCAATCGATCAAGTTCGGGCTGAGGCGTATCGGCCAGCGTGGGATCAATGTGTTTGCGGATGAGATCGTGCTTTTCTTGGCCCACGGCGTGATCATTCAAAACGATGACGGTGAGCGGCAGATTGAAAGCGACTGCGGTATAGAAGTCGGCGACGTTCATCATGAAGGCGGCGTCTGCGGTCACATGGGTGACCCGCTTGCCCGGGCGAGCAAAGCTTGCTCCGATGGCAATAGACAATCCTTGGCCGATCGAACCGAAGTCCCATCCGTTACCCCAACTATCGGCATTTGGTGAGGTGAGGATCTGTTGCGCTACCAGACCAGCATGACCTCCGTCGATTACGATGATACGATCTTTCTTCGGCAGTTTATCTTCCAGGTACCAGACGGCTCGGCGTGGATCGATGAAGTCGCCGTCCTCGAATTTCGGACGTGTCGTATCGAATTTTTTGATCCGCTCGGCGACTGCAGGGTTTGGTTGACGCGGCGGTTTGCCGGCGGAACGGAGCCGCTCTAAAAGAGCCGCGACGGTCACTCGCGCGTCACCTTCAAGACCGACATCGACGGAGGTGTAGAAACCAAACGCGGTATGTCTGCGGTCGACCTGAATCAATTTTTTATCGCGAAGGACGGTACGGTTCTGGGTGGTCCAGGGGTTCAAACTTGCGCCGACCGCGATGATAAGGTCGGCGTTTTCAAGCATCTCCGCGGACAACCCGGTTCCAAGTTTACCGCTGACCCCGACACAGAGAGGATAATCCGAACACATTCCTTTGGCCGGTAGCGTCACCGCCAGCGGAGCACCGAGATACTCAGCCAATGCTTGCACCTCTGCTTCAGCATGAGCGGATCGAGCCCCTAACCCGCAAATCAGGGCAGGCGCCTTCGCGGTTTCGATCAGTCGGGTTGCCGCTTCCAAGTCATCGGCTCCAGGTGGCTGAAACTCGGCTGACTTATACGACGGACGATAGACCCAATTGGGGTCGAGCATTTCCAGGCCTTGCACATCCTGGGGTAGATTGAGAACGAACGGTCCTTCTCTTGCTTTGAGGTGCCGGAACGCTTCGCCCAAGGCGTAATCGACACTTTTGGGGTGATTCAACACTACGGCGGCCTGGGTGGCCTGCAGAGCCATCGCATGTTGATCTACCAATCCTTGCATGTTGTAGGGATCGCTGAGTGGAGCGTGGCCGGCCAACATGAGCAGCGGTGTGCGGTGAGCTCGAGCCGCAACCAAAGAGGTGATCGTGTTAGTAAAACCGGGACCTTGCGTGGCCGTAGCGATACCGATCTTTCCGCTGGCGCGGGCAAAACCGTCTGCCATCGAGGTGGCACTCTGTTCATGTTTCGCTTGAACGAACTTGAACCCGTGCTTTCCGCAGAGCTCCGCCACGAGGTACATATTGGCGTTGCCTAAAACACCAAACAAAATGTCAGGGCATTCCTGTTTTACCCCTTCGGCGATAGCCTCATACACTTTCATAAAATTGGTCTGGACTTCGATGGTAAACCTGCCGCCTCCAGTCTCGGGCGTTTATCGATTACCCGTTTTGCTTTTCCGACGACAACTCGCTCAATACTGCCCGGAGGGAGTACGGTGGCAGAGCAAGAGACTCCGACCCAGGCCTTGATTTGCAACTGCAATTCGCGAGCCAGCCGTCCCTGATCTCCCACGTCTCTGTTCTCGCGCATTTCTACGCGGACTTCCAGATCATCCAAGTGGCTTTCGCGGGTGACTATCAATTGATATTGCGGCGCAAAAAGCGGCTCCTTTAAAAGCAACTCTTCGATCTGAGATGGAAAGACATTGACTCCGCGAATGATCAACATGTCGTCAGTTCGACCAAGAATGCGTCCGATTCGCCGCATTGACCGTGCGGTCGGGGGAAGGAGACGCGCGAGATCTCTGGTTCGGTATCGGATGACTGGCGTGGCTTCTCTGGTGAGTGAAGTGATCACCAACTCGCCCAAGGTGCCGTCGGGCAGAACTTGCCCGCTGTTTGGATCGACGATTTCCGGATAGAAATGGTCCTCCCAAATGACCAGGCCATCCTTCGTCTCCACGCATTCGCAGGCGACTCCCGGGCCCATGACCTCCGATAATCCATAGATATCAACGGCGTCGATCGCGCATCGACTTTCGATCTCGTGGCGCAACGCTTCGGTCCACGGCTCGGCTCCGAAGATTCCAATCTTCAGAGAGCTTTTGGCCGGATCTAACCCCTGCCGTTCGAATTCGTCCGCGATCGTGAGCATGTACGAAGGAGTCACTAAAATAATTTCCGGGCGCAGATCGTTAATCATTTGAACCTGCTTTTCCGTTTGGCCACCGGACATCGGAATCACCGCGCATCCGAGCCGCTCAGCGCCGTAATGCGCTCCCAGTCCGCCAGTGAACAACCCATAGCCGTACGAAACCAAAGCAGTTTGGCCCGGCCGCCCGCCGGCGGCCCGAATCGAGCGCGCCATCAATTGAGCCCAGACGTCAATGTCATTCCGCGTGTAACCAACAACGGTCGGCTTCCCCGTGGTCCCACTGGATGCGTGCATCCGGACAATCTCGTTGCGGGGCACGGCGAACATCCCGCATGGATAGTTTTCGCGGAAGTCATCTTTGGTGGTAAACGGGAAGCGCGGGAGATCAGTTAGCTCCCGTAGGTCGTTTGGTGTAACACCGGCAGCATGAAACTTCTGTTGGTAGTGTGGCACGTGGTCGTAGGTGTGCCGCAATGACCATTGCAGCCTTTTAGTCTGTAGCGTTTGCAGTTCTTCGGCGCCGGCTTTTTCGATGGGCTCGATTGGTCGTTCGGTTTGGCTGGGGGACATGTTGGATTGTGAGTTGATTCGGTGACGGCTCTGGGCATCCAGCGGCCGCCGGGGCGCTACCGCAACCTCAGGATGAAGCGATCACCTCACCAGTGACGCGATAAGATCGCCCGCGGAACAGCGCGATGGTTCGGCCTTCCTGATTGGTGACCGTAACATCGTAAACCCCGATGCGACCCAGCAGCGCTCGCTCCACCGCTTCGGCGGATAATTCATCGCCGGTTTTAGCGGGAGCTAAAAAATCGATCGAACCGCCAGATGCCACCGTGTTCTGCTTGCGACTATTACAAGCAAACGCGAAAGCACTATCGGCCAAAGAGAAAACGATTCCACCGTGGCAAATGGCGTGACCGTTCAACATATCCGGACGGACAATCAATGTGAGCCGGGCGTACCCAGGCCGCACTTCTTTCACCTGCATTCCCAAAGATTGTGAAGCGGAATCGCGGGCAAACATCCCAGCGGCAACGCGCTCGGCGATCTGCTGTTCGTCCGGTTCAATCTGTTGCCTCATCCAGCCTCCTTCCACTCCAAAAGCTTCGCTCGATTAGTGGCGAAGTCCGATAGCGGTCTTCACCGTAGCAGGTCGCAAGATTCTGGAGTACTTCGTAGACCGTTGTCGTTCCCAGCCTGGCCGCCCACCCAAATGGGCCGGCCGGATAGTTCACCCCTTTACGCATCGCGAGGTCAACATCGCATTTGCTGCTTACCCCGTAATGCACGGCATCGGCCGCTTCATTGATAACCATCGTTACGATCCGCATCACAACTAGAGCGGGCAGATCCTTCAGAAGCACGACGTTGAATCCAGCCTTCTGCAGCAAACCCACGATCGAGCGATAAGCGCGCTCACTGCACTGGTCGGAGCGGGAGATCGCCAGAGTTCGCGCCTTACTATAATCGTGAGCCAGATCGATCAACACCACGTGCGGAGTTCCCAGCTCATGAGCGACTCGTGAGGCGGTTCTTCCGTCAGTTAATCGCAATACCGCGTCGTTTGCTTGTGCCAGCTGATTAGCGGCATCAGTCTCGGAAGAGCGCGAAGCGTGCGGGAAAGCGTTCTGCAGTCGTTCCAACAGGGCTTCGGTAACCGGTCGAGGTTCCGCAAAAGAAATCTTCTCCGGGCTCGATGCCGGTGGCTCGAAGGCGGGAAGAAGCTGATTCACTCCCGGGGCATAACGATAGAAGCCACGGCCCGATTTTCGGCCAAGAAAACCGGCTTGAACCATCTCTTGCTGAATCAGAGAGGGAGTAAATCGAGGATCAAAAAAGCTGGCTCGGAAAACCGATTGAGTAACGGCAAAGTTAATGTCGTTACCGACCAGGTCCATGAGCTCAAACGGCCCCATGCGGAATCCGCCCGATTCTCGGACCAACTCATCAATCGTTGCCGGATCGGCGGCTCGTTCGGAAAGAAGCCGCAACGCCTCCGCATAAAATGGCCGGGCAACACGATTCACAATAAAACCTGGCGTCGATCTCGCGTGTACGGGTGTTTTGTTCCAAGCCTTGGCTGTCGCCGCTACAGTGGCGATTATTTTCGGGTCAGTCGCCAAACCGCTGACAATTTCCGTTAACTCCATCAGCGGTGCAGGATTAAAAAAATGTATGCCGACAAATCGCTCCGGCCGATCTAAAGCTGATGCCAACTCGGTAATCGAGAGAGAAGAAGTATTGGTCGCGAGGATGCAGTCTGGTGCGACGATTTTCTCCACGTCCTGAAAGACATCCTGCTTCAGCTCGAGATTTTCGGCGATCGCTTCAATGACGAGACCGGTGTCTGCGAGTTCCTCCAGTCCCATCACCGGTACTACTCTGTTCACCGCCGCCATTGCATCTTGCTCCGATACGGTTCCGCGTGCGACACCTCTTCGTAATGCTGTCTTTATGCTCTCGATGGCCCGGGCCATCGCGCTCGTCTGAGTGTCGAAGATCTTTACGCGGTGTCCTGCTACCGCGGCGACCTGGGCAATGCCGGATCCCATGGTGCCGGCTCCAATAACACCGATTGGCGTGTGGCTGGGAATAGGGATGGCGTCTGGTTGCGAACCGATTTCGAACGTCTGATTGGTCATCGACACTCGCTCCGATTATTCGCCGTTGAATTGCGGCGCTCGTTTTTCGAGGAATGCAGCGACACCTTCTCGATAGTCGTGGCTCTTTCCCAATTCCCGCATGAGGTCACGCTCTAAATCGAGCTGTGCGTCCAAACTATTGGTTTGAGACGCGTAGATTGCCTGCTTGGTGGAGGCTAGCCCTTTAGTGGGAGCTGAAGCCAACTGCGTCATTATCTCGTTGGTTGCCGCGGGAAAGTCGGCGTCGTCCACGCAGCGCCAGATCAGACCCCATGCCGCCGCCTGTTCTGCTGAGACTTTGTCTCCTAGCATTGCCAATCCGAGGGCACGTGCAGTTCCGATCAACCGCGGTAAGAAAAAGGTCCCCCCAGTATCAGGAACGAGACCGAGTTTGGCAAAAGACTCGATGAAACTGGCCGATTTAGCGGCAATCACGAGATCACACGCCAAAGCGAGGTTTGCGCCGGCCCCAGCCGCAACGCCATTGACTCCGGCAACGACGGGAATCGGCAGAGCGCGCAGTGTACGCACCAGTGGCGCATAGTATTTTTCAATCGTCGCACCAAGGTCGACGCTCGAATCGCCCGGCGCGATTCGACGGTCTCCTAGATCCTGCCCGGCGCAGAATCCGCGACCGGCTCCAGTAATCAGTAGCGCTCGAACCGGCTCGCTTTTTAGCTTTGTCAGAACCTGGTGCACTTCTTCGTGCATCAGTTCGTTAAAGCTATTCAGCTTTTCCGGTCGGTTCAGCGTGAGGCGACCGGCACCATCTTTTATTTCATACAATATCGTTTGATAGCTCATGGCGTGGTCCAGCGCTGGGTGGTTTCCGGGCGTCGGAAGCGACGCCCCTCCGTAGTCAGGGGTGGCTCATGCCGGTGCCGAGACTTGTTTTTTGCCGCGTTCATTTATTCCGAAATATTGGTTTTCGTTTTTCCGCGAAAGCCGCCATCCCTTCTTTGCGGTCCTCCAAAGCAAACGTTGATTGGAAAGCGCGCCGCTCCATGCGCAACCCTTCGGCCAGCGTTGTTTCGTAAGCCGTGTTCACCGCCTCTTTCACCATCATCACGGCCGGACGCGAAAGCGCCGCGATCTTGGCTGCGGTCTTGATCGCTTCTGTTTTTAACTCGCCCCCCGGCACGATTCGGCTTACTAGCCCGATGCGTTCGGCTTCTTCCGCCCCGATCAGTCTTCCCGTCAGACACATTTCCATTGCCTTCGATTTTCCGACGAGACGGGTAAGTCGTTGGGTGCCTCCTGCCCCGGGCATCGTTCCTATGTTTATCTCGGGTTGCCCGAACCTTGCGGTATCGGCGGCGAGAATGAAATCACAGGCCATTGCTAGTTCACAGCCGCCGCCCAGGGCGTAGCCGGCGACCGCTGCGATGACCGGCTTTCGAATGCTAGAGAGGTGGTCCCAAGCGCCGCCGCGACCAAATGGAAAATCGGCCAGAAACATGTCGATAAAGCTTTGGTCCTGCATTTCTTTAATGTCAGCGCCAGCAGCGAAAGCCTTTTCGTTTCCGGTCAGCACGATTGCACCGATGGCGTCATTGTTTTCAAACGAGTCGAGGGCAGCGACCAAATCTCGCAGGAGACCGTTGCAGAGTGCATTCAATGCGTCTGGCCGATTGAGAGTAACGATCCCAACCTGGCCTTGGGTTTCCACCAGAACGTGCTGATAGCTCATACGATTCTTAAATCATCCTTTTTGTAGTTCTTCTTTGATCTTTGCAGTGGCTCAAATTGCGGTACCCGCATTCGTTGGCGGCCCGGTTCGATTTCGCTGAGTGGTTCGGTTTCGCGCAAACTCGCCTTGCAACGCAGCGATAACGCTTGGTAAATCGCGGTTCCTTCATTTTTCCATTCGATGTCGCCGTCGCTTAACTGACGAATAACTTTGCCGGGAGTACCAGCAATCAGGCTGCGGGCCGGCACGTGCATGCCAGTCTTTACAAACGTCAGCGCCGCTACGACCGCAGATTCACCGATTTCAGCATCATCCATGATGACAGCGGCCATGCCAACCATAGCATCTTGTTTGATGCAACAGCCGTGAAGAATCGCTCCGTGTCCGATATGACCGCCGCGCTCAACGATCGTTTCCGCATTCGGGAAAGTATGAACCACGCAGTTATCCTGCAGGTTACTACCTTCTTCGAAAACAATCCGGCCGAAATCGCCGCGCAGTGATGCTCCCGGTCCGATGTAACAGTTCGGACCGATGATAACGTCACCGATCAGGACCGCGGTAGGGTGTACAAACGCAGATGAGTCCACGACTGGTGTAATCCCATCCAAAGAGTAGACGTGAGGCATAAAGCCGATATTTGGGGTTATGTTAGATTGGCCGTGCGGCGCAGGAATTGGTGTTCGCTCATAGGTGAACCCGGCTTTGCACGACCCGAAAACGGTTTGCGACAAAAGCGCTATCGGTTAACGCCGCATTCGTCGCGGGGTTCGCTCCGGTTCCGTGGAAATCGCTGAAGGCGGCCGATTGATTCACGTAGACGCCACCGGTCAAATTGCAGGAAAGAGCTACTCCAACTTCGGCAGCAATTTGATTCACCTCATTCAACACCGATTCATTCGTTGAATAGACTGACAATGTCAGTGCGCCATGCTCAAGTGCGCCTTTTCGTGCGAGAGCGATGCTGTGAGTGGTGTTCTCGGTAGGAATAATGAAGGCGATCGGTCCGAACAGTTCCTGCATGAACTTACTTTCTTCGATCGCTTCGACCTGCAGAAGAAGCGGTGTTCGAATCGTTGCTTCAGGGAATTGAGGATGACTAATCGATTGACGATCCAGAATAATTCTCCCAAATTCACGAGCTTGCTCCAGCCGATTAAGCACGGAAGCATTCTGAATGGCGCCGAGCAGCTCGACCGCGCGGACCGGATCGCCTAGTAACTTACTGATTCCTTCGCCCAAAGCGGTCGCGACTTGATCGAACGATAGGTGCCCTTCCGGAGTGTCGATCCCGTCCTTCGGAATATAAATGTTCTGGGGCGCCGTGCACATCTGTCCAGAATACAAGGAGAGCGAGATTGCTATGTTCTTAATCATCCCACCGAAATCCGCGGTAGAGTCGATAAGGATTGGATTGACCCCCGCTTTCTCGGTGTAAACCAAAGCCTGTCGCGCCTCTCGCTCCAGCCATTCGCCGTTCGGGGAGCTCCCAGTGAAGTCGATCAGTCTCACCTCGGGACGCTTGGCCAATGCCTGAGCAACTCCGTCATCAGGTTCGTGCGTTACTAAGGTGACAACATTGGGATCAAACCCAGCCCCTTTCAGCACCTCGCGCGCAATTTCTACTGTAATTGCGAGTGGGAGAACGGCTCCGGGATGTGGCTTCACCACGATACAATTGCCAGTAGCCAAACTGGCAAAAAATCCGGGATAGGAATTCCAGGTAGGAAAGGTACAACAACCGATTATCAGGCTGATGCCGCGCGGCACTACTCGGTACCGTTTTTCCATTTTGAGCGGCTCGTTCTTGCCTTGCGGTTTTTCCCAGTGCGCGGTTTTTGGAATGCGACTCATTTCGGTCCAGGCGTATGCCACCGCCTCCAAACCACGATCTTGGGCGTGTGGAGCACCGGCTTGAAACGCCATCATGAAAGCCTGTCCGGTGGTGTGCATCACCGCGTAGGCGATCTCGAAACTACGGCGATTCAAGCGGTGCAAAATCTCTAAAGCGACACCGACCCATATTTCCGGTTCCGCCGATTGCCAGCTCTTAGCGGCCGCGTCGATACCAGAGAAGAGCGCATCGAGATCGACTTTCGGATAACTGATCCCCAGAGGAAAACCATAAGGCGAGATCTCAGCGCCGATCTGTCCTGTGATGCCAGGTTCGTCCAGAGGAAATGATTTCTTCAGCCGACCTTGAAACGCTGCTTTCCCATCATCGTTGGCGTTTTCTCCGTATATCTTTCCGCTCGGTATTTCCGGAAATGGGCTCCAATAACCGCGGGTATTGATTGCGTGAACCGCTTGCTCCAGCAGATCTTGATGTTGAGTAAAAAAAAGATGGGACACGTGGGGGATTCCTTCAGTTTATTCGTTATGGAGGGAGCGAAAAAAGGGGGCTACTTAGGGTACTAGTGAATCCGATCGAAATCGACGGTCACTTGTTCAGTAAGAGGATAACTCTGGCAGGTAAGGATGAAACCCTGCGCCACTTCATAGTCTTCCAGCGCGTAATGGGCGTCCATCTCAACTTCACCGGTGCGCAAGTGAGCGCGGCAGCTCGAGCAGACTCCCCCTTGGCAGCCGTAGCGAAGATCGATTCCGTGGCGCAGACCGGCGTGAAGGATCGATTCCGTACCTCTCGGCATGGAGAATCTGCGCTCCGCGCCGTCGAGCAATACCGTCACCTCGCACATCTTCTGTTCAGAGCGGGCGCTTGTCTTCGGTCCTGGTTTGCGAGGACCGCTGGTGAAGAGCTCGCGACGGATCCGTGAGTCCGCTAAGCCACGACGTTTGAGCACTTCGGTGGTATCGCTGATCAACGTACCGGGCCCACATAAGAAGGCTACGTCGATGGGGCGATCTCCGAACCAATGTTCTAGTAGCTGATGGGCTTTCTCTCCGGTAATACGACCACTGAGTAGCTCGCTTTCCTGGCGCTCGCGCGTGAGGATATGGACCAGATTAAGTCGATCGAGAAATCGGTCTTTGAGATCTGCTAGCTCATCCCTGAACATCACGGTTCCGGTCGCGCGATTTCCATAAAACAACGTAAAACTGCTTTGCGGTTCGGCCACCAAAGCACTCTTCACGATGGAAAAGATCGGAGTGATCCCGCTGCCGGCAGCAAAGGCCACGTAAATTCTCTGGTGTTCCGGCGACAACGATACACCAAAGTTGCCCGCCGGGGGCATCACTTCCAAATAGTCACCAATTGTCAGACGATCATTGGCCCAATTCGAGAAAATGCCATCCGGCATCCGTTTAATCGCGATACGTAATATTTTGTCCTGCGTGGCGGCACAAATGGAATAGGTCCGCCGAATCTCCGCTCCATCGATTTCTTTACGCAGAGTCAAGTGCTGGCCCGCCGCAAACGCGAATTGCTTTTCGAGGGCGGATGGAACATCGAATGTTACCGCAATGGCATCACGGGTTTCCGGGCGAACGTTGCGCACGCGCAGCCGAAAGAAACCTTTGGCTGGCGGGACATCAGCGATCGTTTCGCTTAGTGGCATTTGAAATAATCAAACGGTTCGCGACACGCGTCGCACACGTAAAATGCTTTGCAGGGGGTTGAGCCAAATTGACTGACCACTCGAGTATTTTTAGAGCCGCAGCGTGGGCACTCGATGGCCGCTTCATTCTCGGCGTAGCTCCCGCTGCAGCCGGACCGCTGAGGAGGAGCAATACCGTATTCCCGAAGGCATCTCTTCCCTTGCTCCGAGAGCCAATCGGTCGTCCAAGCAGGAGCTAATCGAGTTTCGATTTGCACGTTGGTGATGCCACGTTCACCGAGAGCGGTCACGATATCTCTCTTAATGACCGCGGTGGCCGGACATCCGGAGTAGGTTGGTGTAATAGTGACAATCAGCTTCGGTTCACCCTGATCTTCGCACCAGTTCAGTTTCCGAACGATTCCGAGATCGACCACGGAGATCACTGGTATCTCAGGGTCAACGACTGCTGCCAACCAATTCCAAATCTGATCGAGCGTTGGTGATGTTGCGGGCATAGCTTTGATTGATCACCACTGAGCGCCTGGATAGGCTCGTTGCAGAAATTGCATCTCGGCTAACAAGTAGCCGAGGCGCTCAGTATGTATGCCGCATTTGCCGCCGCGCTGCATCCAGCCTGCATCGGGCCAAGCCAGCGTAGCTTCAGTAAATGTGGATTTAACGCGATCCATCCAGGGACTCTGGAGTGTACGAGGATCGGGTCCGATTTTTTGTTGAACCATTGCTTCATCAACCGCGTCGATCTCGAAGAGTTCGCCGGTAAACTGCCAAAGCTCCTTGGCAGCACGTTGCATGCGGGTATGGCTTTCCTCTGTTCCATCGCCCAGGCGAGCCACCCAACCGGCACTTCGTCGGAGATGATATTGCACCTCTTTGAGTGCCTTCTCACTGATTCCGCAAATCCGCTGATCGCTCGAGTGCAGCAACTCTTGCAGTAACAAAGAGTGCCAGAGATCAAAATAGAACTGTCGAGTGATCGTCACTGCGAAATCGCCGTTTGCTTGTTCCACCAGGAGCAGATTCCGGAACTCGTGGGCATCACGCAGAAAAGCGAGTTGATCTTCGGTACGTCCTTTGCCTTCGATTTGGGAGGCATATTCAAGCCAGAGTTGCGCTTGCCCGTTCAGATCGAGCGCGACGTTGGTAAGTGCGAGATCCTCCTCCAAGGCAGGTCCGCGGCCGCACCATTCTCCGAGACGCTGGCTCAAGATGAGACAGCTGTCTGCGAGGCGCAGGAGGTAATCGAAAAGTGAAATGCGGAATGCGGA
>Ga0070698_100004700_pt1 | contig 15004 bp, 15 predicted proteins | sample KBSK1502metaG_FD_65477 | JGI IMG/M metagenome (GOLD analysis project Ga0070698, IMG submission 65477) | Corn, switchgrass and miscanthus rhizosphere microbial communities from Kellogg Biological Station, Michigan, USA - KBS K1-50-2 metaG | ecosystem: Host-associated > Plants > Roots >...
AATGGCGGGATGCTAGCAAACGCCGACGGAGCATTGCAAGCTCAATTAACGTGGGTAAACGTGGGTTGGTTGAACGGGGGTTCGATATTCTCGGCGCCAGCCCGCGAAGTCCGCTCCGAAAACAGTGTACTGAGATGCCAGAACTTCAGTTACAAGGGCTAAGAACAATTGTTTGTAGCAATCAAAGTCGATTGGCAACAAAACCGCTTCACCGGGAAGTTGCGTGACTTCCCCGCTCTGGCGGTCATCCAGTTAAGTCTCAACTGGCGTGCGCCGCACAAATTCCCGTCCGTGGGCCTCCGTACCTGAAAGCAGCAGCACCGCAAGCGAAACGATGGTCACAATTTCGAACCCCGCGAGCGCCCACTCATAGCCGAAACGGTGACGCAACGCGTACTCGATGCCATTCGTCGGCGATGCGAACAAAACTCCGAGCTGGTAGGCGAGCCCCGGCATCAGCCCTCGCGCAGCGTCAGCCGATAGTTCATTCAGGTGGACAGGAATGACTCCCCACGCTCCCTGCACGCCCATCTGCATCACAAACGCGCCGATAATGAGAATCGTCAGCGATGCGCTGAACGCCCAGACCGGAATCACCAGCAGTGAAAGCGCGAGCGCCGCGAGCATCCCTTTGCGTCTGCCGGCGGCTTGCGACAAAAAGCCAAACAGGATCGCACCCACTACTGCGCCGCCGTTGTAAATCATCGCAATGTTCGCCCGGGTTGCTGCTGAAACCTTGTGCACTTCCTGCAAAAAGTCCGGATACAAATCCTGAGTCCCGTGCGACAAGAACATCATGAACGTCATCAACAGCACTAGGTAGAGGAACCGCCGCCATTGTCCTGCGACCACACGCAGAAGCTCTCGAGTAGAAGCCGCGCGATGTTGCATCCATGCTTCCGACTCCGGCACCTTCGTTCGAATGTACAACGCCAGCAGCGCAGGAAGCGCGCCGATCCAAAACATTGGCCGCCAACCCCACACGGGAAGCAGGAATCGCGCGGCAATCGCAGCGAGCAAATATCCAATCGAATAGCCGCTTTGCAAAATGCCACTCAAGATCCCGCGGAGCTTGGGCGGCGCCGCTTCCATCGCAAGCGAAGCGCCAACGCCCCACTCGCCGCCCATGCCGATTCCGAACAGCGCGCGCAACACCAGGAACACCATAAAATTTGGCGCGAACCCACATGCCAACTCAATGACCGAGAAATAAATCACGTTTGCCATCAGCGGAACTCGCCGCCCATAACGGTCAGAAAGCAATCCGAACAGCAACGCGCCCACGGGACGCATCGCCAAGGTCGCCGTCGTCGTCCAAACAATCTCTCTTTTTGTGACACCGAACTGGCGGGCCAGGGTGTCAAACAAAAACACCACCACAAAAAAATCAAATGCGTCCAGGGTCCAGCCAAGAAACCCTGCCAGTACCGCATGATGCGAACCATTCGGTTTTGCGCGAGACAGCTGTGCCATCTTGTAGGATCGAGACCGTCAGGAATTAAGAATGCGGCTTCTGCAAGTCATTCGACCGGCGCACGGGCAGCGCGTCCCGGAAAAACGCCATCCACCAACTGGCTTTTCTTCACCACAGCAACGCCGTTCACCAACACAAAAGGAATTCCTTCTGAAAATTGCAACGGCTCCTCGAACGTCGCCTTGTCGATTATCTTCTCCGGATCAAAAACGGTTATATCCGCATCCGCGCCGACACGGATTCGCCCCCTGTCGCGAAAGGCAGGCGCGCGCTTTTCGAGCCGTTCGGCCGGCATGAGCGTCATCTTCCGCAACGCCGTCATCAAATCCAGCGCCTTCTCGTCGCGCACATAATGTCCAAGTACACGGGAAAACGTCGCCTGTCCGCGCGGATGAATCTTCGGACCCGTAATCTGCGAACCATCGCTCGCAATCATTACCATCGGATCGGCCACCGCCGTGCGAACGGCTTGCTCCGGTATCGAAAACACCACCACACTGCCGCCCTCCTTGCGATATTTGGCGAACGTCTCTGGCGTGAGCCGCTCCCCTGTCTTGACCCATTGAATATCTTTGTAGCTAATTCCCTGCCGCTCCTGCCAGCCTTCGTCAAAAATCGCCGACTCCAGGCTCGTGCTTCCCGCTGTGTACGGATAGCACTCTGTGGTCACATCCAGTCCCCGGTCGCGCGCCCCTTTGACCATCGCGATCAGAACCGGCGTGTTCCGCAACCCCATGCTCGTGACATGTACCACGTGCAGCGGTGCGCCAGTTGCCGCGGCGTCAGCGATCACTTCCTGCAATCCCGCCAATCCTGTCGTCGGCTCTTTTAGTCCTGCGTGACGTAAATGCACGTGTACTGGCGCCTTCGCCGCGGCCGCAACCTGAAACACTCCCAGAATCTCGTCGTGCGTCGCGGCTTCCGTGTAGTTAATTCCCATCCCCACCGCCAGGGCTCCGCGCCTCAATCCACGCTCGACGCCCCCGTGAATCTGTTTCAGTTCTTCAGGAGTCGCTTCGCGATGCGCGGCGTCGCCGCTCGGAAGGAACACTCCTCTATCTTTCATCACTCTCATTCGCACGGGAATATGTCCGGCGCTGACTCCAAAGTTGATCAGAGTTTTCCCCTCGCGCTCCGCGTACCACTTGTCTACCTCGTCGGTGCCAACCTCCAACTCCAGCGAGGTCGTCACTCCGTCGCGCGCCTTGAATTCATAGTTCTTCGCATCGTGTCCGTGTTGATGCAAATCGATAAATCCTGGTGCAACCACAAGCCCGCGCGCGTCAATTGTTTCCCGTCCGCGCAGCTCTCTTTGTGAAATCTCGCGAATCTTTCCGCCAGAGACTCCTACATTTCGAATTGCGTCCAGGTTCGACTCCGGATCCATCACCCGCCCATGCAGAATCACAACATCAAACTCGGTGCTGCTGTCCGCCGCTGGCGGCGTGCCCGGCAACATCCTCACTGCCAGCAACACGGTAAGCATCCACGGTGCGATTCGCATTTGCGCCTTGTGCCTCGCCATCGCTTCGGCAAGCGCACCAGTCTCTTCGCGAACGCCTCGCGTGTCAAAAGAAAAACCCCGGGTCGCTGGGGGTAAGCGACCCGGGGCGGGGGTACGGCTGAGGGGGGGCCTGAGGGAAACTCGTTCCGGCTAGTGCACGTGGGCCGTCATCTGACAAATCTGCCGTAGCTCTTCGTAGGTGTAAAAAATCTCCTCCTGATTCCCGGCGCGCTCCTTGTGACCCAAGCCTGATTCCTCCGAAATCCGCGACAGCTCTTTTTCCGGAATGCCTAGCAGCGCAGCGGCTCGTTCCTGAGTTACATAACGAAGTTCCCTGTTCTTCATGACAAATCTCCTTACGCGGGAATCAACGCCATCGCATCTTCTTCCACTGCGAGCACCATGTTCTTGTAAATGTCCACGTCCCAGCCGTCGCCAATTCTCATCCGGAGAGTTTCGCCCGCATCCCTCAGCAAGCGGCCGCGAAGCGGCACTCTCACCTCGCCCAACGCCACCTGCAGAACCACCGCCTGCCCGATCCACGACTGAAATGCAGTGTCCATTGAGCCTCCCTCAGATGCCCGTCCTACGCGAGTGAGAATGCCGTTAGAGGCCGCGGGCGCCAATGGTACAGCGGGGATACGGGACTAGTAATTCAGTACTGTTTCTTTTTAGGGCATCGGGGCTAGTGCCCGTCGTTCGGCCTATACTTCGGTACTAGATTTTCGAAACGTGCGTCCCATTGGCCACCTGCCGTTCCAGGTGCAAAACTTCGCCTGTGATGGAACGCGCGACCAAACAAGACGAACCGCAAGTCGCCAAGCGGCCTGGTATCGCTCTAGCCCTTGGCGGCGGATTTGCGCGTGGCTTCGCGCACCTCGGCGTCCTGAAGGTTTTCGAACAAAATCACATTCCCATTTCGCATATCGCTGGCACCAGTGTTGGCAGCGTTTTCGGAGCAGCCTATGCCAGCGGCGCGCCTCTGGCCCGAATCCTCGCCACCAGTCGCACCATCCGTTTTCGCGATATCGCACGTTGGAGTGTTTCTCGCCTCGGACTCGCCAGCAATCACCGCCTGGCCGATCTAATCGAGCGAGTCTTCGATTCCACGCAGTTCGAAGAGATGAAAATCCCTCTCGCCGTCGTCGCCACAGACCTCGCCACGGGCGAGCCGGTGGTCTTTCGCCAGGGTTCGCTCGTCGAAGCGATCCGCGCCAGTTGCGCCTTCCCCGGGCTGTTTGAACCAATCCTGATCGGCACTCGCTGCCTCGCCGACGGCGGCCTTGTCGCTCCTGTCCCCACGCAAGCGGCCCGCCAACTCGGTGGCACCATCGTGGTTGGCGTCTCGGTCGGCGTTCAGGACGGCCATCGGGGCGCCCCGAAGAATATGTTCCAGGTCGTGGCCCGCGCCGTCAGCGCCGCGCAAAAGCATCAACTCGACACCTGGGAGCGCTACGCTGATCTCGTGATCCGACCCGACATCAATTCGCTCGCCTGGGACGACTTCGAAAAAGCCAACGAAGCAATCGAAGCCGGCGCCGTTGCCGCGCAGCTTGCACTTCCCCGCATTCAGAAGCTGCTCAGCCTCGCCGAACATTCCGCCACGATCTTGGGCAGCTCCACGCTCTCCCAGGTCTGGCTCTCCGAGGCGCTCCGATGAACGTTTTGCGGTCATGCGTGAAGTCGAACGCTTTGCCTTCGCGCCTGAAGCGGACATCGGCCGATCGGCGGCCACCCGTGATCTGGACTCATCTTCAGGTTTCCACTTTGCTACTCCTGCTCATTGAAGCTGGCGGCGACCCCAGCATTTTCTGCTACCGTATGGGAGTAGACATTCTCTCAGCGGGCCGCGCGCGACTTCTTGCGCCTGTCCCCGGGCTGGCGAATTGGGCCAAGATGGCCAGTTTGGCTGCCATGACGGTGGCCGCTCAGCGGCCACCGAGGATAAGGAACCAGGTCGCGTGCTCGAATCTCTTTTCCACTTTCTCCGCTCACTCTACGATCCTGAAGGACTAAAAGATCTCATTCGCTCCGGCGGCGCACCGCTGATCTGCGGTATCGTCTTCATCGAAACCGGCTTCTTCGTGGGCTTCTTTCTTCCCGGCGATTCTCTTCTCATCACCGCGGGCATCTTTGCGGCCGCTGACGTGATCCCGCTTCGCTGGCTCTTACTGCCGGTGATGCTCTGCGCCATCGTCGGAGACCAGATCGGTTATTGGATTGGCCGCTCCGCCGGCGCCGCCCTCTATAAGCGCGAAGACTCTTTCTTTTTCCGCCGCAGCCATCTACAGCGCGCGCACGAGTTCTACGAAAAATACGGCGGCCGAGCCGTCATGCTCGCGCGCTTCGTTCCTATCGTTCGAACGTTCTGCCCTCCCGTCGCAGGCGCTGCTCGCATGCCGTACGGCCGTTATCTGATGTTCGATATTTCTGGCGGGATTTTCTGGGTGGGGGCCATGATTCTCGGCGGCTACAGCCTCGGGCGCTCGGTCCCCAACATCGTCAAGTACATCCACTACGTGATTGCCGTTGTTGTGATCGTCTCGATCCTTCCCGCTGTCATTGGCATCCTGAAAAACAGAAAAAGGCCGATCCAAGCCTCGTTTCCGCAATCCGGAAAGCAATAAGACGCTATGTGCAACTGCCCCCCGCGCCTAAGAACCTCGACCGCTGTTCTGAAGGCAGCGAGTACAGGATCCCTCGTTGCGTGGATTGGCCGCGTGCTCGTTTCTGGGCGCGTCGATGCAACCCGTCTGACCAAGCAGAGCCGACTGCTGATTTTGACCAGTCAGGTCCCTCGGTCTTTTCTTGATTCCCACTGGCGCTGCGCATGATGCGAAATAGAGCAGCGCTAAATCCGCGTAACGGTTCGCAGTTAACGTCCCCTACCCGGCTTCGCGCGGTTATCTTTGATATTGGGCGCGTGCTCGTTCGGCTGGATGTCGCGCGCGCTACAGAAGGCTTGGCACAAGGCCTCACGCTCAGCCCTGACGAGCTTTGGGCCGCCATCCAAAAAGACCCGCGCTGGCACGATTGGCAAGAGGGCCGCATCTCTTCCCATGATTGGCACCTGCACATCACCAAACGCCTCGGCAGCCGGCTGAAATTCGACGACTTCTGCGCCGCCTGGAACCGTACTCTCGACCCGACTCCTCTCCAATCGGAAGACCTTTTCCAGACGCTCTCCGAGCAACTGAAACTGGCCCTGCTCTCGAACACCGATCCCATTCACGTGGCGCATCTAGAGTCAAATTTCACCTTCTTCCGGTTCTTTCCTCCATCCGCCCGTATCTACTCCTGTTCGGTCCGTTCGAGCAAGCCGTCTCCCGTTATCTTCCAGGCCGCACTCAGGGCCGTAAAGGCTCGTGCCGCACAAGCCGTGTTTATCGACGACATCCTCGAATACGCACAAGCCGCCCGTTCCCTGGGCCTGCACGCCATCCATTACCTCAATCCCGCCCAGCTGCGCGCCGACCTTCGCGCTTTGGAGCCCGGACTTCGGTTCTAGATTTCGCTGGGAATCCGCAAATTTTGCAACTCCCCATTACACACGCGTAAAGATTGCAAGGACTAGTACCTCTCCTTCGGCCGAACCTTTTTGACCCCACGCTCGTAACCCCATTTTTCACATGGGTTTACTCCTGTAGTTTCCAGGCCTCTCAGTTTGGGCGATTTGGCTCCGCACATGCACCTTTCCTGGTATCAGTCGGTTTTCAAGAGAGAGTCGTTGGGGTCGCCGAGCGCCTCCCCAGAAGGAGAATCATTCGCCATGGCCGATGATTACGCAGTAGAGAATAGAAGCGGTGCTTCCTGGCACCTGCCCGCAATCATTGTTCTGGGCCTAGTCGCGGTTGGCGGTCTTGCTTTCGGTTGGAACGCATCTTCAAAGCTCGATTCCACTCAGCAATCCGTCGCGGCACAGGTCAGCACGATGAAGCAGGGCGTTGAGCAGGACATGAGCTCCTTGAAAGATCGCTTGGTTCAGGACGAAAAGGCCAACGCTGATCTGCAAGGCGACCTCAAAGTCGTAACGGACAAGCTTAAGATTACACAAGGCCAGTTGAAGAAAGCGCGCTCTGAAGCGGCCAAGGCCGTTGAAGAAACCACAACGAAGCTCACGGCGCTCGACACCAGTGTGCACACAGAATTGGCCACCAAGGCCGGCTCGGATGACCTGAAGAATGTAGACACGAAAGTCGGCGGCGTTCGTACCGACCTCGACACCACTCGCGAAGATCTCAAGATGGCTCGCAGCGAAATGGGAACGCTCATTGCGCGCAACCACGACGAGATCGATCAGCTCCGCCGCCTCGGCGAGCGCGACTACGTCGAATTCACCATCGCTGGAAAGAACAAGCCCCAGAAGGTCGGCAACTTGACCGTCGAACTCAAGGGTGTCAACGAGAAGCGCGGACAATACACCGTGGCCATGACCGCAGAGGATCGCCGCCTCGAAAAGAAGAACCGCGCCATCAATGAACCGGTCTTCTTTTATCTCAGCGGCACCAAAATCCCTGAAGAGCTGGTCATCAACAAGGTCGGAAAAGACACCGTTAGCGGTTACGTGAGCATTCCGAAGGCCAACGCTCAGCCACAAAACACAAACTCCAGTTCCGGTAAGTAAGTCGACGACAACACAGCCCTGGCAAGTGCCGGGCACATGAAAAGCGGGCAGACAAAAACTCTGCCCGCTTTTTTTTTTCGCCGATTCGCCGCGCTCTCTCGCAGCGTCGCCTGCAGCTTCACACGCGAAAACGACAAAGAAGAGTGATCCTGCTTGCACTTCTCCGGCTGCACGCCGCTTCTCGCCGTGTGCGGTTTGAGCTATTTACCGAAACCGCAAAATGGCCTTGCCAGCCTCCGGTCTGTCCCCTGCCGTACGCTAAAATAAGGCTAAGCGAAGCCGTCTCGCCGGTCGGCTTAGCCTCCAGTGACGGAGCAAATGCATCGTTGTTCCCCGGTTCCGTCGGCGATTGACAATGGCTCGCATATTCAAGCCGGAAAGTCCCGCCTTCTTTTTGGGGCTGACGGTGGTGTATTTTGTCGCCGGAAAGCTCGCTCTCAAGCTCGCCTTCTTGAACGCCAGCGCTTCCGCGGTTTGGCCCTGCACCGGCATCGCGCTCGCCGCTCTGCTGCTCTGCGGCAATCGCGTGTGGCCCGCGATTTTCGCCGGGGCCTTTCTTGTAAATTTCACCACAGCGGGAACCGCCCTCACTTCCCTGGGCATCGCCACAGGTAACACGCTTGAAGCGCTCGCAGGTTCTTACCTGGTCGCTCGCTTCGCCAATGGCGCAAAGGCCTTTCAAAGGTCGCAGAACATTTTCAAGTTTGTGCTGTTGGCTGGCATGATCAGCACCGTGATCAGCGCTTCGATTGGCTCTGCGACTCTTGTTTTAGGGGGTTTGGCCGAGCCGTCGCGCTATCCCTCTATCTGGATCACCTGGTGGCTCGGCGACGGTGTCGGCGCTGTAATCGTCACGCCCCTTCTGCTGCTCTGGGTCGAAAATCGCCGCTTCGACTGGACTCGCAAACAAATCGTTGAGCTGGGTTTCCTACTCCTCGGACTTCTCTTCACGGCCTGGTTCGTTTTTGGCAGCGGCTTTCATTTTGTCGTGAAGAACTACCCGTTTGAATATCTCTGTTTCCCGTTTCTTGTTTGGGCTGCCTTTCGTTTCGGCCGCAGAAAAGCCGCTACGGCCATTGCCGTCCTCTCGATTGTCGCCACCTGGGGCACCGTTAACGGCTATGGACCATTCGTCAGGAATTCTCAGAATACTTCTCTGCTGCTGCTGCAATCCTTCATGGCCATCGCCGCCGTGACCAGCATGGTGCTCGCCGCTGAGGCCACCGAACACAAACGCGCCGAAGATCACGTTCGCCAGTTGGCCGAAAGCGACCCGCTCACTGGCCTCGCAAACTATCGTCGCCTCGTCGAAGCTCTTGATTTCGAAGTAAAACGCTACGGCCGGTCGCAAGTGTCGTTCGCGATCATTCTGCTCGACCTCGATCATCTGAAAAGAATCAATGACACCCATGGGCATCTTGTCGGCAGCCGCGCGCTCTGCCGTCTTGCGGACATTCTCCGCCTCCACTCCCGCGAAATTGACATCGCCGCCCGCTACGGCGGAGACGAATTTGTCCTGATCCTTCCTGAAACCGACGCCGAAGCAGCGCTGAGCGTCGCTCAACGTATCGCCACTCGGCTACACAACGACAGCGAAAATCCTCCCCTCTCCGTCAGCACCGGCATCGCCGTCTACCCCGACCACGGCCATACCCTCGATGAACTCCTCGTGGCTGCCGACCGCGCCCTCTACCGCGACAAATCCGCCGCCAAGGTCAAACTCCACCTCCCTCTCTAGGTCCGAGAGCCAGCGCTGGACCTTCTCCGCACACCCGCCTGCCTGGCCAAACACCTCCTCTTGGCCTGCCGATCCCTTTGCCTGGGGGCTGGGCCGTTTTCACCACTTTTCGTCCCTCTCCTGTTCTTTCGGCTACAATACTCTTGATCTCATTTCCGAGGCACGCGCCTTGATTCATCGCTACGTCTTTCATAACGACCAACTTCTCCCGATCGAAAAGGTCCGTCTCTCTCCCGGGCAAGCTGGTCTCATCTGTGGCTGGGGTCTGTTCTCAACCCTTCGCATCATTCGCGGCGAAGCCTTCGCCTTTGAGCGCCATTGGCGTCGGCTCGAAAAAGACGCTGCCATCATTCGGTTACCCATGCCATACGCCGGCCCCCGTGTTCGCGTGCAACTTCAGGAAGTCATCCGCGCCAACAAGGTCATCGACGGCTGCGCGCGCATCTACCTCGTCTACAACCAGGTAAGTTTCTGGCGAAGTGACGAAGAGCAGCCGGTCGTCGATCTCATCATTTACACCGCGCCGCTTCCTGAATATCGCGAGCCGGTTCGCCTTACGGTTCGCGAACACGGACGACACGCGGCTTCGCCCATCTCCGGCGTAAAAACAATTTCATGGCTCAACAATGTTTGGTCTGTCGCGGAAGCGCAAAAAGAGGGATTCGACGAAGTCATCCTGCTCAACGAACGCGGAGAAATTGCCGAATGCACCGCCGCGAATCTTTATATCGTCAAGGGCGACTCGGTTCTCACCCCACCCCTGAGCTCAGGCTGTCTTGAAGGCGTGACCCGCGGCATTCTCCTGGAAATTTCAGGAGAAGCCGGAACGATCGTGAAAGAACAAACGCTGCGTATCGAAGATCTCTACGCAGCCGACGAGGTTTTCATCTCCTCCACGAATCGCAATCTGATCGGCGTGGGCGAAATCAGCGGCCATAAACTCGTCGGCGCTCCCGGACCGGTTACGCAGCGCATCGACGAGGCGTTCACTACCTACGTGAACGATTACGTCACGCGCCGCCTTGCGGCCGCGTCGCGCTAGGCGCGCGATTCCTTCATGCACCACCCACTCGCAGGGATGGGTGTAAGCAGGACAACCGCGTCGCAGTGGATGTCGGCTGTGGTGAAAATGAAAAGGCTAAGCATCAACGGTTTTTCGGCGTGCGCGTGCACGGCTGAAGCTTGACCCATTGAGCGGGGTTCACGTTGATGCCATTCACGTAAAGAACCCAGTGAAGATGCGGACCCGTCGATCGGCCCGTGGAGCCGGCGTAACCAAGAATATCGCCGCGCTGCACGGGGGCGCCGCTGGTGACGACGAATCGTGACATGTGCAAATACATGGATTCGAGCCCCTGCCCATGGTCGATGCCAATCGCGTTTCCAAGGACGTTAAATTCCTTCGCAAACGTAACGGTACCGGCCGCGACAGCCCGAATCGGTTCGCCAGCGGGAGTCCGCTGGTCCACGCCGCCATGATATTCGCCGGTGGGTTTGCCGTTGTGGAGACGCGCTACACCAAACGGAGAGGTCATGCATCCGGATACCGGTGCCACGAACGGATCCTGCCACGAACGCGTTTCAGAAATCGTCTCGCGGAAACTCTTGAGCAACGCCATCTCCTCGGGCGTCGAGCGGAGTCCTTCGATCTCCGGAGCGAGCTTGACATTCTGCGAAGGAAACAAGGTTTTGCGGATAACCACGCGTAAAGTTTTCGACTCGCCACCATCGCTGCGGGTCAGAACTAAAGGAAATGACCCGGGCCTATCCTTGACAGAAATGGGGAGCAGGCCGAAGCGTTGCCCGCTTGACTGCAGATAGAGCGCGGCCGATCGATCAACCACTCTGGCAGCGGTGAATTCAGCGGGACACGAGATTCGCAGCGTATCGCCAAGTCTCACTTGCGCGGGGGACACCGTGCAGGTCTGCGCCTCTAAGGATGTAGCGCAAATCGCAGCAGCGACAGCCAAGATCAAGGTGCATGCATACCTAACGCGTGGCGTGGCGCCGCTCCACATGGTCGAAACCTTTCTCCGGTGTAACCGATGTATTTTCCCGGCAGAGGCAGCACGGTGGCAAGGGCATAAAGCGCCGTGAAATGGTCTTTGTGCTTGAACTGCGTGCTACAATCGGCGGCTTGAGACAGACATGGCCGAGACGTTAGGCACGACGGAAGCGGTGCTCGAAGTGATTTCGCCGGATGGCGCGCGACGCTACGCGCGTGTCGCGCAGACGCCCTACATGATGGGGCGCGGCGCGGAAACCGGAAATCACTTGCAGCTGAATGACCGGCGCATCTCACGGCAGTGCGCAGCAATCGTAATCGAGGCAAATCGATTTTATATAGAAGATCGCGGGCAGCGCCGCGGAGTTTTCGTCAACAACGAAAAAATCGAGAGCCGCGCGCTGGAAGACGGCGATATCATCACGTTCGGTCTGGAAGATTCTTACGAAATTATTTTTCGAACGGCGGCCGAGACAGGCCAGGAATCGATTCCGAACCTGCTGACGCGCATCGAACACATCACAAGCTCGGAGCCGGCATCCGGCGGACTTCGCAAGCTGAACATGCTGCTGGAAGCTAGCTCGCTGCTGCACTCACAGCTCCCACTCGATTCGGTGCTGGCGAAAATGCTGGACCACGCAGTAGCGGTGCTGGATGCAGACCGCGGGCTGCTGCTGGAGAACGGCGCGGACGGAACATTGAAAGTGCGGCTTGCGCGGCGCAATGGCGGGCTGCGTTTGCCTCCGGAGAGTGTTGCGCCCAGCCAGACCGCGATTCAATTGGCGCTGAAGCAACACTCGCCGGTGATTACCGAAGACTTGGCGCAAGCGGAAATGGATTTGCAGTCCGCGCAAAGCGTGGTGGCGCAACGGCTGCGCGCGGTGGTCGTAATTCCGCTGTTCTCCGTGATGCGCGCCAATTCCCAGGAATCCGTGATCAATTTGCGGCGCGGCGAATTTCTTGGTGTTTTGTATATGGACTCGCGTCGCCCCGCGGCATTCTCAAAACTGGACCGGCAGATTCTGGACGCGCTGGCGGCTGACGCGGCGAGCATTCTAGACAACGCGCGACTTGTGGAACGCGAACGCGAGCGGCAACGCATGGAGCAGGAGATCAATATCGCGCGGGACATTCAACAAGCGCTGCTGCCGCGGGACTTTCGCGAATTTCCGCATCTCGACGTCTCCGGATGCAACTTTCCTTGCCTTGCCGTGGGAGGCGACTATTTCGATGTCTTCCCCGTCGGCGAAGGTCGAACGGCGTTCCTGATCGCCGACGTTTCCGGCAAGGGGCTGGGTGCGGCGATTGTGACCACCATGCTGCAGGGCGCCCTGTCCGGTATGACCTTGGGGACGGACCCGGCGCGCGTATTCAATCACGTGAACCGATTCTTGTGCGATCACTCGGAAGTTGGTCGCTACGCCACAATGTTCTTTGGAATTCTCGACATGGACGGGCATCTGGAATTCATCAACGCGGGTCATCCGTCGCCGATGTTGATTCGGCAGAACACCGTCGAAGAAGCGTTCACCGAAGGATCGTATCCCGTGGGGCTGGTACCAGATGCCGTGTACACAGCGGCATGTTTGAAGCTACAGCCGGGAGACACGCTGGTGCTTTTCAGCGATGGCGTAACCGAAGCGATGGATCCGGACGAACAGTTGTTTGGGGTTCCGCGGCTGCGGGAAGTACTGGAGGGCAAGACCGGTACGGACCTGGATGAGATACAAAAGACGGTGCTGGAGTCGGTGGAAAACTTTGCAAGGGGCGCGCGGCAAGCGGACGATTTGACGTTGCTTTTGGTCAGGTATCGCGAGCCGAATTCCGCAGACAACACGGATACCGCCATTCCCCCGCACCCGAGCAGCGAAGCAGCCTGATGACCTGCTAAAAATTACAGTATGGAAAAAATAAAGGGCGTTTTAGATGCCCTGCAGGGTGCGACAGATTCTTGTTTTTTTTCAAAAATTTGATCGCTTCGCAAGACGAAAACTACCACTTGCATTCCTTAACGTAGGGGATTAAAAGTTAGTGCTGCGCGTGTTTCTCCACCAGGGGCCAGGAGGCACGATGGCATCCAGTCGTCGGGATTTCCTTAAAATTGGTGCTGTTGGCGGTGCAGCGGCGGCAGTGTTTGGTTTTGATCTGAAACCCGCGTTTGCACAACTGCGTGAGCTCAAGATTGAGCGCGCGAATGAGACGCGCTCGACGTGTCCATACTGCGCGGTGGGCTGTGGAACCATCATCTACACGATTGGCGACCGCGCAAAGAACGTAACTTCACAGGTGGTGCACGTCGAGGGCGACCCCGATCATCCGACCAACCGCGGCACGCTGTGCCCGAAGGGCTCCTCGTTGCAGCAAGAGATCATGAACGATCGGCGCCTGCTGAAACCCCTGGTGCGCCGCCCGGGTGGAACCGAATGGCAAGACATTTCCTGGGACGATGCGCTCAACGAAATCGCGGCTCTCGTGAAAAAGATGCGGGATGAGACTTTCATCGAGAAGGATGCGGCGGGACACACCGTGAACCGGCTCGAATCGGTCGCGTGGATCGGAGGCTGCACCGACACCAATGAGTTTAACTACCTGGTAGTGAAATCGATGCGCGCCCTGGGGGTCGTGCATTTAGAAAATCAGGCCAGAGTTTGACACGGCCCCACGGTCTCAAGTTTGGGACCAACATTCGGACGCGGGGCGATGACCAACGGCTGGGTCGACATGAAGAACACCGACATGATGCTTATCATGGGCGGTAATCCTGCCGAGAACCATCCCTGCGGATTCAAATGGCCTATCGAAGCGAAGCGCACGCGGGGCGCAAAAATGATCTCTGTCGACCCGCGCTTTACGCGCACATCGGCGGTCGCTGATCTCTTCTGCCAGATTCGCGCCGGCACCGACATCGCCTTCCTCGGCGGCGTCATTCGCTATGCCATGGAAAACAATCGCATCGCGAAAGACTACGTGGTCAATCACACGAATGCAGCATTTATCGTCAAACCCAGCTTTCTGCTGCCGGGCGATACGGACGGCGTTTTCTCCGGCTTTGACGCCAAGACGCAGACCTACGACAAGTCCACATGGAATTATGCAAGCGCACGCGGCGCGGGCATGACGGAACAAAAAGCGGTTGGAGTTACCGCTTTTCCCGAACCGGCTTCGCCTCCACCGGCTTTGGCGTTGCCGGAAGAACTCGCTTACGATCTCTCGCTGCAAAACCCCAATTGTGTTTTTCAGCTTCTGAAGAAACATTACAGTCGCTACACGCCAGAGGTGGTCGAGCGCATCACCGGGATTCCTAAAGAACAATTCCTTAAAGCCGCTGACCTCTATACTTCGATTCGTAAAGACGGAGACATGAAGAAGGCGGGCACGGTTATTTACGCCGTCGGATGGACCCAACATACCTTCGGCACGCAGATCATTCGCACCGCGGCGATTCTGCAGCTCTTACTTGGCAACGTGGGCCGCGCGGGTGGCGGCGTCAACGCGTTGCGTGGACATTCGAACATTCAGGGCGCCACGGACATGGCTGGCCTTTACGACACTTTGCCTGGCTACTTGAAAGTGCCAACGCCAGGGGATGCGTCGTTCGCAGACTGGATGAAGCGCCTCACTCCCAAGCCCGCCAAGCCCGCCCCATGGGATTCGTTCAA
>Ga0070698_100004702_pt1 | contig 14997 bp, 13 predicted proteins | sample KBSK1502metaG_FD_65477 | JGI IMG/M metagenome (GOLD analysis project Ga0070698, IMG submission 65477) | Corn, switchgrass and miscanthus rhizosphere microbial communities from Kellogg Biological Station, Michigan, USA - KBS K1-50-2 metaG | ecosystem: Host-associated > Plants > Roots >...
GAAGCCCAGGGCAAGCTCACGATCCGCGACGTCACGCGCGACGCCGTCCTGCCCTTCACGCTCACCATCGCCGACGATCCGGCGCGGCCCGGCCGGCTCAGCGCCACGGCGCGCGGCCGGCTGATCCTGAAGCGCCTCGACTTCGGCGTCGGCCAGAACGAATGGGCCGGCACCGGCCAGGTCGCCAACGAGGTCACGGTCGATCTCAATGTGGTGGCGGGCCGCGGCAAATGATGCAGCGGCGCCTGTTCCTCGGCGCCGGCGTGACGCTTTGCTTGTCGACCGGCGCGCAGGGCCAATCGGGCTTGTGGCCAGAATGGCTCGGCAGCTATGCCGGCGCCATCGGCTTCTACAGCTCGATTCCCCTCGAGGACATCTATCCGCCGCCGGCCTATCCGCATGTCGATCTCGACGACACCGCTCCGTTCGCGGTCCTTTTCTCGATCCGCGCCGAGGATGGCGGCGGCGTCGTCTGGCTGCGTATCGATGGCGGACCGATGCAGACCGCCAACGCCGGCGAGACGTTGCGGTTTGGCCCGCCGATCGACGGATTCGCCCAACTGATCGGCGCGCAGGCCCAACCGACCCCGCGCTCGGCGACCCTGACCGTTCGGCCCGATTCGCTCGGCACCGAGGCGCTGTTCAGCCACGCCGACGGCAGCTTCTGGCGCCGCCATTTCAATGTCCGCTTCACGCCGACGGGCGCCGACGTGATCGTCTGGGTATTCGACGCCGCCGGCACGCGCGCGCGCGCCTGGCGCGGCGCGGCGGTGCGGCGCGACTAGGGCCGCGGGCCGACGTAATTCGACTGCGGCCGGATGATGCGGCCGCCTTTCTCCTGCTCGAAGATGTGCGCGCACCAGCCGGCGGTGCGGCCGACCGCGAACAGGGCGGTGAAGGCGCTGCGCGGCACCTCGAGCGCCTCCAAGAGCAGCGCGGTGTAGTACTCGACATTGGTGTCGAGCCGCCGGCCGGGCTTGTGCTTGCGCAGCGCGGCGATGGCGCCTTTTTCGACGGCGGCGGCGTAGGCGAGACGACCGGCCGTTGCCGGCAGCGTCGCCACCGTGTGCTTCAGCACGTCGGCGCGCGGATCGCGCACCTTGTAGATGCGATGGCCGAAGCCCATCAGGGTCGTGCCCTTGGCGAAAGCGTCGTCGAACCAGGCCTCGGCGCGCGACGCCTCGCCGATCTCGTCCAGCATGTCGAGCACCGGGCCGGGCGCGCCGCCATGCAGCGGACCTTTAAGGGCGCAGAGCGCGGCCAGCACCGAGGAGATCAGGCCGGCATGCGTGGAGGCCACGACCCGGGCGGTGAAAGTCGAGGCGTTGAAGCCGTGATCGGCGATGGTCGCCAGGTAGGTGTCGAGCGCCTTCTCGAACACCACGCCGGCGCGCTGGCCGCGGATCATGCGCAGGAGATCCTGCGCCGTCGTGAGCTCGGGATCGGGCGCGATCGGCGCGGTGCCCTTCTCGGCATTGAGCAGGGCCGCCAGGAACACCGGCATGACGCCGCACACCAGGTAGTGATGCGGCGTCGGCTCGCTGTCGGGCAGCATGGCGATGCCGACCCGCAGCGCCTCGATGGGATTGAGGCCGCGCGTTGCGGCGAGCAGCTTCGGCACCTCGGTGAAGGCGCGCTGGCGAGCCGCTGCGAAGCCGCGCCGCACAGCGGCTTCGTCGCCGCCGCCTTCGGCATAGCCATCCCATAGGAGCGCCGCGACGCCCTCGAAGCCGCGCGAACTGACCAGTTCCTGGAGGGCATGGCCACGGACGACCAGCCGGCCCTCCTCGCCGTCGACCTCGCTCATCACCGTGTCGGCTACGACGACTCCGTCGAGGCCGCTGTTCACCCGTGTTTGCAGCATCGGTTTTCCTTTCCCGCTGTCGCCGGCACGGTCGGTCGCCAGATTTATATTGTCAATCTTGATTATATTGATCAATATATCGTCATGGCAAACGATTGGCTGAATTCCCGGGAAGCGGCGCGGCGGCTGGGCATATCGGCGGCGACGCTCTACGCCTATGTGAGCCGCGGCCTGTTGCGCTCGGAGCCGACCGATGGCAGCCGCGAGCGGCGTTACCGCGCCGACGACATCTCGCGCCTGAAGCGCCGCCGCGAGGTCGGCCGCAAGGCCGAGTCGATCGCCAACCATGCGCTCGACTTCGGCACGCCGGTGCTCGAATCGGCGCTGACCCTGATCGAGGACGGCCACCTTTATTATCGCGGCGTCGATGCCACCGAGTTGGCGCGCACCGCGTCGCTGGAGGACGTGGCGCGCCTGGTGTGGGAGTGCGACGACAAGCCCTTCGCCGCCGACAACCTGCCGCCGCTGACCACGGCGCTGCGCCGCGCCTGGCTCGCCGCCGCCACGCTCGGTCCGGTCGACCGCTGCCTGGTGCTGTTGCCGGCCGCCGCCGCACTCGATCATCCGAGCTGGGTCGAGGATCGCGCGGCGATGCTCGAAACCGGGGTGCGCGTTTTGCGCCTGCTGACGGCGGCGGTGACGGCGCGGCCGCCGTCGACGCTGCCCGTCCATCAGCAGCTCGCGGCCGCCTGGCGGGTGCCGCCCGAGCACGCGCCGCTGTTGCGCGCCGCCCTGGTGCTGTCGGCCGACCACGAGTTCAATGCCTCGGCCTTCGCCGCCCGCGTCGTGGCCTCGACCGGCGCCAACCTCTACGGCGCCGTCATGGCGGGGCTGGCAGCGCTCAATGGCCCGCGCCATGGCGGGCTGACGCGCCGCGTCGCCTCGCTGTTCGACGACCTCAAGACGGTCGACGATCTCGATGCCGAGCTGGCACGCCGGGTGCGCGACCGCGTCTACATCCCGGGCTTCGGCCACCCGCTCTATCCTGACGGCGACGTCCGGGCCGTCACCCTGTTCGCCCTGTTGCACGAATCGGTGCCGCAATCGCCCGAACTCGCCTTCGCCGATCGGCTGGCCGGCGCGGCCGAGCGGCTGCTCGACCGCAAGGCCAATGTCGATTTCGCCACCGTGACGGTCGAACGCGTGCTCGGCCTGCCCAAGGATTCCGCCCTGGCGCTCTTCCTGCTGGGCCGCACCGTGGGCTGGATCGCGCATGCGCTGGAGCAGGCCGCGCACGGTGTGCTGATCCGTCCCCGGGCGCGCTACACCGGACCGCGCCCGAGCGCATGAGCGAACGGCGTCGGTTATCCACCAAATCGCCGCCTTGCGGGCGCCACACCAGCGTGCTTAACGTCGCGCTTTAGTGACAAGAAAACGCATGGGCGTGCCGAGGTTGCCCCACCTTCTCGGCATCGAGGGTCTTGCGCCTGAAACGATTTCGGGCCTGCTCGATCTTTCCGAAAGCTACATCGACCAGAACCGATCGCTCGACAAGCGGCGCGACGTGCTGGCCGGCCGCACGGTGATCAACCTGTTCTTCGAGAACTCGACGCGCACGCGGACGAGCTTCGAAGTCGCCGCCAAGCGGCTGGGCGCCGACGTGATCAACATGGACGTCGCCACCTCCTCGGTGCGCAAGGGCGAGACCCTGCTCGACACGGCGATGACGTTGAACGCCATGCGGCCCGACGCCATCGTCGTGCGCCACTCGGAATCGGGCGCCGTCAATCTGCTGGCCCAGAAGGTGAACTGCGCCGTCATCAACGGCGGCGACGGCCAGCACGAGCACCCGACCCAGGCGCTGCTCGACGCGCTCACCATCCGCCGCCGACGCGGCAGCCTGCAGGGCCTTCTGGTGGCGATCTGCGGCGACATCATGCACAGCCGCGTGGCGCGCTCGAACATCCATCTGCTGCAGATCATGGGCGCGCGCGTGCGCGTGGTCGGCCCGCCCACCCTGATGCCGACCGACATCGACAGGATGGGCGTCGAAGTCCACTACAGCATGAAGACCGGGCTGAGGGACGTCGACATCGTGATGATGCTCCGGCTCCAGACCGAGCGCATGCAGGGCTCGTTCGTGCCCTCGATCAGCGAATATTTCCGCTTCTTCGGGCTCGACCACGAGAAGCTGAAATTCGCCAAGCCGGACGCGCTGATCATGCATCCCGGCCCGATGAACCGCGGCGTCGAGATCGATTCGGAAGTCGCCGACGACCTCGACCGCTCGGTCATCCACGAGCAGGTCGAGATGGGTGTCGCGGTGCGTATGGCCTGCCTGGAGGCGCTGATCGGCGGCCGCCGCAATGCGCTGGCGGGAGCCGCCGCGTGAGCGCGCCTCTTTGCTGGGAGCGCGCCACTGCGGCGCATTCACATGCGCCTGAGTGGCGCGTCTTCTTCGATCGGACAGCCCATGAGCGCCACGGAGTGGCGCGCTCCCAGCCATGAACGGCACCATCGACCGCGGCGCGCCGCAGCACAGCGGATCGACCGCCTATATCAACGCCCGCATCATCGATCCGGTGGGCGATGCCGAGTATCGCGGCGCCGTGCTGATCAGCGACGGCAAGATCGCCGACTACGGTCCCACCCTGTTCGCCTCCGGCGCGCCCTACGGCATCCAGTCGGTCGACTGCCGCGGTCTTTACCTGGCGCCCGGCCTGGTCGACACGCGGGTGCATACAGGCGAGCCCGGCGAGGAGCACAAGGAGACCCTGGAGAGTGCGGGCGCCGCGGCCGCGGTCGGCGGCATCACCTCCCTGGTGCTGCTGCCCGACAACGAGCCGCCGTTCGACGATGCCTCGCTGATCGAGTTCGTCGCCCGCCGCGCCCGCCAGATCAAGCTCGTGAACATGTACGCCTATGGCGCGCTGACCAACGGGCTGGAGGGCAAGGAGCTGGCCGAGATCGGCCTGATGGCGGAAGCCGGCGCCGTCGCCTTCACCGACGCCGACCACGCCATCGGCAACGCCCAGGTGCTGCGCCGCGCGCTCTACTACGCCAAGGGGTTCGACGCGCTGATCGTCCACCTGCCGCAGGAGCCGACCCTGTCGGTTGGCCACATGACCAGCGGCGAGATGGCGACCCGGCTCGGCCTCGCCGGCAACCCGCCGCTCGCCGAAGTGATGATGGTCGAGCGCGACATCCGGCTGGCCGAGATGACCGGTGGCCGGCTGCACCTCGCCAAGATCTCGACCGCTGAAGCGGTCGCCGCCGTGGCGGCGGCCAAGGCGCGCGGGCTCAGGATCACCTGCGATACCGCCGCGCCTTATTTTGCCCTGAACGACCTCGCGGTCGGCGATTACCGCACCTTCGGCAAGCTGGTGCCGCCGCTGCGCGCCGAGAAGGACCGCAGGGCGGTGGTCGAGGGGCTGAAGGACGGCACGATCGACGCCATCGTTTCGGACCATCGGCCGCAGGACCAGGACAGCAAGCGCGTGCCGTTCGCCCAGGCCGAGCCGGGCGGCATCGGGCTCGAGACCTTGCTGCCGATCTCGCTCGAGCTGGTGCACAACGGCCATCTCACCCTGCCGCGCCTGTTCCGGCTGTTGTCGAGCGCGCCGGCCAGCCTGTTCGGCCTGCCCGGCGGCAAGCTCGCCAAGGGTGCGCCGGCCGACCTCGTGGTGTTCGATGCCGACTACGCCTGGAAGGTCGAGCGCACCGACCTGTGGAGCAAGACCAAGAATTCGCCGTTCGACGAGCGTCCGGTGCAGGGCCGCGCCATGGCCACCATTGTCGGCGGCCGCACCATCTATCGCGACGACAGTTTCGCGACCGCGCCCCAGGCAGCCTAGATACCGGCGTCGCAAAAGCCGCCTCCAAACGGCCGCATCGTCTGGTATTGTCGCCGTTCCACAACCAGGGCGGCATCATGCTTCGACAGTCTCTTCTTCTCGCGGTCGCGACGGTGGCATTCGCCGGCGCCGGCCAGGCCCAGACGCGCGGCCCATCGCGCGACGACCTGCTCGACGCCTTGACGCGCCACATCCAGATCTGCGGCGAGATCACCGATACCCAACAGCGGCTGTCCTGCTACGACCGGCTGCAGACCCAGGTCGGCGGCGTGACGCCTCAGGCGCAACCCACGCCGACGCCGCTGCAGGCCGCACCCGCCAACCCGCCGATGCAGCCGCCGCCGGCGCCGAGTGCGGGCTCGTCGATCAGCAGCGCCCCCCTCACGCCGCAAGCACCCTCGCCGCAGCCGCTCGCCGTGCCGGGTGGCGGCGTCGCCACCCTGGGCGGTGCGCCGCCGGCCGCGGGCGCGCCGCCGTCGTATCAGGATCCCAACGCCGCCTTCGATCCGCGCAGCGCGACCTACCGGCCGCCGGAGACGCTCGGCGCCAAGCCGCAGCCGCAGATGCGTCGCACGGGACCGCGGCCGATTCCTTACTCATCGACGCCGCAGCCGCTGGTCACGCTGGGCGCCGCGAACCTGACCTACGGCGATTCGCGCTATTGGCAGGTTACGGTGACGCTTACCTCCAACACGCAACGCGCGCTCAGCACCCAGGCCGAGTGCACCTTCATGAATGGCGGCCGGCCGGTGTCGAGCGACTATCTTGGGCCGGTGACGATCCAGCCGGGCGAGCAGATCACCAGCGAGCTGATCGGTCCGCCCACCACCACCTACGTCGATTCGACCAACTGCAAGATCCTGAGCCCGTAGAGCATGTCACGAGCACTTTCCTGCTCTTCCGGACCGCGAGCGTCTCGCTCGCTCATGAGCGAGCCGGAGGCTCGCGGTCCGGAAGACAAAGACTAAGCGAATGCTCTCCACCCTGATCCTCCTCGCCGGCCCGTTCCTGCTCGGCTACCTGCTGGGCTCGATCCCGTTCGGCCTGCTGCTGACACGGGCGGCGGGATTGGGTGACATCCGCAAGGTGGGCTCGGGCAATATCGGCGCGACCAATGTGCTGCGCACCGGCCACAAGGGGCTGGCCGCGGCGACCCTGTTGCTCGACGCGCTGAAGGGCGTGGCGGCGGTGCTGATCGCCCAGCAGGTCGGCCAGCTCGCGGCTGTCGGCGCGGCGGCCGGCGCCGTGCTCGGCCACATGTTCCCGGTGTGGCTCTCCTTCAAGGGCGGCAAGGGCATGGCCACGGCGCTCGGTGTCATGTGGGGCCTGTCGTGGCCGGTCGGCGCCATCGCCTGCGCCGCCTGGCTGATGTTCGCCGCGATCTTCCGCTACTCCTCGCTGGCCACCCTGCTGAGCGTGGTGGTCGCGGCGATCGCTGCCTGGTTCCTGACCGATCCGCGCGTGGCGATCCTGCTCACCCTGCTGGTGCCCCTGGTCTGGGTGCGCCACCACGCCAACATCCGCCGGCTGTTGAAGGGCACCGAACCCAAGATCGGCCAGCGCAGCGAGGCTTCTACTTCAGGCGCGTGAAGCCGTCGGGGCTGAAATCCTCGCTGCCGACACCGTGATGGACGAAGAACAGTCCGTCGGGATCGTACTTGTCCTTCACCTGCCGCAGTCGCGCGTAGTTCGGCCCCCAGAACGCCTTCTGCCAGTCGGCCTCGAAGTAGTTGGACTCCGAGACGTAGGAGCCGGGATCGGGCACCAGCTTGCGCAGTTCCTTCATCGCCGCGGCGATGCGCTCGGCGCGCTGGCGCGCCGCCGGCAGGTCGGGCTCGTGGCCGGCGATGCCGGCGAACGCCGGCGGGCCTGAAGCGGCGATGATGGCGAGCGCGAAGGCGTCGGCCGCGGCGGGGTTCGTCGCCGTCTCCTTGGCCTGCGCCACCGCTTCGGCCGGCGCGCCGGCCAGCCCCTTGTTGAAATGCAATGACGTCGTCCATTGGCGCGAGGCGGCGAACAGCGCCTCGACGAGCGGCGGCTGGCGCGCCGGCTCGATCAGCGCGGCCGGCATCCAGGTCGATTCGTAGCCGTGCAGGAACCAGCCCGCCTCGTCGAGATTGGTGCGCCAGAACACGTTGCTCTCCGGCGCATCAGGCCGATCGTCCTTCAGGATGATGTCCGGCGCGTTCTGCTTGAGGAACGCGACATCCCAGAAGTGGCGCGCCGGCAGGGCGACGATCTGCGGCGCCATCAGCGGCGTGTAGTCCGCGCCCTGCGCCGTGATCCAGTCGAAGAACGGCCGCCACACGGCTTGCGCTTGCGCCTGGTCCAGCCCCTGGAAGAGCATGGCGAGCTCCAGCACGTTGCCGGGATGGAACTTCGCCTGCTCGCCCCAGGTCGGGTTGAACAGGGCCTCGCGGTAGAAGCCCATGAAGCGCTCGATCAGCCGGCGGAAGGCGGCGTCGGAACTGGCCTTCACAGCGGCGAACACTGCGCCGAACAAGGCCGGCAGCTCGTGCGTGGCGAGCGTGAGCCGCGTGACGGCGCCGAAGCTGCCGCCCCCGCCGCCCTTCAGCGCCCAGAACAGATCGGGGTTGGTGCAGGCATTGGCCAGCCGCACCTGGCCGTCGGCCGTCACGACCTCGGCTTCGATCAGGCTCGCGGCGGCCAGGCCATAGCGCTTGGAGAAGCTGCCGAAGCCGCCGCTCTGGATCAGCCCCGCCACGCCCACCGTCATGCAGCCGCCGCCCTGCACATAGCGCCCGGCCTTGGTGACGGCGGCATAGGCGGGCAGCCACAGGGCGCCGGCGCCCAGCGACACCGCCGGCTGCCCGGCGCCGCCGCAGCCCTGCGCCACGAACGCGTCATGCAGCGAGAGGCGGTCCATCCTGCGCGTCCACACCAGCAGCGAATCGGGCGCGCACGAGGTGCCCTGGTAGGAGTGCCCTCCGCCCTTCACCACCAGGCGCAGCCGATGCCGGCGCGCGAACGCGACGGCCGCGGCGACATCGGCGGCATCTGCCGCCGCCACGGCGTAGGCGCTGGGTGTCGAGGCCCAGGCGTCGCGCCAGCCGCTGGTCTGGGTCAGCGCCGGATCGTCGCCGATCGCCCACGGGTTCTTGAGCGTGCGGAAGAGCGCGCTGCACTCGCGACCGGCGGGCGCGGCCCGGCAGGCCTCGATTGGCGAGCCGAGCTTGATGAGCCGGCCGCCGACCTTGGCCTTCAGCCCCTCCCACTCCGCCTCGCCCGGCCAGCCGGGCTCGCCGGGCCTGGGACGGCGGAAGGTCGGGGGCGCGGGCGGCTGCTGGGCGGCGGCGGTCGACATCATCGGCAGGGCTCCCATCATCATCATGAGTTCGCGCCTATTCATGGAGAAACTGGTCATGGCGGTACCTCGTCGTTGGGCAGCGCCTCTGTAGGCCACGCCGCGCCAGCCGGGCCGACAAATGTGACGGCCGGCAAGGGTGGTGGGACGACCGGCGCCACCTTGGTGACGACCGGCGGCGATGCCCTCACCGCGCACTATGGCGCCTATGGCTGGGCGGTCCTGCGGGCCTTGCAGGATCTACTGAATATCAGTATACTCCAGGTCGGAACTTCCAATGGACTTCGAATGGGACAATGCCAAGGAACAAGCCAACCGGAAGAAGCATGGCGTCGACTTCCGAACCGCAGCAAAGGTGTTCTTGGACCCTTATATGATCGAGTTCGATGACCTCGACGCCGCTGGCGAGGTGCGCTTCAACGCTATCGGTCTGGTCGACAACCGCATGCTCTTCGTCACTTATACGATGAGAGGCGACGTCGTTCGCATCATATCCGCCAGAGGAGCGGAGCCACATGAAAAAAGGAAGTACCACGAGCTATAGGCTCAATCCGAAGAAGCCGCCGAGAAGTAATTGGCGCGCGTTCGACGCCATGACGGAGGAGCGCCGCCACCAGGCGGCGCTTTCGGACCCGGACGCTCCGCCAGCAACCGAAGCGCAACTTGCGCGCGCTCGCCGCGTTCCGACCGTGCGAGCGCTGCGCAAGAAGCTGAACCTGACGCAGGAACAGTTCGCCGCGCGGTTTCACCTCCCGCTGGGGACTGTGCGCGATTGGGAGCAAGGCGCGCACCGCCCCGACAAGGCAGCGCAAGTGCTGCTCACCGTCATCGCAAGAGATCCCGACGCAGTGGCGCGTGCTCTTGAAGGCTAGGACAACGGACGCCCGAGTCACAAACGGTCGCCAAGCCATCTGATCGTGCAGGATTCGGCCGATTTCAATAATCCGACCTTCAACCGCGCGGTATAGAAGGGAGTGACGTCCGCGCCGGGACCGACCCTGCTGGTGCTCGTCTTGCAGCCCAGGATCGCCCCGGAACACGCGGCGTTCCTCATGATCTTCGTCAACGTGGCGGGGATCCTGGTAGTGGGTCAGTTTGACTTTTCCCGAACGCCCTTCCCGAAAATCTTTGCGTGCCAAAATGCGTCAGGGTTAGCCGCAAACCATTTGGCATTGCGGGAAGTTAGGAAGACAGCCAGCGGCTTCATGTTCATCCGGTATCTGAAAAGGAGGGCTATTAGCTCCCTGAGATCTGCATCATTCGGCGCGCGCTTCAACGTGACGTACAGATCACGAAGGCGGCCCCCAATTTTGGCAACACACGACACGGAATAGAGCCAATCGAAGAATGCCTTTTCATCGCCCTGAGAAAAATATCTCGGACCTCTAACCACTAGATTTAATCGTGACTGTCTTCCCATTGCGCGATCATCCTCACAACATCGTCCATCGTCCAGAGCGTCCAGCCAGGCCGAACGCAGATCGTTATCGACGGACCGCTAACGCCCCCTCTCCCGCTGGGCGCTGGCGCGCAGTTGTGAAAGGAACTGCTGGGCTTGCGTATCTGTCGGGTCAAGTGCGACGAGTTTCTCGGCCCAGGGAACGGCCAGGAACCAACGCCCGTCCTGGCTGTAGAAGAGGGCCAGCGCATAGGCGATGGAGCGATCGGTCGGCGCCAGGCTCTGTGCTTTCAGGAGCACCATCTCCGCCTCGGCGCGCCGGCCGGCCTGCTGCAGGGCGAGCGCGTAGGTGTATTGCACGCGCGATCGATCGGGCAGCAGCCGCGCCGCCTCCGCGAGCGCCGCGATGGTCTCCGGCAGGCGCCGCTGCTCGGCCAGCATTAGCCCCAGCGCGTAGTGCAGCTCGCCCTGGTCGGGCACGCGGGCGAGCCCGGCCCGCAGAACCCGCTCGGCGTCCTGGAGCCGGCCGGCGGTGCTGTGGAGGCGGGCGAGATTGAGGCGGGCCGGCGTGAACTCGGGATCGAGCCGCAAGGCCGCGAGATAGTGCTGCTCCGCTTCGGTCCTGCGGCCCTGGATCTCGTCGACGACGGCGAGGTTGAGATGCGAGCCCGGCCGGTCGAGCGCGGTCTCTTGCGCCGTCCGAAGTTCGCCCAGGACCGTCGCGAACCGGGCGTGCAGCGCCGGCTCGAACTCTGCCGCGGGAATCGAGGACAAGGCGCGCGCCGCCTCGATGCGCACGGCCCGCACCGGATCGGACAGGAGCGGCCCGACCAGTGCCAGCCGTGTGCCCGGTCGAGCCCGTTCGAGCACGGCAACGGCGGCGCGCCGCACCGCGGGATCGCCGTCGGCCAGCGCCTCGGTCGCCGCCGGCAGACCGCTATCGCCGTAGCCCCGCAACAGATCGAGCGCGGTCGCCCGCACGATCGCCGGCATGTCGCGATCGCCCGCGAGACGGTCGAGCTTCAGGGCGGCGTCCGGTCGGCCGGCGCGCCCGGCGGCAAGTGCCTCGGCGAACGGCGCTCGCCGCGCTCTGGCCGCACCGAACCAGCGATCGATCGCGTCGCTCGCCCAGCGCGCGGGCCTGTCGGCATGGCAACCGGTGCAGGCGTTCGGCGTGCCGAGAGTCTCCGACAGATCCGGCCGCGGCACGCCGAGGCTGTGATCGGGCCGGCTCTGCACCACCATGTAGTCCTTGGCCGGCATGTGGCAGCTCGTGCACTCGGCGCCCTTGCTGCCGGGCTGGTGATGGTGATGCGACGGATCGTCGAACAGCCTGGCCGCGGTCGGAAAGCGCCGGTCCCCCGTCGGCGAGTGGCACTGCGTGCACACTGCGTTGCCTTCGGCCTTGAGCTTGCTCGTGTGGGCATCGTGACAGTCGGTGCAGGTGACGCCCAGCCGGTACATCTTGGACTGGCGGAACGAGCCGAAGGCGTACACTTCGCCGTCCTGCTGGCCGTCGGCGTAATAGAGGCCGGGCGCCAGGGTCGCCGGCAGGAATTGGTCCATGAACGGCCGCCCGGCGTCGAAGGTGCCGGTGAGTTCGGCGCGTCGTGAATGGCACATCGCACAGATCTCGACCCTGGCGTGCGGATCCATGCGGGCGACATCCGCGGCCAGGCCGAAAGGTGGCCCCGTCTTGTCGTCCGGAGACTTCGTCTTTGCCCAGGCGACATGGCGGGCGCCCGGGCCATGGCACGACTGGCAGCTCACATTGATCTCGGCCCAGCGCGACGAGAAGGTATCGGCCGACCCGTCGTAACGCTTTTCGAAGCCGGTCGCATGGCAGCCGATGCACATCGTGTTGGCGCTCTGTCCGCGACCGGTCCAGTGCAGCAGGTCGCCCGGCGGTGTGTTCTCCTCGGGCAGGAGATCGAACCAGCGCTTGCGCACGACGTCCCAGGCGACGGTCAGCGCCTGCAGCTTTCCGCCCGGCAGCCCGATCAGATACTGCTGCAGGGGATCGACGCCGAAGGTGTAGGCGACTTCGAAGTCGGCCGGCTTTGCGTCCGGTCCCTCGGTTCGGACGAAGAAACGGTCGCCCTTCTTGAAGAATCGCGAGACGACGCCTTTGTGCTCGAAGTCCACGCCGCCAAAGTCGCCCAGCACCGTCTCCGATGTCGCCCTGGCCATCGCCTTGGCATGATGCGACTGCGACCAGGCACGGGCCTGGGCCGCGTGGCATTGCACGCAGGTCGCGTTGTCCGCAAGTCCCCCGATCGATCGCGCACCGGCGTCGGCGCTCGGCGGTCCATGACGCAGCGCCCACATCGCGCTCGCAAGCACGATCAGGAAGGCCACTGCCGAACAGGCAACGAGGGCGAGCATCCGCTTGTGCGTCATGGCTCAACCCGATGAAGGCGTGCGATGCCGCCAATTGAATGGCGATGTCGTCTCAGTGCACCGGAAAGCTCACCGTGTCCGGCCGGCAACCATAGCCCTCCCAGTGGTACCACTGGCTGGTGTCCTTGGACACGGTCCATTCCACGCGGCAGCCATCGCGCAAGGTTGACGAAGTTCTCCTCGGCGAACACCTCGCGCTGTCATAGGACGGGTCCCACCACCACCACTGCAGGACCTTGGTCTGGTCGGCGATCCGGTAGCTATTGTCGGGGATGCGGCCCATGGCGCCGATCAGCTGTCGCTCGCTGGCACCGGCCATTCTGCGTAACCTTGCGTCGAATAGCGCAAAGGTCGTCTCGTCGGTCTCGTCGACGGCAATGGAACAGGCCAAAAGCGAGAATAGGAGCAGGCTCACCAGGACACGGCACATGAGGCACCCCCGGAACAAGCCTCCCGAGGCTGCGCTGGCGTGCCCGGCCAGTCAACAAGAAAGCCGAGTGGTGTCAGAGGCCAGGGGCGCGCTGGATATTGCAGAATTCACCGCCAGTGCTGTTCGTGCTGAGCGGCAGGGGCTCGTCGAAATCACCAGTGAGATCGCCGCGTGGCGCGCCGAGCAGAAGGTGAGCGAAGGCCTGCTCACGGTGTTCATCCGGCACACGCAATGCCACCGGCGGCACATGGGTGACGACCGGCAACGCCGTCCTTTCAACTCTTATCGCCGTCGTAGCGGACGCGGATCAAACAAGGGGCTGGAGTCCCCGGAACCGGGCGAACGTGCCGTATCCGCGCAGCAGCGGGAGGGCTGAACCTGGATCGGGCAGCAAGGGATCGTCGGCGCGCGCAAGCGACACCGAGGCGAATGAGCCGATGCCGCTTTCGCGCCGACACGCCTCGGTGATCGCCCGCCAGTTCTCGGGCAGCTTGGCATCCAGCATTGGATAGCGCACCGCCCGCACGATGACCCACTCCAGCCTGCCGCGCCGCCGAATCCAGAGGGCGGGATCGATCGAGGGACAACCGTGCGCTCGCACGATCTCGACGCCGTCTCGCTTCAGGCCGTCGCGCACGACCTGCACGGCAAAGTCATGTACTTCCCAATCGGTCATCAGGATCGGCTCGTCGCTGACGAGCGCCACGGGGTCGACTGCCGACCTGGTCTGCGCATCCTGCAGGCCCCATCCCGTCAGCACGGGCCGCCATTCGCCAGCCATGCGCCGCATCGGCATCGTGCAAGGCTGGCCGGCCATCCCCTGAGCCACCCAGAGCAGCCGGTCGAGATCGCCGGGCCCCACCACCATGCCCTCGCTGTCCTCGACGTGGATGAAGAACAGCTGGTTGCCCAGCCGAAAGCTGAGATGCTCGAACAGAGGCTGATCGAGATCCGCCTTGAGCCAGCCCAACGGACCTTGGGATTGCCTTTCCAAGTGGCGGCCGGCGGCGCTCCACATCTCTGCGAATTCGGCCGAAACGTTCTCGGGAGGGATCTCATGCATGGCCGCCGCGCGCTCCCATGCTCAATTCTTCCTCGCCGCCTTGCCCGTGGACAGCACGGCCATCACGGTTTCCGCCGGGATGCTCCGCCATCATTACACGCCTCCGCCGCTCGAAGGAAAACTAGCAGGCTGTTGAAGAAGTACTCAGCCAGGGACGTTCCCATTGAGCGATTTTCCACCTCGGAAGCGTCCGTCTGGAATGGCAGCAGCCCAAATTGTCGCAAGAATAGGAGCGACTACGCCAACCAGGTGCCGACTTGGGCGATAGCCTCAGACTCGGAGAGTTTAAGAGCGAGGCGAGAGGCTTCTGCAGAAACCCAGTCGGGATAAGCGACCGTTCGAACTATGTGTCGGCCGGTCGGCGTATGCTCCTCTTTGATCTGACCGAGATGGGCGCGCGGGAGCCGGTCGGCCAGACGAACCAATGCTGGCCAGAGCCTTCGATGAACGAATGTGACCTTGCCACCTACGACGCGGCAAACAAGAACATCATCGTTGTCTCGCACCGAGCGGGTCAGTGCGAATATCTCTTTGCTCTTGGGGTGGGACCACCAACTTCCCTTGAGCGGTCCCTGCGCCACCGCCTCTGCCAGGGAGGGAACCGGCCCTCGACCAGACTCCAGCACGACACCGTGTTCTCGAACAAATTCGATGGCTTGGTTGGGGGTCATCTCCGGCCCATCGGTGTGAATCCACGAGCATGCGCCTTTGTCGCGTTCGAC
>Ga0070698_100004704_pt1 | contig 14997 bp, 15 predicted proteins | sample KBSK1502metaG_FD_65477 | JGI IMG/M metagenome (GOLD analysis project Ga0070698, IMG submission 65477) | Corn, switchgrass and miscanthus rhizosphere microbial communities from Kellogg Biological Station, Michigan, USA - KBS K1-50-2 metaG | ecosystem: Host-associated > Plants > Roots >...
AGCCCCAGGACCGAGTCAGCCGTATTCTCCAGATCGCCCGACTCCCGCAGGTCCGCCAGCTGTGGCCGCTTGTCGGGGCGAGTAGCGCGATTACGATTCAGCTGCACCAGGGCGAGCACTGGCACGCCCAGTTCCCCCGATACATCCTTCAGCCCACGCGCTGCGGCGCCGACATTGCGCTCACGCATGCGCCCGTCACCTTCCACGTCCCGCAGCAGCTGCACGTAGTCAACAACTACCAAGGCCGGTTTGACGCCTTCGGCTGCCTGCACCTGCAGCGGTTCGATTTAGTACAACTTCCATCCCGTGGCCTGACGACCTAAGTTGGTGGTAGTAGTCGACAGGACGCTTGGTATGTGGCCCCCGGGTACCAAAGGCATCGGGCCGACTCAGCCGGCCGGCACAAGAGAAAACGCACCTCCCAGTGGCCATGTGACCTGCCGGTCTTTGGCCCAGGCGTATGAGCTGGCGTTCCGGCACGAGCTGGCCCGCACGGCCATCGACCAGGCGACCTCGGGCGAGTGGCGGCAGCGCCTGCACGCAACCGTTCTGGATTGGCTCCGCGAAGAGCCCGCTGACTTACAGGACCTGAGCACGCCGAGCTGGCCGGCGACAGCCGAGCCGTGCTCGAGCTGGCGCGCCGAGCCGGCGACCGCGCGGCGGAATGACACCCGCACCCCGCCCGCGAACGTGTGGCCTTTGTACAACCGGAAGGGCGTATTGGAGGCCATGCCCCAACCGCGCGGGTAGTGGACCGCGGCCTGCGGACCACCGATCAGGTCCGGATTGCGCGCCACATCGCGCGGCCAGGCGTCCGGCAGGCGCCGTTGCATCACGACCTGGGCAAACTGGCTGAAGTAGCTCCGGGTGCCCCTTGGGCCGCCCTCGGCGGTCCCGCCATTATCCGAAGTGAACACCACTATCGTGTTGTCCAGTTCGCCGAATGCCTCCACCGTTGCCAGGAGTCGTCCCAGGTTCTGATCGATGTTGTCCACCATCGCCGCGTAGACCTCCTGGAAACGCGCAAAGAGCCGCTGCTCGTCGGCGGGTAGGTCCGACCAGGCGGGCACCTCCAGGCCAGGCTCAAAGTTGCGCGGCGCAAGACGCGTCCCAGCCGGGAACAAGCCGATCTCCATCTGGCGTCGGTATCGCTCCTGACGCAGGATGTCCCAGCCGGTGTCATAGCGGCCGCGGTACCTGGCGATGTCAGCTGGCTTGGCGCCGAGGGGTCCATGCACGGCGTGGTGGGCGAAATACAGCAGGAAGGGCTTGCGCGAATCGTGCGCGCGCAGGCTCTTGAGCATGCCGATAGCCCGATCGGTGAGATCGTCAGTGAGGTAGTAGTCGGCGGGATACTGATCGACTTCGATCGGGCTGTTGTCCATCGTCAGGCGATTGGGCTGGAAGAAATTGGTGAGCCCCTCCAGGCAGCCGTAGTAACGATCGAAGCCGCACTGGGTGGGCCACGAGCGACGGGCGGCCGCGTCGTGCATTGCGCCGTCACGTGTCAGGTGCCACTTGCCGACGGCGAACGTGGCGTAACCGGCCTCGCGCAGGATCTCGGGCAGTGTCAGGACATCTTCAGCGATCTCCATGCTGTAGCCAGGAAACCCAAAGTCATTGGACGCCACGAAGGCGAAACCGGCACGGTGCGGATTCAGGCCCGTCATCAGTGCCGCACGTGCGGGTGAGCACACGGCCGCGGTGTGGTAGTTCCTCAGGCGCACACCGCGGCCGGCGATCAGATCGAGCGTGGGCGTGCGGATTTCGGATCCGAAGGCGCCTATATCGCTGTAGCCCATGTCGTCGACAAGGACGACGATGATGTTCGGGGCGCCGTCCGCGGCGCGCGGCTGGGGCGGCCACCACGGCTCGGACTCGCTGAAGGTCTGTCCGATGGTCCCGCCGAACCCCTCGTACCCGCGCGCACCTGCTCGTCCCACGCCCGCCACCTCCGTACCGTACGCGCACAATGTACGACGCAAGCCGAAGAGTACGGATCCTTCGCAAGCTCAGGATGACATGCACCTCCTATAGGACCCGAAACTTGCGGGACGCTGTAGTAAGGGGCGCCGGCGTTTACATTCACAGCGCATCGTTGCCGAGCAGGACCCGCACTGTCAGCTCAACGCTTTGACCTTCTCCGGCCGCTGGGGCGCCTGTTTCGCGGCGCCGGGGTGTTTTGCTCGTAGACGTGCGCTACTGAGAGCAACAGGCTTTCGGCGAATGGGCGGGCCATGAGCTGCATTCCAAATGGCAGCCCGGACTTTTCGGTGAGGCCGGCCGGGAGCGAGACTGCGGGAATGCCCGTCAGATTCGCCGGCGCGGTGTAGCGCAGCATCGCCAGGCCGACAGGCTCCGCCTGACAGTGGCCGGCGGCGCCGTCGGGCAGGACAACCAACTCCTGGTCCATGAGCGGCGCGGGCATGGGCGTCGTGGGCGTCGCCAGCAGGTCGACCGCGGAATCGACGAAGGCTCGGGCGAAGTTGTTCTGCAGCAATCGCCGCACGCGGCTGGCGCGCGCGTACTCGTGCGCCTGCACGAATGCGTCGGTACACAGCCGCAGGCGGATCTCGTGGCTGTAGCGCTCCGGATGTGACCGCAGGTACCGCAGGTGGAACGCGAGGCCGTCCGCGAAGAGTGCCAGCCGAGCGGCCATCATCGGCCCCAGGTCCGGAATGTCGACCGCGACGATCGTCGCCCCGAGGCTGGCCAGCCCGTCGATTGCAGTCCGCACTCCGTCTTCAACTTCCGGATCGACGCGGTCAAAGAAGTAGGTCGTCGGGATGCCGACGCGTACGCCGTGCAGCGACCCGCGTTGCCCCAGCTCGGCGACATAGTCCGGAACTGGAACGTCGATGGAGAGTGGATCGCGCGGGTCGCAGCCGGCAATTGCTTGCAGGCACAGGGCGGCGTCGGCAACGGTGCGGGCAAGCGGCCCGATGTGGTCCACAGTCGCGTTGTGCGAGGCGAGCAGTCCGCGGGCGCTAACGCGGCCGTGGGTCGGTTTCAGGCCGACAATGCCGCACAGCGAAGCGGGCATGCGAATCGAGCCGGCTGCATCGGTGCCCAGCGCGAGCGGCACCTGGCGCGTCGCGACCGCGACCGCGGAGCCGCTGCTCGAGCCGCCAGCCACGCGACTGGGGTCGTACGGATTCGGTGGTGTGCCGTGATGCGGATTGACGCCGGTCGCGCCATAAGCGAACTCGTGGAGATTGGTTTTGCCACAGACAAGCGCACCGGCCGTGCGCAGGCAGCCAACCGCGTGCGCATCTACTTCGGCCACGTTGTCAGCCAAAAACGACGCCCCCGCGGTGGTGGGTTGGCCGCGGACGTCGATGTTGTCCTTGATCGCTACCGGGACACCGTAGAGCGGGCCACGGGACGCAGCCTGCTGCAGGGCCTCGGCCTGGCGGAGTACGTCCTGCGCGTCATACGAAATAAACGCATGCAAGCCCTGGTCCGTAGACGCGACGCGGCTCGCGACAGCTTCCGCCACCGCTGTGACGGCGAGATTTCCGTCGCGTAGCTGCGCGGTGAGCTCGGTGGCGGTGAGATCCAGCAGATCCATGCTCAGGAGGCGTATGGCTCGCGCGGATCGAACGTGGCTGACGGACGGACCGTGGACACGTCAAACTGTTCGAGCCCCCTGAACGCCGCCTTCTGACCGCGGACCAGTGGAACGAGCTCCGCTGCCTCGCGCAGCGAGACTTCAATGCCGGCGGTAGCGCGCAGATACTGCTGCACGTACTGCGGCGTAATCAGCTGAAGCCGTTCAGGCCAATCGATCCCGTGATCTTGGCAGGTCCAACCCGAACTGTCGTTGGGCACTTCGGACAAAAGCCGCGCGTCGTGTCCTGGCACATGTGCCGATGTTGTCGGCCCCAGGCCATCGCTAGGGTGGTACGATGCTGAGTCGAAACTTAAGCCGACGCACCTTTTTACGGGCGTCAACTGGAGTCGTCCTGGTAGGTTCGGCTGCTGGACTGCTCGCCGCCTGCGGTGCACCGGCACCGGCTGCCGCGCCCACCGTGGCCGTCGCGGCCAAGCCTACCGTCGCCGCAGCCAGCACCGGCATCAAAGTCGGCGTGCTCAATTCATTGAGCGGAACCATGGCGATCAGCGAGGTGGCGGTCAAGAACGCCTCGCTCATGGCCATCGACGAGATCAACAAGTCCGGCGGCGTCCTGGGCCAGCAACTGGTGCCGGTCACCCAGGACGGTGCGTCGGACTGGCCGACATTCGCCGAAAAGGCCAAGCTGCTCCTGCAAAACGAAAAGGTCGCCGCGATCTTTGGCTGCTGGACTTCGGCCAGCCGCAAAGCGGTGTTGCCGGTGGTCGAGCAACTGAATGGCTTTGCTTTACTACCCGGTCCAGTACGAGGGCCTGGAAGCGTCCAAGAACATCTTCTACATCGCGGCTCCGCCCAACCAGCAGATCATTCCGGGCGTCACGTACCTGCTGCAGAAGGGCTTGAAGAACATGTACCTGCTCGGCTCGGACTACGTGTTCCCGCGTACCGCCAATAAGATCATCAAGGCGCAACTGCAGGCGGAGGGCGGCACGACCGTCGCCGAGGACTACACGCCGCTCGGCAACACCGACTACAGCGCGGTGGTGAGCAAGATTAAGGCGGCCAAACCGGACGTCGTGTACAACACGCTGAACGGGGACAGTAACGTCGCGTTCTTCAAGCAAATGAAGGCGGCTGGACTGAGCGCCGACAACATGCCGGTCATGTCGGTCAGCGTCGCCGAGGTGGAAGTCGCGGGCATCGGCATCGACAATTTCAAGAATCAGTTGACCGCGTGGAACTACTTCCAGACCATCAAGTCTGACGCGAATACGAAGTTCGTCGCGAGCTATCAGACCCGCTATGGCGCCAAGGAAGTGACGGATGATCCGATCGAGCACGCGTACTCGGCGGTGTATCTGTGGGCCAAGTCGGCCGAGAAGGCAAAATCGATTGATGTGGATAAGGTCCGCGCCGCGTCCAATGGCGTGTCGTTCGAATCACCGCAGGGCCTCATCACCCTCGACGGCGAGACGCAGCACATCTTCCAGAAGGCGATGATCGGCAAAGCGGGCGTCGACGGGCAGTTTGAAGTTGTCTGGGACAGCGGCGCGGACCCGCTCAAGCCCGATCCGTACCTGAAGACATACAGCTGGGGCGCATCAGTCGCGGCGGGGTAGCCGCGGGCGTGTCCAATCTCGTCCTGCAGGCCATCTTCAATGGCTTGAGTGTCGCTTCCATTTTACTGTTGGTGGCGATTGGCCTGGCGATCACCTTCGGCCTGATGAACGTGATCAATATGGCCCACGGGCAGTTTATCATGGTCGGCGGATACGTCGCCTACGTCTGCGGCGCGATGGCAGCACTCGTTCTCGGACCCGCAGGCGCGGGCAATGGCTATCTCATAGCCTTGCCCACTTCGTTCGTCGTCGCCGCTGGTCTGGGGTGGCTGCTCGAACGGGGGCTCATCCGGTTCCTGTACAAGCGGCAGCTCGACACGTTGCTCGCAACCTGGGGTGTCGGGCTGATTCTCGAGCAGGCGGCCAAGAACATCTTTGGCGCTCCGAACGTCAACGTCGACGTGCCGGAGTGGCTGACGGGTTCTTTGCCCCTGACCGAGGATCTGTCTCTGTCGTACGCGCGCCTGTTCATCATGGCTATGGCTGGTGTGGCGTTGTGTGGCGTGGGCTGGTATTTGTTCCGAACGAAGACCGGCCGGCTGGTGCGCGCGGTCATGCAGAACCGCGCCATGGCTGATTGCCTGGGTGTGCGCACTGATCGTATCGACGCGACCACGTTCGCCCTCGGCACCGGGCTAGCCGGTCTGGCCGGCGCCGCGTTGTGCTTGCTCGGTCCAGTTGGACCCTTCATCGGGACGGACTACATCGTCCAGGCGTTCATGGTGGTCGTCCTCGGCGGCGTCGGTCAGCTGGCGGGCACCGTAGGCGCCGCGGCGGCGATCGGTGGACTGGATTCCGTGTTCAACCTGGCGTTCTCGGTCAGCATCGGCCAGGTGATTGTGTTCGCGCTGGTCGTGGCGTTCCTCCAGTGGCGCCCCGCCGGTTTTCTCCGGGTCCGGACGCGGTCGGGCTGATGCGCCGCGCGGGGGTGGTGGCAGGCGGACTGGTCGTGCTGGTGTTTGTCTTCGTGCTACCCGTCGTTTTGGATCCGTTTCGGCTGAACCTCTTGGGCAAATATCTGTGCTTTGCCCTGGTGGCACTCGGGCTCGATCTGCTGTGGGGCTATGCCGGACAGCTGAGTCTGGGCCAGAGCGTGTTCTTCGGATTGGGCGCGTACCTGTTCGGAATGTACTTGAAGCTCGAGTCGTCTGGGGGCAAGCTGCCCGATTTCATGAGCTGGAGTGGGCTGACCCAGCTGCCGGCGTTCTGGCAACCATTTAGCTCGCCGGTGGTGGCCCTGGTCGGGGCCATACTCATTCCGGGGGTGCTGGGCACGGCCCTCGGCTATCTGCTCAGCCGGAGCGGGATCGTCGGCGTGTATTTCGCGATCGTCACCCAGGCGCTGGCGTTCATCGCCACCACCCTGTTCATCGGCCAGCAGCCGTTCACCGGAGGAACCAACGGACTGACGAACTTCTCGACGATTTTCGGGCTGCCGCTGCGTGACGCGGAAGTCCAGGTGCGCATGTTTCAGGTGACGGCGATGGTCCTCGCGGTATGTCTCGCGTTCACGCTGTGGCTAGCGCGATCGCGCTTCGGCCGACTGCTGGTGGCGCTGCGCGACGACGAACAGCGCGTCCGGTTCAGCGGCTACAACCCGACGCTCCTGCGGGCCCTCGTTTTTGGCCTGTCGGCGGCGCTCGCTGGACTGGGCGGGGCGTTGTTCGTGCCGCAGGTGGGGATTGTCAATCCTGATTCGCTGGGAATCATCCTGGGTATCCAGATGGTGATCTGGGTCGCGGTGGGCGGCCGCGGCACGCTGATCGGGGCGGTGGTCGGGGCGATCGTGGTGAACGCCGCGCAAACCGCGGTGAGCGAATCGCTGCCCGATCTGTGGCAGTACGGCATCGGCGCCCTCTTTGTGGCGACCGTACTGTTGTTCCCGCAAGGGTTGGTCGGTGGCTCGCTCTCGCTCTGGGAGAGGCTTAATCAAGGGGTGAGGGGTGCGTCGCTGCCTGGGCGGCACCCTCACCCGCGCTCCGCGCCGCCTCTCCCTGAGGGAGAGGCGGTTCCGTCGAAGGAGGTGGCAGTGTGAGCCTGCTCGAAGTCAACAACGTCAGCATCAGCTTCGATGGCGTGCGCGTCCTCGACGACCTGAGTTTCGCGCTCGAACCAGGCGAGCTGCGCTTTTTGATCGGACCAAATGGTGCGGGCAAAACCACGCTGATCGATGTCGTCAGCGGCAAGACACGCCCGCACGCCGGCCGCGTGACCTTCGACGGCGCCGACGTGCTGCGACTGGAGCCGCACCAGCTTGTCCGGCGCGGGATGGCTCGCAAGTTCCAGACCCCGGCCATCTTCCCCAGCTTGACGGTGCGCGAGAACCTGGAGGTCGCCGGCGGCGCTGATCAGCGCCAGGGCGGCAGCTGGGGGCTGATGCGGGCGTTGCATGCCGACATCCAGGACCGCATTGCCGACGCGCTGCAGTTGACGCGATTGAATGCTGACGTCCAGACTCGGGCGGGCCTGCTCTCGCACGGGCAGCAACAATGGCTGGAAATCGGCATGCTTCTTGTTCAGCGGCCCCGCCTGATGCTGCTCGACGAACCGGTCGCCGGCCTCACGCGCGCCGAGCGCGACCGTACCAGCCAGCTCCTGAAAGGTGTCCAGGACCGCTGTGCCATCCTGATTGTCGAACACGACATGGCGTTCGTCCGTCAGTTCGACGCGCGCGTGACGGTGCTCCACCAGGGGCGGGTGCTGGTCGAAGGACCGCTGGCGATGGTCCAGAAGGATGAACGGGTGATCGAGGTCTATCTCGGTCGACTGGACAAAGCCGAGGCGCAGGCCGCGGCATGAGCGCTATCCTCGCGCTGCGCGAGATCACCGTTGGCTATGGTGATGGCACAGTCCTGGCCGACGTGAACCTGGCCGTGGAGTCGGCCCAGGCGCTGTGTCTGCTCGGCCGCAACGGCGTCGGGAAGACGACCCTGATCAAGACCGTAATTGGCCTGCTGCGGCCGCGACATGGCCAGGTGCTGTTCGACGGTCAGGACATCACCCACCTGGCGCCGCATGCGCGCGCGCGGCTGGGCATTGGCTACGTGCCGCAGGGTCGGCTGGTCTTTCCGCAGCTCACCGTCCACGACAACCTGCTGGTCGGCCAGGAAGCCTTGCGCGCTGGTCAGGCGAGCGGCCTCCACGACGTGCTCGCGCTGTTCCCGGTCCTCGCCGAGATGCGTCACCGATTCGCTGGTGCCCTTTCGGGCGGCCAGCAGCAGCAACTGGCGATCGGCCGCGCCCTGATCGGACGACCCAAGCTGCTGTTGCTGGACGAGCCGACCGAAGGCATCCAGCCGTCGATCGTGCTGGAGATCCGGCGTGTGCTGCGCCGTATCCGTGACCAAACCGCGGTCGCTATGCTGCTGGCCGAGCAGTTTCTGGATTTCGCGACTGGTCTGGCGGATGAGTACTGCGTGCTGGATGGCGGCGTTGTCGCCCTGGCCAGCAGCGCCGCCGAACTCGACCGAGTAGCGGTCCACGAGCTTCTCGCCGTCTAGTACGCTGAACCCTGGAGAGACGCATGTACTTGACCCCGCGTGAGCAGGAGAAACTGCTCGTAACCGTCGCCGCGGACCTCGCTCGCCGGCGGCGCGACCGTGGACTGAAGCTCAACTATCCGGAGGCGGTGGCGCTCATCGCCAGCGAGTTGATGGAGGGCGCCCGCGACGGACGCAGCGTGGCCGACCTGATGGGCTACGGCAAGACGATCCTGGCCCGCGACGATGTCATGGACGGGGTCGCCGACATGATTCCCGAAGTCCAGGTCGAAGCAACGTTTCCCGACGGAACGAAGCTGGTCACCGTCCACCAGCCAATCCCATGACCCCGGGCGAAATTCTTCCGGCGGAGGGCGACATCACGCTCAACGCTGGTCGGCCCACGTTGACGATGAACGTGGCTAACACCGGCGACCGGCCGATCCAGGTTGGTTCGCACTTTCATTTTTTCGAGGTCAATCGCGCGCTCCGGTTCTCGCGACTGGAGGCACGTGGCTATCGCCTCGACATTCCCGCCGGTAGCTCCGTGCGGTTTGAACCTGGCGAAGAACGGTCAGTCAACCTGGTGGCGTTCGGCGGACGACGCATCGTTAACGGCTTCAATGGCCTGGTGACAGGTCCGCTGGACATTCATGCCAGTTAGACAGGACCGCCGCGCGTATATCACCCACTTCGGACCAACCATCGGCGACCGCATCCGGTTGGCGGACACCGATCTGTGGTTGGAGGTCGAAGAAGATCGCAACGTGTACGGCGAGGAACCCCGCTTCGGCGGCGGAAAAGTGGTGCGCGACGGCATGGGCCAGGGCGTGGCGCGCGACACGCCGGACCTGGTCATTACCAACGTGGTCGTGCTGGACTACTGGGGAGTCGTAAAAGCCGACGTCGGCATCAAGGACGGCCGTATCCGGGCGATCGGTAAAGCCGGCAACGGCGATGTGATGGACGGCGTTGACCCGTTGCTCGAAATCGGCGCGGGGACCGAAATCCTCTCTGGTGAGGGCATGATCCTGACTGCCGGTGGCATCGACGCCCACATACACCTGATCGCGCCGCAGCAGATCGATGAGGCTATCTCGTCCGGAGTGACGACGATGCTCGGGGGTGGTGTCGGACCGGCGACCGGCACCAAGGCGACCACCTGCACGCCGGGCGCGTGGAACATCGCACGCATGCTCGAAGCCGCCGAGGCTTATCCGGTCAATCTGGGTCTGCTGGGCAAAGGCAACTCGTCAAACCCCGATTCGCTGCGCGAGCAGATCGAAGCGGGCGCGTGCGGATTAAAACTCCACGAAGACTGGGGCTCGACGCCGGCCGCAATCGACACCTGCCTGCGCGTCGCCGATGGCATGGACGTGCAGGTCGCCATCCACACCGACACGCTGAACGAAGCGGGCTTCGTCGAGGACACGCTCGCGGCCATCGGCGAGCGGACCATCCACACCTATCACACCGAGGGCGCCGGTGGCGGCCATGCGCCCGACATCTTGAAGGTGGCCGGTTATCCGAACGTGCTGCCTTCGTCGACAAATCCAACGCGGCCATACACGGTCAACACGCTCCAGGAGCACCTGGACATGCTGATCGTGTGCCATCACCTCTCAGCTGATGTGCCCGAAGACCTCGCGTTTGCCGAGTCGCGCATTCGACCACAGACGATCGCGGCCGAAGATATCCTGCACGACTGGGGCGCGATCAGCATGATGAGTTCTGATTCGCAGGCGATGGGCCGCGTCGGCGAGGTGGTGCTGCGCACGTGGCAGACGGCGCACAAGATGCGTCAGCAGCGCGGCCCCCTGGACGGAGATGGTGCGTCAGATAACCAGCGCATCAAGCGCTATCTCGCCAAGTACACCATCAATCCAGCCATCACCCACGGTATCTCAGACGTGGTCGGCTCAATCGAAGTCGGCAAACTCGCCGACCTGGTGTTGTGGCAGCCGGCGTTTTTCGGCGTGAAGCCCGAGCTGGTGATCAAGGGCGGGATGATCGCCTGGGCGGCGATGGGCGATCCGAATGCGTCGATTCCGACGCCACAGCCAATCCTGTATCGGCCTATGTTCGGCGTTGGCGCGCGGCACGCTACCTCTGTCACATTCGTCTCGGCGGCGGCCCAGGACTCGGGTGTGCCGCAGCGGCTCGAACTGCGCAAGAAAACGGTGGCGGTGCGTAATACCCGTCGCCTCGGAAAACGCGATATGAAATTGAACGCGGCGACCCCCACCATTACGGTGGACCCCGAGACGTACCGCGTTGAAGCAGACGGCGAGTGGCTGACCTGTGAGCCGGCTCAGTCGCTCCCCATGGCGCAGCGCTACTTCCTGTTCTGATGTCGACGCCCTTGCTCGATCTGTTGCAGCTCGCCGACTCCGGATTCCCCAGCGGGGGGTACGCGCATTCCCTCGGGCTCGAGACGCTCTATGTATGGGGCGAGGTGGACCTCGAGACGCACGTGCGCTTTATGCTCTCCAACTCGCTCGCGCGCATTGACCTCCCGGTCATGCGCGAGGCCTTCCTGTGCGAAGATCTTGCTGAGTTGGATGCGCTGATGGACGTTCTTCTCCCGGTTGCGGAGCTACGCGCTGCCTCGCGGTCCATCGGTCGCGGCTTTCTGCGCGCAGCCGCACGGATTCGGCCGGTCAGCTCGCCGGCGGAACACCATGCCGTGGTTTTCGGAGCGGTCCTGCGTGCCTGGGAACTCGACCTGGACGATGGCCTCGACGCCTATGCCTTCCAGGCCGCGCGCCAGCAATTGTCCGCGGCACAGCGATTGGGCAAGATCGGCCAATCGACCCTGCGCGATCTCCTGGACCGATTAAAACCCGCCATCCGCTTCGCGGTGGCGGAGTCGCGGACCGTTACGCGCGACGAAATCGGCGGGTTCGCGCCGCTGCTCGATCTGGCCGGCATGGCCCACGCCGACCAACACGCGCGCCTGTTTCTCTCGTGACCGCCGTCCGGATTGGCGTGGGTGGGCCGGTTGGCTCGGGTAAGACCGCCCTGATCCAGGTGCTCTGTCGGCGACTGAAGAGCCAACTCAATATGGCGGTGATCACCAACGACATCTACACCCGCGAGGACGCCGACTTTCTCATTCGCGCTGGTTCCCTCGCGCCCGAGCGGGTCGTGGGTGTCGAGACCGGCGCGTGTCCGCATTCGGCTGTGCGCGATGACATTTCGATCAACCTCAATGCTGTCGAAGACCTGGAGCGGCGATTTACCGGTCTGGAGATGTTGCTGATCGAGTCGGGTGGCGACAACCTGGCCGCCACGTTCAGCCCTGAGTTGGTGGACTACACGATCTACGTGATCGACGTGGCCGGCGGCGAAAAAATTCCGCGGAAAGGCGGCCCCGCCCAGACGTACTCTGACCTGCTGCTGATCAACAAGATCGACCTGGCAGACCTGGTTGGTGCGTCGGTGGAGGTGATGTTGCGCGAGGCGCGCCAGCTACGCCAGGGGCGGGCAGTTCTGCTTTCTGCGCTGCGGCATGAGACTGGCGCCAGCGCGGTGGCGGAGTGGGTCGCCAGCCGCGTGGCCGATGGACCGCGGGCGACTATTGCGGCGACGAACGCCCACATGCACGGCGAGGCGCAGTCGCATGCGCACCTGCTGGGTGGGCCGCCTCGGCCACACAGCGGTTGAACGGCTCACTGTTCCTCCGTGCGGGCGTCCGCGAAGGAAGAACGGTCCTTCTAGAATCGCGCGGAGCATATCCGCTCCAGGTTCTCCGCCCGCACGTGAACAGGAGTGGAGGTGGATTATCGCTTATCCTCCTGCTGCTGTCGGGTGGCCTGCTCGACGGTGACTGCCTCTCGATGGAGGTCGTGGTCGAGCGCGGCGCGCGACTAGCGTTGCACACCCAGGCGGCGACTCAGGTCCATGCCGGTCACTCGGAGCAACGAGTGCTCGCCACCGTCGCCGAAGATGGCTGGTTCAGCTATGCGCCACGTGCAGTGGTGCCGCACGCCCATGCCGACTACCACGCCATGACGCACGTCTCACTGGCCGGTGGGGCGCGGACACTCGTCGCGGACTCACTCAGCCCTGGCCGCGTCCTGTTCGGTGAGTGCTTTCAGTACCGCCAGGTCCGCCTCGACCTGGACGTCACCCGCGATAACGCACTCCTTGCGCGCGAGCGGGCCGTCATCCGACCGGACGCCGCGCTGCGTTGCGCGCAGTGGGGTGGTTTCAGCCACGTGCTGGGCGCCTATATGCTCGGGGCTGGCGATGCGCCGCATTTGACGCCAGGCGAGGGCGTGCGGCTCGGAGCCACCGAGCTCGCTGGCGGGGGCCGGTTCGTCCGCGCGCTGGCCGACCGGGCGAGCACCCTCGACGATTTGCTGATCGATCTATCCGCCCAGTGGTGGCGGACTTGTGCAGACTGACCAAACCCGACCGTGGCAGTTTGGTGCCCGGCGACGTATCGATCTCACAACCAGCGCTCTATTGTCCCAGCAGACCACATGGTGCTTCCCCCGGCTGAATCGCGCCCAGTTCGCCTGTCACTGAGCGGCATCACCAAGGCGTTTCCCAGAGTCATCGCCAACCAGGATATCTCGCTCGACATTCGCGCTGGCGAAATCCACGCCATTCTGGGCGAAAACGGCGCTGGCAAGAGCACGCTGATGAAGATCCTGTACGGCTTCTATCAGCCGGACAGCGGAACGATCCGCGCAGACGAGCGCGTCGTGCACATCCACTCGCCGGCTGACGGCAAACGTCTGGGCATCGGCATGGTCTTTCAGCAGTTCATGCTGGCTCCGGCGCTGAGTGTGCTGGAAAACGTCGCACTGGCGTTGCCCCACGTGCCATTTGTCCTGCCTCGGAAGCAGATCGAGCAGCGGTTGCGCGCGCTGTCGGACCGCTACGAGTTCTCGATCGAGCCGGGCACGCCGGTGGGCGCCCTGTCCGTGGGTGAGCAGCAGAAGGTGGAGATCCTGAAGCTGCTGATCGCCGAGGCGTCAGTCTTGATCTTCGACGAACCGACCAGCGTGCTCGCGCCACACGAGAGTGCCGCATTGATGGACATCTTTCGCAAGCTGCGTCAAGACGGACTCGCGGTCCTGTTCATCACCCACAAGTTGCGCGAGGTGCTCGCCGTATCCGACCACATCACGGTGCTGCGGCGGGGTCGCGTCGTGGGCAGTTTCCCGCGTACGGAGTCTACGTCAGAGGCGTCGCTCGTCACCCTCATGCTGGGCAGCAGCGAGATCGCCGCGTCGGTACCCCCGGTTTCGGCGGTAGCGGTTGCGCCACTTGTCGCGGGCGGACCGTTTGGTTGGATGCCGGTCGGAGGAACCGCTGTCCTGGAGTTGAAAGGCGTCAACGCGTCCGACCCAACGGGGCGATTGGACCTTGTGGATATTTCGCTCAGCCTCCGTCCGGGCGAAATCGTTGGCGCCGCCGCCATCGCCGGCAATGGCCAGCGCGAGTTGGGCGACCTGATTCTCGGTCTGCGCCAGTTCGTCCACGGCACGATGACCGTTCTGGGACGTTCCCGGCCGAAGTGGTCCCCGGCGGAGCTGCTCGGTCTGGGCTTCGGCTGCGTGCCGGAGGACCCGCTCAGGATGGGCGCGGTGGCGAGCATGTCCGGGCTGGAGAACATGGTCCTGCCCGACCGTCGGCGTTACGGTCGCTGGGCAGGCTTCGGCCTCCGCTGGGACCGGGCGCGCGACAACGCTGTGCGTGCGCTGCGTCAATTTGGCCTGGGCTCGCCGGCGTTGGATAAACCGATCGGGCAGCTATCGGGCGGCAACGTGCAGCGCCTGGTTTTCGCGCGCGAGTTGGCGCGTCAGCCGAAGCTGCTCGTCAGCTTCTATCCAACGCGCGGGATGGACGTCCCTTCGGCGAATGCGGCGCGCCAGGTGCTGCGCGACCAGCGCGCGGCGGGCGGCGCGATCTTCCTGGTCTCGGAAGACCTGGACGAGCTGTTCGACCTGAGCGACCGGTTGGTCGTCATGCATCACGGCCGCATTGTCGCGTCCACCACGCCCGCCGCCACGTCGCCGCACGAGGTCGGCCTGCTCATGACGGGCGCCAGTGGCGCGCCACACGAGGCTGATGTGCATGGAGCCGGCGCCAGCGGAGCGGCGCATGGCTGACGCAATCCACCCGACCCCCGACTCGCTCGCAGCGGCAGCGCTGTCGGCCGCCGACCCATTGACGGCCCTGGCCGATGCGACAGCCGCCGTCTACTTGCCGGCGTCGGAGTTGCGAACACCTGGTCCGGCCGACGACCCGTCCACGCCGTGGTGGCGCCGCCTCGCCACCCGATGGCCGGCGAGCGTCAGCGTCGCCCGCT
>Ga0070698_100004705_pt1 | contig 14995 bp, 16 predicted proteins | sample KBSK1502metaG_FD_65477 | JGI IMG/M metagenome (GOLD analysis project Ga0070698, IMG submission 65477) | Corn, switchgrass and miscanthus rhizosphere microbial communities from Kellogg Biological Station, Michigan, USA - KBS K1-50-2 metaG | ecosystem: Host-associated > Plants > Roots >...
CCAGTGTGGGTGTACCGGGCGCAGCAAGGGGCATGCCGGTGACGGGATCCACGGTCTGGGCCAACAGCAGAGAACCGTAAAAATGAGTGAGCCGGGATGCGGACTGCTGGAAACCGCCGGTGCCGATGGCGAGAATCAAACCGTCGTAGGGATGGTCGACATATTGCACATCGCCTTTCACGAGGAGAATTCCCTGTCCCGGAGGCGAAGGATTGCCGCTGAGACTGCAACCACCGGTCACGACAACAACGTTGGGACTCGTGGGCGAGCCGAGAACGCTGAGATCAGAACAGTCAGGGACAGTGTGGTCGGCGATGGATTCGATTTCGGCGACCAACTGATTGAGACCAGAGGTGGTGGTCAGATCAATGCTCTGGCCGGGGTGCAGCGGATCGGGAAAACTCTGCATGCTGCCGGCAGCGCTGCCGACGGCGGCAACGGGCGGAGGGCCGGCGTTTGCTCCAGTTCCGGGATAGTTAGAGGCGGGAGTGAGCTTGTTGGAAAGGTTGTTGACCGAAGTTGAGTTTGTGCCGGCGACGGCAAGCTGGTTGATCGCCGGATTGCAGAAGTCCGCGCCGCTGATACCGAAACCCGCGCTCTGATTGCCGAAGGCGGAGGCGCCGTTGTACGTGCCGGAGACGACGACGGCAGCGGGAAGGGTGAGATTGAATTGCACCGGAGCGACGACGTACTGGAGGAGCTTCTGTGTTCCGTCGGGCAAGACGGCTAAGGATGTAACCTCGAGAGCCTGATTTCCGGTGGAGGTGAGGTTCAGACTTGCGCCATCGTAAAACAGCGGAGTGGTCGTATCTTTGACATGATCGCCATTCACGTCGAGGTTGAGCGAGGCCTCGGTGACGGCGTTGATGCGCACCCATTTGTAGAGCGCGCCGGGGATTCCCGCGGCGGGAGCGACGGATGCGATGGTCTTCACGGTGGAAGCGGCGAGCGAACCGGAGCCAAATTCGGCGTCGTATTGGGAGTCCGGATAAGCCGCGAGCACGTCTTCGGCGCCCTGAGGATTCAGCACGTAGCGAACCTGGCGAAGAGCAAGAGGCGCCGCACCGGGCGCGGGGACGAAAGAAGGAGAGGCGGTGTTGAAGTAGTCGGAGTTTTTGGGCAAGAGGCGCCCACGGGCCTCTTCGAGGCCGCCGGCAGCGGCGTAATATGCGCGTGTCGAGGAACGGTAGTTACCCGACAAGGCGCTCTCCATCCCCGCCGCCAAGATCAAGGACATCGCGATCACACCGACCAAAAGCAGAGTGAAAACGGAAATGAGCAGGGCAACGCCCGCTTCCGAATTCTTGCGCGGATCGGTGGACTTGGTCTTCTTTTTTGGGTTGGTCATTGGTCTGGTCTTATTCGTTGGCCCTATTGATTTGGCCTCACTGAGTCGGCCTCATTGATTTGGTCTCATTGACTTGGATTGACGCGGCGCCCGCGGCCATGTAGCTCGACCAGACGCAGACGCCCGGTCTGCGCATCGGTGCCTGCCTGGACGATCAAGGTAATTTCCACATCGAGAATGTTGGGCGGCGTGTTGAAACCGCCTGCGGCGGGGCAGCTGAAGGGTGTGCCGCCTCCGGTTTCGCAGGTATAAGAAAAAACAGGAACCGGGTTGCCACCTGGAAACATGGACGGATACTGGGCCTGAATGGCGCCGATTTGAGCGGCAGGAGCATTATTCATTACGTTGGTAACGTAGGGGACCATGACGCCGGCCGCGGAGGTTGCCGCGACGGGATCGCCGACGATCTTGCTGGTGACACCGCGAAGGAGTGTCGTGGTGCCGGCCGGTAACTGGTAGCGCACCCATTCCACGCCGTTGGCGTTTTGCGGGTCGACATCGGTTTCGATGATCAGATCAAAGTCGCCGGGGGTGGCGCATGTAACGCCGATCGTGCACGGTGTGCCGGGATAAGACGGACTCCAGGCCATCGGAGTGGCGGCATAGAAGTTGCTGGCAGGGAGAACGGCGAAGTGATTCTTGGGAGGGTAGCCGGCATCGTTGACGTCGCGCACAATCTGGTCAAGGCCCAGACGGGCTTCCTGGAATGCAGCGAGGACGCGGGAATCGGTGTGAAAGCGGAGCTGCGCGGTTCGCAACAAAGAGAAGGCCGTTCCCGCAACGACAAGAAAAGCGGCTGAAGCAACAAGCAGCTCTATAAGCGTAAAGCCTGCCTGTGTCCGCGGTGGCCCGGCGCGCTTCATTTTTCCACCGTGGTGTCGAGTGCCGCCGGCAGGAGGAATCCGTTGCCTCCCGTTTGCCGGGCACTGAGAATGAAACGCTTTCCCGTGACCTGCGCGCCCTGCACATAGGTGACTACAGCCCAACGAACATCGTAGGCTGCGCTAAACGGATCATTGGGATCGGTGTAGTTGAAGCTGTAGCCCGGCACTTGACCGGCAGAGAAATCAATCACCGGATTATTGTTGTAGATGGTTACGGTGCTGCCGACGACCGTTCTCGGGGTCGCGGCACTGCCGAGATTCCAGGTTGTCAATTGCGCATCGGGACAAGCAGGGGCCGTGCAGGTCGTTGCGGTAAGCGGTTGGTCGAGCATCTGTTCCAGCACGCGTTGCTGAATCACCAGTGCTGTGGAATCGCCGCGATTTCCGGTGCTGATGCTCAGCGATGCGGGCACCAGTTGCGCCACAGCGATCAGGCCGACCAAGAGCACCAAAGTGGCGATCATCACCTCGATGAGAGTGAAGCCTGCTTGGCGACGCCTGATGGTTGTTTTGTTCGGCTGCATGTTTGTTTTTCTGGGCGTCAAGTAAGTTGTTGCCACGTCGGCGCGCCACCGGTATAGGTCCAAACTTGTATCGAGCCGGACGGCAAAACAACTACGGCACGAAAACCATTTTCTGGCATCGCCGCATTGCCGATGTACAACACGTAAACTGCGGCAGGAGTGGCTGCGCCACGTTGGTCAAACCTGATGTTGTCGGCAGAAGGATTCAGCGGCGTAAGCGTGTCTACGCCAACGGCACTTGCCAGGGCCGCTGTTGATGGGACCGCTGCCGGAGGAACTAAAGTGGTGTTGCTACCGAGGACGATCTGCTTCTCTCCAGGACTCGCGACGCCGTCTCCATTGTTATCCGACCACATGGTCGCCTGAGCATTTGCAACCGGCTCGGAGTTCACACAACTGATCGGGGTGTTGCGACGAATGGCCTCGAATCGAGTGAGCTTGAGAATGCTCGCTACTTGAGTGGCGGCGTCGGTCAGTTGGTAGGTTCTCAGCGTCCGCTTGATCGTTGGGATGGCGATCCCGGAAAGAATCAAAATGATAGCCATGCCCACGACCAATTCGAGGGTGCTGAAGCCGTGATCGGAAGTCGAAGGAATAGCGAGCGTTCGCGGTGCAAGCGGCGGGGCAGAATTCGGGCTAAGCCTAGGGCGAAAGCCGGTCACCGAGGAGGCCGTTCGGGGCTGAAACACAGTGTTTCACTCCGGTACGGGCAAGGGTCAAAACGGTACAACTTCTCATCTGCGGGCACAATAGAACTATCGTTTAGGTCGGTCACCTAAGCGATAACAGGCGCTGATGACCAGGAGGGCGAGGACATGCCCGTGCTTGGCCGTTCACTTTGGTAGGCAAGACAAGAGCCGGAGGTGCCGCGCAGACTCAGGAATAGCTGCCTACCGACGTTTTAGCGGGATGAAGTCTGGGGGTTTGCAGAAAAGTCCAACCCGCGCCCTGAGAACCGCAGGGTGCGGCACCGCGACCAAGGATGCCCGCGACAGTCCGCGGGCCCTGCAAATACCCGCAGCGATTTCCCGGCGAGCGAAGCATGCTGCGCCACGACGAAGAGAAACGAATCCGATCCGGGAAAACGGACGGGTCCAGGGAGGCCTTCCAAACGCGGGACTGAGGCTCAGTTGTCTTCTTTCTCTTTTTTCTTTTCGTCTTTGTATTTTTTGCTGCCCACTTCGGCAAAGCGTTTGTCCAAGGCAGCTCTGGTAAAGAAGTCACCCGGAAAACCGGGATTGTACTTGCACGAGGCAAAGAAAATCTGGCTCAGGCGGCGGCCATCGCGGTCGGTAGTGATTTGCAGAGGTGTCTGCACACCGTCCATAAGCTGAAAATTGCTGTAGATGTTGGTTTGGACGCTGCGATCGTGAGTGGTGAGGTCTTCGGTCGTGATCGTGGCGCGTACCAAGAGATGAGAGGTGCGGTCGACCGCCAAGCGGAAGTCACGCTGCTCGGAATCGACAATTTCGACCCAGTCGACGGTTTTTAGATCAACGATATCCGTTCCGCCGAAGCGAAAAACCATGCCGGGTTCTTTGAGCCGCACGCGAAGCAAGTTGTTGATATCTCTCTTGGTCTGCTCTTGGAAATCGGCGACGGATACCGGACTGAGCTCGGTGACTCCGCCCTTGTCCAGGGTCCATCCCTTGTCGCCGTTGTAGAGGTTGACCACGACGCCTTTTTTCGAGAAATCTGTGCGGCTGGCGTCCGGAAAGCGCCAATACACCCTGATATTCGTATAGCCGGTCAGTTCGCCATTGTGGCCGAATCGCGCGAGGCGCCCTTCGCAATCACTTTCGCGGATGCTGAGATAGGCGGGACCACCGAGGGCTTCAATCAGTTGTTGAAGAAGCTGCTTGGCTTTGGCGGCGCTGGCCTCCGGCATGAGCGTGTCTGGATTTTGCGCTGAACCGGATGGCACAAACGGCGCGGCTACAGTGGCAAATCCTAATAGAACGCTCGTTGCCCCGATCCTGCGCCATTTTTCCGCGAAACCACACCGCGACCTCAGCCGCACAAGACCGCGCCTCCGTTCACATTGATGATTTCGCCGGTGAGGAAGTTGGCTAGGTCCGAGGCCAGGAAGAGGATGGGGCCGGCGATCTCTTCGGGTGTCCCGGGGCGGCCCAGGGGAATTGCTGCGGTCACGGCTTTGCGGCCTTCCTTGGTGGCGATCACCGGATTGGACATGTCGGTGGCAACCCAACCAGGCGCAATGGAGTTGACCAGAATGTTGTGGCGCGCAAGCTCGGTCGAAAGTCCCTTGACCAGGCTGATGACGCCTCCCTTTGAAGCGCCGTAATGCGTATGAAAAGACTCGCCACGCTGCGCCGCCGTAGACGTGATAGGAATAATTTTGCCCGACTTCTGTTTAATCATTTGCGGCACGGCAAAATGAATGATCGAGTAAACGCTCTTGAGATTGATGCGGATCATTTCGTCCCACTGCTGCTCGGTCATTTTCTCTATGGGTAGATCTTCCGGATTCCAGATCCCCGCGTTGGCGACGACGATGTCCAGACGGCCCAGTCGGGCGATGGCGTTCTCGACGAGCTTTTGGTTCTGCGCGTGACGTCCAACATCGGCCTTATAGGCCTCGACGCGAGTCCCGTGTTTGCGAGCTTCCTGTTCGACCTGCTGGGCGGCATCTTTTGCTTTGTTATAGCTGAAAACGACATCGGCGCCCGCCTGCGCAAAAAGCTTGACCGTAGCCGCGCCGATGCCACGGGAGCCGCCAGTGATCAGTGCCGCCTTCCCCGCTAGTGAAATCATTCTTCCCCCAGAGATGAAAACAAAACTCGACGCAAACCCGAGCGGCGGATGAGGACCAGAGCTCCGATGAATCGCTGATCCTAAACTTTTTGCGCGACCGAATCACGGGGGACGCGAGCAGCGGCGACGAAATCAGCGAAAAGACGCTCGGAGAACGGATCGCCGGGCATGCGCTCTGGATGCCACTGGACGCCGACCAACCAGTTCGGACCGCCGGTCCACTCGACCCCCTCCACCGTGCCATCGCTGGCGCGCGCAGCCACTTGCAAATCGTGGCCGACCTTGTCGATCGCCTGGTGGTGACTGCTATTGATTTCCGCCTCGGGGGCCCTGCTCAACCCAGCCAGCCGACTGCCCGGTGAGAAGGAGGCCTGATGGCGAACGTCGCCCTTGACCGCTCCGGGAGGAAGATCGGTGCTTCCATGAGGGCCTGATTGAGGACGCTCGGCACGAATGTCCTGGATCAATGTGCCGTCGAAATAGACGTTCAAGAGCTGGCAGCCGTAGCAGATCGCCAGGACGGGCTTCGAGGCGCGCAGGGCATGATCAAGAATAGCTATGTCCGTGGTGTCGCGGTTGGCGTCTAACTCATTTGTTTTTGCATGCTTGGCGGCGCCATAGCGAGCTGGGTCAACGTCTGCGGGGCTGCCGGGAAGGATGAAGGCGTCGAGCTCGCTCAGTTGTTTTTGCAACTGCTCGGGTCCCTGTTGGAGAGAGATTTCGCTTGGCTCGGCTCCGGCTTTCCGCGCGGCCTCAAAATAATAATCGAGTTTCTGGCGGATCTTGCCCTGCTCTTCTTGAGTGGTTCGCCACGGGATGCCGATGCGTGGGCGGTCGGCAGCCGCTCCGGATGTTTTGGCGGGGATCATAGAACATGGAATCCTAGCATCGGGGCCAAACCGCGGGCAACCTGCGGAGGGTTGATAGTCAGTCTGCGCTAGCGCGGGAAGGCGCGCGCGAGAGCACAGTATCGAGGCAAAAATCCGGCTGGCGGAAGAAGGCCGGCAGCTCCGCCAACTGTGCAGCTAATGCCTCGCTCGACGCAGCGCGCAAAGTAATGTGCCCAAGCTTCCGGCCAGGCCGCGGAGTCTTGCCGTAGAGATGGAGATGCGCGTCGCGTACTGCGAGGACTTCGGCAGAATCGGGAACATCGCCAATAAGGTTGAGCATGGCGGAAGAGCCGATCACGTCAGTGGAGCCCAGCGGCAGGCCCATGACGGCGCGGAGATGGTTCTCGAACTGGTTGGTAACCGCACCTTCGATGGTCCAGTGGCCGGAATTGTGGACGCGCGGCGCCATTTCGTTGGCAAGCAGCCGCCCTTCATGGTCGAAGAACTCAATGGCCAGCACACCGACGTACTCGAGCGCCTGAAAGACGCGCTGAGCGGCATCTTCGGCGACGCGTTGGATCGCCGGATCGAGCTGAGGCGCCGGAGCGAGGGAGAGGCGCAAGATCCCGTTGCGATGGTGATTCTCGACGAGCGGATACATTGCGGTTTCACCCGCGCGGCCACGCACGGCGAGGATACTGAGCTCACGACGAAACGCGACGAAGCGTTCGAGAACAAAGGGCGCCTGGTCGTGCGAGGCCCGCGAGCGGGTTGAGTGTCGCGGACCAGCCGAGTGACGTCCCGGCAGCTCGTTTTTCGCGCGAGCGACGTCGGTAGCAGTGCGCAAGACGGACTGCCCTTTGCCGTCATATCCCATCCGGCAGGTCTTCAAAATCGCGGGCAGGCCGATTTTCTCGATTGCAGAGTCGAGACCCTCGCGATTCAGAACTGGAGCAAATTCCGTCGTGGCGATGCCAAGCTGCTGGAAGAGCTGCTTCTCGCGGAGGCGATCCTGGGCTGCTTCTAACGCGGTTGGCGGGGGAAGGACGAGCAAGCGGTCGGACAGAAAACGGGCAGCCGCAAAGGGGACGTTCTCAAATTCGTAGGTGACTAACTCCAACCCGTTGGCGAACTTCTCGAGCGCCGATTCATCCGTGAAATCCGCAGTGACACGCGAAGCGATGCGGCCGACCGGCGCTTCAGGCGAAGGATCAAAAAAGCGGAAGTGAAGACCCAGCGGATAGCCCGCAAGGGCGAGCATGTATCCGAGTTGACCCCCGCCGAGGATACCGATGGTCACGCGGGCTTCCTCTTCGCGCGAGTTGGCGGAGAGCTCATATGCAGGGATTCTCGGAGAGCGGCAGCCGGATTGGGATTGGCGAGGACTCGGGCGGTTTGGTTGGCGCGAAATTTTCGCAGGGCTTCGCGAATCTCGGGGTGCTTCGCGCCAAGGATCGCCGCGGCCAAGAGCGCTGCATTGATCGCTCCAGCCTTACCGATCGCTAGTGTTCCAACGGGAATCCCGCCCGGCATTTGCGCGATGGACAGCAGAGAATCCAACCCTTTGAGCGCCTTCGATTCCACGGGCACACCTAGCACCGGGAGGATAGTCTTTGACGCGGCCATGCCCGGAAGATGGGCGGCGCCGCCGGCGCCGGCGATGATGACCTCGATGCCGCGTTTTTCCGCGGACGCAGCATACTCGAACAGAAGATCAGGAGTGCGGTGAGCCGAGACCACGCGAGTTTCATGCGGTATACCGAGTTCCGCGAGTGTTTTCGCGGCGTGTTCCATCGTCTCCCAATCCGACGAGGAACCCATGATGATGCCGACTAAAGGCGCCGCTGACGCCGATTGATGGGCGGATTCGTGTTGCTTGCGGGTGTGCTCTTTTGCCATGTTCGGCGCCGGAAGCAAGCCGAATTGCGGCGGCTGCCGGACCGCACATTTTACGGCGTTTTTCAGGAGGCCGCGACCTGCATACGATTTTTCAAATAATGGCGGAGCTGCCCGACCAAATAGAGCGAACCAGTGATGAAAATCGTGTCAGCAGCCGCCGCTTTCGATAGCGCATAGTCGATCGCGCGCTCGGCATCAGAGATCACCAAGCTACGCGCAGCATGATGAGCGGCAATATCGGCGAGCTGAGAGGCGGAAATCGCGCGGGAGGTGCGCGGTTCGGTGAAGATAACTTCTTCGACGAAGGGGAAGAGTTGCCCGGCTATTTCATCGACGGCTTTGTCGCGAAGGGCGCCGAAAATGAGAAAAATTCTGCGACCTGCGAAGTTTTGGTGCCAGAAAGCGGCAAGCTCGGCTGCGGCGGAAGGATTGTGCGCGCCATCGAGATAAACGTCTGGCCGAGATTGCACCTTCTCAAGGCGGCCGGGCCACACAATGTTTGCGATTCCTGCCGTGATTGCCTCGCTGCTGATGGTGTGTCCTCGCTCGTGAAGCCACCGCGCAGCAGCAACGGCGCTCAACGCATTTTGCAGTTGAAACCGGCCAGAAATGCGGGGAGCAAGCTTGACAGACCAGTCGGATGCGACTTCCGTTATCCGCGCACACACGCAACCATCTTGCATCGATACGTCTTCTACCTGGAAAACGCTCTCTGGCTCAATCACGGCACATCCAAGCTTGGCTGCACGCGCGAGAACGACTTCTCGGGCTTCTCGGCGTTGCTGGTCCGCCAATACGACCGGAACCCCCGCTTTGAGAATGCCCGCTTTCTCGCCGGCGATTTCCTCGATGGAGTGGCCCAAAAAATTCTCGTGATCGAAATCGATGCGGGTGATGAGAGAAACCGCGGGTGTGAGTATGTTGGTGGCGTCGAGCCTGCCGCCAAGGCCGACTTCGAACACGCCAAATTCGACGTGAGCTCTGGCGAAGGAATCGAAAGCCATGGCCGTCACGCACTCGAAGTAGGTCGGATGGGCGCGGAGCTTGCCGGCTGCGAGGAGCTCCTCTGCGACGGAGTGGATTCGGCTAAATGTTTCCGCGAAAGCGCTGTCACTGATCTCTGCGCCGTTGATTCGAATGCGTTCGTTGATTTTCTCGAGATGGGGCGACGTGTTCAGTCCGGTCTGAAAGCCGGCATGCCGAAGAATCGACTCCAGGAACGCAGCCGTCGAACCTTTTCCATTGGTGCCCGCGATGTGCGCAGAGGGATACGCACGGTCCGGGCGCACCAGCCGTTCGGCGATGACGGTGATGTTTTCAAGGTCAAATTTCGCCGCGGCAGCCTGTGTCGGGGCAGCCAATTCTCTGCCGAGAGAAAGCAAGTAGCGAACGGCGGCTTCGTAGTTCATTTCAGCTCAACAGCAGATCAAGAGAGCCGGCGATAAAACTCTTCAGCTCCTTGCGGGGAACAACAGCGTCGAGGAAGCCATGCTCGAGGAGGAATTCCGAGCGCTGAAAGCCGTCGGGGAGTTTTTGCCGGATGGTTTGTTCAATCACCCGCGGACCCGCAAAGCCGATCAGCGCACCCGGCTCGGCGATATTGAGATCGCCCAGCATGGCAAAGCTGGCGGTAACACCGCCGGTCGTGGGATCGGTCAATACGGAGATATATGGCAACTTCGCGTCGTCAAGCTTCGCGAGCGCGGCGGAGACTTTGGCGAGCTGCATCAGACTGATGGTCCCTTCCATCATTCTCGCCCCGCCCGAGCAGGATACGATGATCAGCGGCTGGCGCGTGTCGATGGCCAACTCGATGCCGCGCGTCACTTTCTCACCGACGACAGCGCCCATCGAGCCGCCGATGAAATTGAATTCCATCGCGCAACAAACAATCGGCCGCCCATTGAGCTGCCCTTCCACGGTCATAATCGCATCGCACATGCCCAACTTCTTGCGCGCTTCTTTGAGCCGCGCCGCATAGGGTTTCGTATCCACAAACTGGAGGGGGTCCGTGGAGGTCATGCGCGCGTCGTGCTCGGTCCAGCGGCCATCCAGCAGCATTTCCAGTCGCTGCTTCGCGCTCATTTTGAAATGGAACTGGCATTTGGGGCACACGAGAAGATTCGCTTCCAGGTCTTTGCGAAACACGATCGTGCGGCAGGATTCGCACTTTACCCACAGGCCTTCCGTGCGAACTTTGCGCTCTTCCGGCGGCGTGGTCTGCTCGATGGCTTTTTTGTCCCGCTTGAACCAAACCATTTTAGACATTGAAATTCGAGGTTGGAGATTTGAAGAAAATCCAGCCGCGAACAGGCATTAGTAGTCTATACCACGCTGGGCCAGAATACCTTTCGTGTACGGGTGCTTGACCTCCCGCATCTCGGTCACCAGGTCCGCAAGCTCCACCAGTTTCGGGTGCGCATTGCGGCCGGTGCAGATCACGTGAACGCGTTCCGGCCGGCCCTTCAATGCCTCGACCACTTCGTCTGGATCGAGCATCTTGTAGCTGATTACGTAATTGATCTCGTCGAGAACTACCAGGTCGTAGATGCCTCCATAGATCGCCTCGCGACCCGCCAGCCAGCAGTCATGGGCCATCTTGATGTCTTCGGGATCAGTCTCCGCGCCGCCAACTTTGACGAAGCCGCGCCCCATCGGACGAATCTCGAACTTATCGTCGCCGATCATCTTGGCCGCATCGAGCTCGCCGTAGTGCCACGATCCTTTGATGAACTGCACCATCAGCACCCGGAGTCCCTGGCCGACCGCGCGAAAAGCGGTGCCGAGCGCGCAGGTCGTCTTGCCCTTGCCCGGCCCGGTGTACACGATCAGCAGCCCCTTGTTTTCTGCCATTGCGTCTAGTCTCGAGGGAGAGACTAGAGTTTGGGGAGTCCGGCGAGAAAGGTCAAGCCGAGCGACGCGCGATCAGTCGAGTTGCAATCGCTCGATCAACGCAGCCACAGCCTTCGAGATTCGCTGTTTCGTTACGGATGGCAGCGCGGACTTGGCATCCGCTCTCGCGTCCATTAAGACAATCCACAATCCTGGGCGATACACGTCTTCTTCGCTGGGGCAAATCGCTCCGGTGAATTGCGCGATCTCTAGCCCGCTTCCGCCAAGCAATTCGGTCAGCACACCGCGGCCGTCGTCTACCAGGTCGCGAAATCCCGGTGACACCAGAAGGCCGTCTATCTGGCGGGGCGTAGGATATTCGAGCTGTTCGATGCCGTACTCGGGAAGCGGCTTTTCGAGAGGAATCTCGATTGTCGCGGAAGGCTTGTCTTGCTCCAAGACAATGCGGGTGGGCATGGCGCGTACGGTTTTATAACATTTCCTTGGCGAAGTGGCCTTATTTCGCGGGCGGTTCGCGCACGCATTTCTGACCGTGCAGCGAAATCGTTATTTTGGATAAGGACTCCCCGAGAGTATTGCAAACGCGCGATAGAGCTGCTCAGCCAGCATCACGCGAGCCAGTTCATGCGAAAAAGTCATTGCACCAAGCGAGATCTTTTGTTGAGCGCGCTGGCGCAGCTTGTCGGGAAAGCCGTCCGCATCGCCGCACAGAAAAATCAATTCGCGAGTGCCACGATCGCGAACCTCGCCGAGCCATTTAGCGAAAGCGTCTGAGTCGAAGGTTTTTCCGGCAGCGTCAAGCAGGATTACGGTGGCAGCTCGGTCGGCATCAAGTTTCTTGAATGCCGCAGTTTCGTCTCGCACTTCGGTAACTTCAATCGGTGAATACCGGCCGATTCGCTTCAAGTAATCGTCCAGTAGCGCACGCAACACCGGCCGGCGCGTTTTTCCAAGCATTAGCAGACGGAGCTTCACTTGAGCCCGTATTTCTTGCGCTTCTCGAGCAGAGTCTTGCGGCTGATTCCCAGAACCTGTGAAGCTTCGTTGATTTTGTAATGCGTCGCCTCCAACGTCGCGGCGATCACTTCTTTCTCGACATCTCGAAGAGAGCGCATGCCGGCCTCAGCGCCCACTGCTCCGGGAGCAGCAACGCGAACAGTATCGGGAAAATTCTCCGGCTCGAGATTTTCTCGTCGGGATAAGACGACCGCGCGCTCCAGTGCATTCCGCAGCTCGCGAATGTTGCCGGGCCAGTCGTAAGCGACCAGCATTCGGCAGGAAGCATCGCTCAAATGCGCTGCAGGGCAGCCATGCACGGACCGCAAAACCACTAACAAGTGCTGGGCAAGCGGAAGGATGTCCGCGCGGCGCTCGCGCAAAGGCGGCACGGCAATCGTCAGCACGTTCATCCGAAAAAACAGGTCTTCGCGAAACCGGCCGGCGGCCACTGCGGCGGGCAGATCGGTGTTCGTGATCGCGATAATCCGAGCCTCGATCCGCAGTGTTTCCGTGCCACCCAGGCGCTCAAATGCCCGCTCCTGCAGCACGCGGAGCAGCTTGCCCTGCGCGGCCGGCGAAAGCGCCGCCACTTCATCGAGAACAATACTGCCCGTGGCACCCAACTCGAATCGCCCGAGCTTGCGCTCGACCGCGCCGGTGAACGCGCCTCGCTCATGACCAAAAAGCTCGCTCTCGACAAGTTGTGGTGGAAGGCTGGCGCAATCGATCTTCAAATAAGGAGCGTCGCGTCGTGGTCCCAGTTCGTGAATCAGCCGCGCGAGATGATCTTTTCCGGCGCCGCTTTCACCGCTGATCAGAAGTGTTGTCGGAACGTCGGCAACTTTTTGCGCCAACTCCAAGAGACGTAGCGACGCCGGATCCTCGGAGATCCATGGCAATCGCTCTGAGGTCATTTGGAAACCGCTTCACCCGGTGGATGACCGATCCCTGAGCTCCTCAATGCCGTTCTGCCCGGCTCGTCCGGAATTTCTAGCTTTGGCGCCGAACGCCACAGCCGCTCCAAATCGTAGTAGCGCCGCGCTTGCTCGCTGAAAACGTGAACAATGAAGCTGCCGAAATCTAGCAGCGCCCACTCCGCGGACGAATATCCCTCGCGATGCTCCACCGAGCGATGGAGCTGCTTGTGCAATTGCTCTTCGATTTCCGTGCAGATCGCTTGCACTTGCGGAGTGCTGAATCCCGTGCAGATCACGAAGTAGGAAGTGAAGGCGCCCACGTCGCTTAAATCCAGAATCGTAATCGCTGCGGCTTTTTTATCTTGCGCTGCTTCAATCGCCAGGCGCACACCCTGCGGCAATGATTCGAAATTCACCGATATAGACCCTGTTTTAAAATGTATTCCTCGACGCGCGCGGAGACAAGCCCGTGAATGGATTGCCCGCGATGCGCGCGCCGCCGAATGTCTGTGGCCGAAACTTCACTGCTGACGTTGTCCAACAAATAGATGGAAGTGCGATGCAAATGCGCCACGACGTTGGAGTCATGCACCGCTTCAGTATCTTTTCGCACGCCGCCGCGCGCCATCAAATCCGGCGGGATCACCAGCCGCAGCGCCTCAGCCCGTATGCCGGGACGGTTGGCCACGATAAAGTCGCAGAGACCTAGCAGCGTTTCGTACTCCTTCCACATGGGGATATCCAGAAATGCGTCGGCGCCGATAATGAAATAGATGCGGTCGCCGTGTCCATGGTACGCGTGACGGAAATAACGCACCGTGTCCACCGAATAGTGAAGTTGCGCTCCGCTGAAATCGTCTCCGGCCTCGGCCACCGAGGGAACAAAATGCGGATGGTCCGCGCAGGCCAGTGCGACCATGGCAAATCGATGCGGAAAAGGCGCCAGATGCTGTTTGAGTTTATGAGGAGGACGGCTGGCCGGAACAAAATGCATCTCGTCAAAGTTGAATCGCCGGTCGGCGGCGCGTGCTACCGACAGGTGGCCATTGTGAATGGGATCGAAGGATCCGCCAAACAGCGCGATGCGGCGAGGATGGTGATGTTTCGCGGTAGTGCGCTGCGCCTGCGCGGTCGTCAATACGCCTCCCAAGGAGCCTTAGCCGCATTTTCTCACAAATCCTCGAACCGGGCAGGAGCGTTGCGCGCCTGCGTTTCCGTTCGTTCATTCACCTCAGCCGGCATATCGTGAAGGCCTTCGGCCGCGGCCTTCGGGATTCGGTCCAACGCATCCGCAATGGATCGCACAAGTTCCCGGACACCTTCGCCCGTAGCCGCGGAAATGGCGTGGAATTCCAATTTGCGCTTGTCGCAAAAGGCGCGCAGCGCTTCCAGCCGCGTTCGATCTGTGGTTGCATCCAGCTTCGTAGCCACCACGATCGTAGGCTTCTCGGCCAACGCTTCGCTGAAGGCCCGAAGCTCCCCGGAGATAATCTCGAATGCGCGCACCGGGTCAGCTTCCGAGGCATCGCTCGTGTCGATCAGGTGTACCAGCAGCCGCGTGCGCTCCACGTGACGCAAAAAGCGAATCCCCAGACCAGCGCCTTCATGCGCGCCTTCAATCAACCCGGGAAGATCAGCGACCACGAATGTCCGGCCCAACTCTCGGCCTTCTTTGCCAACTCCGCCATCGGCATTCACCACACCGAGATTCGGCTCCAGCGTTGTGAAGGGATAATTGGCGATCTTGGGCCGCGCGGCCGAAATAACCGAAATCAGCGTGGACTTGCCTGCATTGGGAAAGCCCACCAGGCCGACATCCGCGAGTAATTTCAATTCCAGCCGGAGGTGGCGTTCCTCGCCAGGCTGCCCTTCTTCGTGCTCGCGAGGAGCCTGGTGCCAAGGCTTCGCAAAATGCTGATTGCCGCGTCCTCCGCGGCCGCCTCGCGCCACCAGCACCCGTTGTCCC
>Ga0070698_100004706_pt1 | contig 14993 bp, 19 predicted proteins | sample KBSK1502metaG_FD_65477 | JGI IMG/M metagenome (GOLD analysis project Ga0070698, IMG submission 65477) | Corn, switchgrass and miscanthus rhizosphere microbial communities from Kellogg Biological Station, Michigan, USA - KBS K1-50-2 metaG | ecosystem: Host-associated > Plants > Roots >...
GCGATCGCGACGAGCAAGACGAGTGGCAGCGCGCGGATCATCGAACGCCTCCGGTGCGAATGTCGTCGCGAATGCACGGAGCAGACACGCGCGTGCCCATCGCGGTCGGCGTATCGCAGCGCTGCGCGCGACGGTGACCCGTCGACGCGGCAAATGCGAGCGCGAGTACGACCATCAGCCGCATCACGAGATGCTCCCGATCCACGTGGGTGCCGCGATCGCAATCGCGACAACAAGCGCAACGCACCAGCGCACCACACCGATCATGCGAACGTCATCGCGCAGCATCGCGGTGCGCTCCGATACCGTGCTCATCACGAGCCAGCGCGAGATCGGCGCGACGTCGTTACACCGCGGCCGACACGGCGGGCGCGCGTTCGACGACAGTGCGAGATGCAGCATTTCGCTTCGAGTCATCGCAACACCTCCAGCGAGCGGTCGAGCCGCGCATCGTGGACGCCCGTCGCGCGAGCCCACGCGATCACGGGTGTCGCTGCAAGCGGCCGATGGGCGCGTGCGGCGGCATCGGCGAGCACGCGTGCGTCGGCGAGCTCCTTTTGATCGCCCCAGTTGCGGAGCGCGATCGCGACGGCGCGCTCGGCATCGTGCTCGACCTCGAGCACGAACATTGCCTCTTCGCGTTGGTGCACGCGGTCGCCGCGCTCGGCGGCGGCGGCGATTCGCTCGCGCATCGCGGTCGCGAGCTTTGCGGCATCGGGCCCAGGTGCGCGGTGCTCGGCGATCGCGCGCCGCACGAGCAGGTTGTCGATCGATTCGTAGCCGGCAAGGAGCTGCGAGGCGTCGCGCGGTGGCAGGACATCGGCGAGAGCGGCGCGCGCGTAGGCATCGTCAGGAGCGAGCGCGAGAGCGGCGCGCAAATACTGTGCAGCGAGAACATCGTCACCGCGCTGCATCGCGAGCTCACCGAGGGTGGTCAGCGCCCAGCCGCGCAGGTTGGCGGGACTGCGGCGATCGATCGTAGCTGCGAGTCGGCGATAGGCGCCATCGGCATCACCGGCGAGTGCATCGAGCGGTGCTCGGCATGTCGCCGCGACGATTGGCGCCGCGCGCGTCGCGAGCGCTGTGCAGCTCTCGCGTGCGGCCGCGTAGTCGGCCGTGACGGTCGCGACGACAGCACGCGTGAGGTGCGCTTGGATGTCATCGGGGCGCAGCGCGAGCAACCGATCGAGATCGGCGCGCGCACGCGCGAAGTGATGGAGCGATTGCTCGATCGTCGCGCGCAGGAGCAGCACATCGGGCGGCGGGTCGGGCAGGTGCCACCAGCGCGCGAGGATCGCTTGCGCCCGGCCGAGGTAGCGCGGGTCCGACAACGACCGAGCGCGTTCGATCTCGGCCCGCGCGAGCTCGACCGCGAGCTCGACTCGCTCCGGCGCCGCCGCGAGCGCCTGCCGCTCGGCGACCTCGCGCGGGTCGCGCGCCGGCACGTGGGCGACAATGGCGGCACCATCGCGAGGCACGTAGCTGCGTGCGGCAGCGGCCTCGCGATCGGGCGCGACAAACGCGGCCAGCGTGAGCGCGGTGGCCAGGCCGACCGCGCCGACGGCCATCACATAGGCCTTACGCCTCGACCTCGAGGCGCTGACTTCGGGACATCCCCTCACGCCGACAACTACGAGCGAGGTGGGACGCCGGATCGTATAGTGCGCGCGATGCCCGAAAACGCGCCTATCCATCACGACTTCGACTACGTCGTCGTCGGCTCGGGATTTGGCGGCGCCGTCTCGGCCTGCCGACTTGCCGAAAAGGGCTATTCGGTCGCCGTGCTCGAGATGGGCAAGCGGTGGACGGAGCAGGACTTCGCGAAGACGAACTGGAATCCGCGCCGCTTCATCTGGCGCCCACGCCTGAAGCTATTCGGCTTCTTCGATATGCGCCCGTTCAAGCACGTGATGATCCTGTGCGGCAACGCGGTGGGCGGCGGCTCCGTCACGTACGCGAACACGATGCTCGTGCCGCCCGATCTGATCTGGCGCGAGGGCTCGTGGAAGGGGCTTGCCGAGTGGGAGCGCGAGATGCCGCAGCACTACGCGACCGCACAGCGCATGCTCGGCGTCACCGAGAACCGCATCCTCGGCGACGCCGACGAGATGCTGAAGAAGATGGCCGAGGAGCAGGGCTTCGGCTCGACGTTCTATCGCACGTCGGTCGCCGTGTACTTCGGCGACGATGGCCCCGGCAAGCCGCATCCCGATCCGTACTTCAACGGCGAAGGACCCGCGCGTTCGAGCTGCGTTGGCTGCGGCGGCTGCATGGTCGGCTGTCGGTTCAATGCGAAGAACACGCTCGACAAGAACTATCTTTATTTTGCCGAACGCGCCGGCGCGAAGATCATCGCGGAGACGCGCGTCGTCGATATCAAACCGCTCGGCGCGGCGGATGGATCGGACGGCTACGCGATCACGACCGAACGCTCGACGGCATGGTTCGCAAAGCAGCGCACCACGCTGACCGCCAAGCACGTCGTGCTCTCGGGCTCGTCGCTCGGCACGATGGATCTATTGATGCGCTGCAAGCAGCGCGGTTCGTTGCCCGCGGTCTCGGATCGGCTCGGCCACGACGTACGCACGAACTCCGAATCGATCGTCGGCGTGCGCTTTCCGGGCAAGCGCTTCGATATGTCGACAGGCATCGCGATCGGCTCCGGCATCCACATCGATCGCTTCACGCATATCGAGGCGACACGCTACTCGCGTGGCGCCGATGCGCTCGGCTTACTCGCGACGCTGCTCGTCAACGGTCGCGGCCTGACGCGCATCCTCAAGTGGATCGGCTCGGCGTTCGCGCATCCGATTCGCTTCTTCCGCGCTGCCTGGCCCTTCGGCTTCGCGCGACAGACGCTGATCTTCCTCGTCATGCAGACGATCGACGCGACGCTGCGCATGCGCTTGCGCCGGCGCTGGTTCTGGCCGTTTTCCCGCCTGCTCTGCAGTGAGGGCACGCGCATTCCGACGAACATCCCGCAGGCAAACGCATTCACCGAGCACGCCGCCAAAGCATTTGGCGGCATCGCGATCACGTCATCGTCGGAGATTCTGTTCAGCATGCCGATGACGGCGCACTGTATCGGCGGCTGCGTGATGGGCCGCGACGCGGCCGACGGCGTCATTGATGCGCAGCATCGCGTGTTCGGCTATCAGAATCTGCTCGTCGTCGATGGCTCTGCGGTCGGTGCGAACCTCGGCGTCAATCCAAGTCTCACGATCACCGCGCTTGCCGAGCGCGCGATGTCGTTCATTCCGGCTAAGCGCGTTTGAGCTTTAGCTTGTTGCGCGCGTCGAACTTTTCGCGCGCCTCTTGGATCGACGTGCGGTACTGCGCCGCCCAGTCCGCGAGCGCCGAGATCGGTTCGAGTAGCGTCTTGCCAAGGCGCGTGAGCTCGTAATCGACGCGCGGCGGAATCTCGGGAAACACCGTTCGCGTGATGAGACCATCGCGCTCCAGGCCCCGGAGCGTCAGCGTGAGCATGCGCTGCGAGATGCCCTCGATCGCTCGTCGCAACTCGCTGAAACGCATCGGCCCGTCGCCGAGCAGAGCGACGATCTGAACGCTCCACTTGTCGCCGACGCGGTTAAGCACTTCACGCACCGCGGGACATGCGTCCTTGCGATGCAGCTGGTTGTTCCTCGGTGACATCGGTGTGCCTTCTTGCGGAGTGGCCATGGGGTTCTCATCATCACCTTAGTTACGAAACAGTACCAAGGCAACACTCAGAACCTTACGGGAGTTTCTCATGGCCACCTCGCACTGGGACTTCGATCTCACTCACTCGAGCGTCAATTTTCACGTCCGCCACCTCATGGTGTCCAAGGTCCACGGTCGCTTCACGAAATGGAGCGGCAACCTGGAGCTCGACGACGCAGATCTGACGAAGTCCAAGATCGACGTCACGATCGATGCCGCATCGATCGACACGAAAGAGGATAAGCGCGACGAGCATCTGCGCTCGGCGGATTTCCTCGATGCCGCGCAGTTTCCGCAGATCACGTTCAAGAGCACGCAAATCACGCGCGATGGCGATGACTACCGCGTCGAGGGTGACCTCACGATCCACGGCGTCACCCGCCCAATCACCCTCGAGGTAGAAGGCGGTGGGCAGGTCAAAGATCCATGGGGCGGCACGCGCACCGGCTTCTCGGCCAAGACGTCAATCAGCCGCAAGGACTTCGGTCTGACCTGGAACGTCGCGCTCGAAACCGGCGGCTTCCTCGTCGGTGACAAGGTCGAGATCACGCTCGAGATCGAAGCGGTGAAAAAAGCAGCGACCGCCGCCGCTTAAACCCAGAGTTCGGCTGTGTCGATCCGACCAGCCGAACTATGGGTTCGCGGGCGCGAGCCCCTGAACCCGAGGCGCACCGGGTTGGGCAGGCGTAGCCTGACCAACTCAGGTGAGCCTTGGGTTTAGTCGTACAGCTTGCTCGGCGCCGCCACCGGCCAACCCTCGGCACCGACGAGCGGCACGAAGCGCACATCACCGAGGTCCTCCTCGATGAACGTGCGCTCGTCGCGTCGCGTGATGCGCACGAGCCGTTGGTTATAGGCATCGCCGTGCGGCAGCACGCAGCGTCCGCCGATGGTGAGCTGCTGTAGCAATGTCGGCGGCGGACGAGGCGCGCTGGCCGCGACGGCGATCGCTTCGTACGGCGCGGTCTCGGGCCAGCCCAGCGTGCCGTCACCGTGGTGCACGTGCACGTTGGAGAAGCCGAGTCGCGCCAACCGTTCCTCCGCGATCGTTGCGAGCTCCGCGATGCGTTCGACGGTGTGAACCTCGCGCGCGAGCTTGCCGAGGATCGCAGCGGCATAACCGGAACCGGTCCCGATCTCGAGCACGTTCTCGTGGCCCTTGAGGCCAAGCGCCTGCGCCGTGATCGCGACGACGTAGGGCTGGGAGATGGTCTGGCCGTGACCGATCGTTAGCGGCGAGTCTTCGTACGCCCATCGCTCTTGCTCGGGATCGACGAATTCTTCACGGGGCACGTTTTCGAAGGCGGCCAGCACGCGCGCATCGACGATGTCTCGTCTGCGCAGCTGATCGGCGACCATCCGTTGACGTTTTTCCTTCGACATACCCCCTCTATTTGCAGAATGGGCACGATCGAAGGCCGAGGCAATCAAAGTTTTTACGATGTATCGTTAGGCGTCGATGAACATCTTAGCGGTCGGTGTCGGAGGCTTCATCGGAAGTGTCCTGCGTTACCTCGTATCGCTGTTCGCGCAATCGAGGGGCTGGACGACATTTCCGTGGGCGACGCTGATCGTCAACGTCGTCGGTTGTTTCTTCATCACGCTGATCATGTCGATCGCCGCCTCGATCACGATGCCTCCGCAGCTGCGGCTATTTCTAACAACCGGCATCATGGGTGGTCTCACCACGTATTCGACGTTCGATTACGAGACGACGAAATTTTTGCAGGACGGCGCGCCGCTTTCTGCGCTCGCGAACATCGGCCTCACGCTCGTCATCTGCTTCGTTGCCGGCCTGCTCGGAATTGCGCTCGCGCGCGTCGTCGCCCCGCAGTGAAAGGAAGCCATGCGCGTACTCGACGGTGAACAGATCTTGATCCGCATTTTTATCGGCGAGTCGGATAAGTGGCATCACGCGCCGCTGCATCGCGCGCTGCTCGAACGGCTGCGCAAGGAAGGCTTTGCCGGCGCCACCGTCACGCGGGGCCTCGCCGGCTTCGGCGCGCATAGCGTGATCCACACGACGCAGCTGCTCGATCTGGCGACCGACCTGCCGGTCGTGATCGAGGTCGTCGACGATCAAGCGCACGCCGATAAGCTGGTCACCATCCTCGACGAGATGCTCGATGGCGGTCTCGTGACGATGGAAAAAGTGCGCGTGCTTCGCTACCAGCCAGGCAAAGCCTGACTACGCAGCGGCTTCGTGATGCACGACGTGGGGACGAACGGTGAGCACGGGGCAGGGCGCGGTTCGCACGACGTTCTCCGTCACGCTACCGAGTAGCGCGCGGCGCATTCCGCGGCGGCCGTGGGTACCCATGACGATCAGGTCGGCACCGAGCTCCTTCGCCGTCTGATTGATCAGCTCGCGAGCATCGCCGGTGCGCAGCAGGACCTGGCCAAGCGTCGCCAGGTGACGCTTGCTGTCGGCGATCTTCTCGAGCGCGATCTCGTTATCGCGCACCAACGAGTCGATGACCGTGCTGGTCAGCGCGACGCCGAGCTCGGGGACGCCGAGCGCCGGAATGCCAATGACGTGAAGCAGGTGGACCGTCGCGCCAAAGGTGCGCGCTAGCTCGCACGCGTAGTCGAGCGCTTCGTCGGCTCCCTCGCTCATATCCGTAGGAACGAGGATGGTTTGGGGCAACATAGCGATCTACGGACTTTCACGAACCGGGCCAAGGATCGGGTAGAACGAAGCGAGGGAATGAGACTGACCCGTAAGTTCATCGCGGCGCTGATCATCGGCGTTGCGCTCGTCGCGATGATTCAGGGGTTCTTTGATTATCGTCGCGAACGCGACACATTCGACGGTCAGATGCGTGCCGAGGCCACGGCGCTCGGTCGCGCGCTCGCGCGCGGCATGGCCGAAGTATGGGAGCGCGATGGTGAGGCCGCGGCGCGCCAGTTCCTCGTGACTGCCTCGAGCCAAAGCGAGCACATTCGAGCGCGCTGGGTCTGGCTCGATGCGACGAGCCGCGATGCGCCGCGCATCGATCGCGAAATGCTTGCGCCGATGAGCGAAGGCCAAGTCGTCATCGTGAAGTCAGGCGAGCTGCTGCTGACGTACATCCCCGTCAAGGTGCCCGAGACGCGCGAAGGCGGCCTCGAGATCGCGCAGCCACTGTCGCAGCTGCACAAGTTCACGAGCGATTCGTTGCGCAACGGCATCATCGCGACGGGCGCGGCAGTCGCGATCGCAGCGCTGCTCGCCCTCGGCCTCGGCGTCGTATTCATTGGTCGACCGATTTCACGGCTCGCCGAGAAAGCGCGCCGCGTCGGCACCGGCGATCTCTCGGGGCCGCTGCATCTCGCGCAGCGCGACGAGCTCGGCCAGCTCGCGAACGAGATCAACTTGATGTGCGACCGGCTCGCCGCCGAGCGGAGCGCGCGCGAATCGGCGACCGAACAACTGCGCCACGCCGATCGGCTTACGACCGTCGGCAAGCTTGCATCGGGTCTCGCGCACGAGCTCGGCACACCGCTCAACGTCGTGCAGGGCCGCGCGCGGCTCGTCCGCGACCGCGAGGTCGAAGACGACGAAGCGATCGACAGCGCGCGCATCATCCTCGAGCAGGCCGAGCGCATGACGGCGCTGATTCGTCAGCTCCTCGACTTCGCGCGGTCACGCCCGCTACACAAAGCGTCGCTGTCGCTGTCGGGGCTCGTCACGCGCGTGTGCGAGTTGGTCGCGACGATCGCCCGCAAGTCGAACGCCACGCTCGCGACGGCGCTCGATGACAGCCTGCGCGTCGACGCCGACGAGGGCCAGCTTCATCAAGTCCTGACGAACCTCGTCATCAATGCGATCCACGCGATGCCCGAAGGCGGTACCGTGGAGATCGTGACACGCGTCGTCGACCAGACGCCACCGCCGTACGTCGAGAGCTCGGCGAAGAGCTGGGTCGCGCTCGCCGTCAAGGATAGCGGCGTCGGCATGGACGCGCAGACGCGCGAGCGAATCTTCGAGCCGTTCTTCACGACGAAGCAGGTCGGCGAAGGGACAGGTCTCGGGCTTTCGGTATCGTGGGGCATCGTGCGCGAGCACGGTGGTTGGATCGATGTGCAATCGAGCGTCGGCGCCGGCTCGACGTTCACGGTTTATTTGCCGCGAGGTGCAACGTGAGAGTGTTCGTTGTCGATGACGAGCGCGAGATGGTCGATCTCGTCCAGCTCGGGCTCAAGAAGCGCGGATTTGTCGTCGTGCCATTCGGCAACGGAGCCGATGCGCTCGCGGCGCTTACCGATCACGACGTCGACGTCGTCGTCACAGATCTCAACATGAAGGGCATGACGGGGCTCGAGCTCTGTCAGCGCGTCGTCGCGGACCGGCCCGACGTGCCCGTGATCGTGCTGACCGCGTTCGGCAGCTTCGAGACGGCCGTCGGTGCGATCCGCGCGGGCGCGTATGACTTCGTCACGAAGCCCGTCGAGATCGAGGCGCTCGCGATCGCGATCCGGCGCGCCGGCGAGCATCGACAGCTGCGCGGCGAGGTCAAACGCCTGCGTGAAGCCGTCGAGAGCACACGCGGGCGCGGCGAGCTGATCGGCGCGAGCCCCGCGATGCGTCAGGTCTACGATCTGATCGACCAGATCTCGGCGACCGACGCGACCGTGCTGATCACCGGCGAGGCCGGCACCGGCAAGGAGGTTGTCGCGCGCGCGATCCACGAGCGCAGTCGCCGCAAAGACGGCAAGCTCATCGTGATCAACTGCTCGGCGATGCCGCTCGACAGCGAGATCGAGCTCGCGAGCGCAAAGGGCGGCACGCTGTTTCTCGAAGAGATCGGCGAGCTCGCGGCGCCGCTGCAGCCGAAACTACTCCGCGCGATCCAGGAAGCACCCGACGTGCGCATCATCGCCGCGACGAACCACGACCTCGAAGAGATGGTCGAGGACAAACGCTTCCGCGAGGACCTCTACTACCGGATCAACGTGATCCACGTGCCGCTGCCGCCGCTGCGTGCGCGTGGTGGCGACGTGCTGCTGCTCGCGCAACACATGCTGCGCCACTACGCGGTCGTGTTCGACAAGAAGGTCGTCGGCCTGTCGCCGGCGGCAGCGGAGCGCTTGATGTCATACGACTGGCCGGGCAACGTGCGCGAGCTGCGCAACTGCCTCGAGCACGCGGTCGCGCGCGCGCACTTCGAGGACATCCGCGTCGAGGATCTACCGGATAAGGTGCGCACCCGCGCGCGCGGGTCGTCGCTGTCGGGTACGGATTTGACCGAGCTGCTCACGCTCGAAGAAGTCGAGCGTCGCCACGTGTTACGCGTCCTCGAAGCGGCGAACGGCAACCGCACCGACGCCGCGAAGGTCCTCGGACTCGACCGCAAGACGTTGTACCGGAAGCTGCTACGCTGGGGTGTTGGAGAGCAGTAGATGTCGCGCTTTGGTGTACGCGAGGCGATGATCGAAGATGCCGAGGGCATCGCGCGCGTCCACACGGACAGCTGGCAGACGAGCTATCGCGGCATCCTGCCCGATACCGTGCTCGATCGCATCGACGTCGGCCAGCGCGCCGAGACGCGCCGCAAGATCCTGCGCGACAAATCGATCTTTCAGCTCGTCGCGTACGATCTGACGCACGGCGATATCGTCGGTTTCTGCGATGCCGGCCCGAGCCGCCGCCACGTGCCGTTCAAAGGCGAGATCTACGCGATCTATCTCGCGCATCGCGCGAAGCGGCACGGCCTCGGTCAAGAGATGTTCGAGCGCGTGCAGGCGTGGCTCGCCGCGCAGGACATGCGGTCGATGATCATCTGGGTGCTCGAGAACAATCACCACGCGCGCCGCTTCTACGAGGCGCTCGGCGGGCGCGAAGCATCGCGGTTGCAGACGCGCGTCGGTGGCTTTCCCGTCGTCGAGATCTCGTACGTCTGGGATCGCTTTTGAGCCGCTCGCTCCTGATCGTCGATCGCTTCGCGCGCGAGGCGCCGGCGTTGCGCGCCGTGTTCGACGAGCGCTTCGCCGAGCCGCGCAGCACGCGCGCCGATCGCTTCGTCTGGGATTGGTGGCACGTGCCCGGGCAATACACCGCGCTGCGCACGCCGGCATGGACGTATTTTCCGCGGCGACTCTACGAACGCTTTCATCGCGCGCTCGTCGCGTGGGGGCGCGAAACGCTCGGCTGTCATGACATCTCGCCGCCGTGGCTCTCGCTCTACATCGATGGCTGCCGCCAGGAGCTGCACGGCGATCTGCCGCACGGGCCGTGGGCGTTCGTGTACTCGCTCACGAACTGGAAGCAGCGCGCGTTCGCGGGCGGCGAGACACTGCTCGTGCGCGACGAGGTCCTCGACTTCTGGCACGACTTCCGCTCCGTGCGCGCCGTCGAAGAGCACGAGCTACTGCGCGCGATCGAGCCGCGCTTCGATCGACTGACCGTCTTCGATCCGCGCATTCCGCACGGTGTCCGCACCGTGATGGGCACCCGCGATCCGCGCGCGGGACGCCTCGTGATCCACGGCTGGTTCGTGCAGCCGCGGCCGTTCGTGCGCGGACCACTCGCCGCACGCACGCTACAGGCGCGACTCGCCGAGCTCGGCGACACCGTCGGCGCGTGGCTCGGCGAGCTGCCGATCGCGGGCATGCTCGCGCTCGCGTTCACCGTCGATCGTCGCGGTGGCGTTCAGAACGTGCGTGTGCTCTCCGATACGACGCGTGTGCCACGCGCCGACGAGCGCGCACGCACGCTGCTAGTCCGTCGCGTGAGACAGAGTGTTGCGAGCTGGAAGCTCGGGAAACAGCGTGGACCGAGTAACGTGACGCTGCCGCTCGTGTTCGAGCGCAGCTAAGGTGGTTTCATGGAGCTCCAGATTCGCCGCGCGAAGGAGCGCGGGCAGTTCGATCATGGCTGGCTCAGGACATCGCACACGTTCTCGTTCGCCGATTACTACGATCCGCGGCACATGGGATTTCGCGCGTTGCGCGTGATCAACGAGGACTACATCGCGCCCGGCCGCGGCTTCGGCATGCACCCGCATCACGACATGGAGATCGTGACGTACGTGCTCGAGGGCGAGCTCTCGCACCAAGACAGCATGGGCAACGGCTCGGTCATCCGCCCCGGCGAGGTGCAACGCATGAGTGCGGGCACCGGCGTCACGCACGCCGAAGCGAACCCGTCGAAGTCGCAGCGCGTGCACCTGCTGCAGATCTGGCTCTTGCCCGACAAGAGCGGATACCCGCCGAGCTACGAGCAGAAAGCGTTCAGCGATGCCGACCGTCGCAATACGCTGCGAGTTGTTGCATCACCTGACGGCCGCGACGACTCCGTGACCATCCACCAGGACGCGACGATCGCCGCCGCGCTGCTTCTGCCCGACGCGCGCGTGGAGCACGCGCTTGCCGCTGATCGGTACGCGTGGGTGCAAGTCACGCGCGGCGCGATCGACGTCGATGGCAACCGGCTGCACGCCGGTGATGGTGCTGCGATTCGCGGCGGCGGCACGCTGCCGATCGTCGGCGTCGAGGATGCCGAGCTCTTGCTGTTCGATCTGCCTTAGCTCCAACGCCGCTCACTTGACGTGGACGTTGACGCGACCGGTCGAAGTCGACGTCAACGTCCACGTTACGTGAGCGGCGCCTTAGCTCGGCTTGAGCAGCTGCGGCGCGACGACAGTCATCACGGCGAACAAGATCGTCGCGAGGAGCTCACGCAGCTCGGTGGCCGAGATTCGCGGGTTCGCGCACCAATCGATCGATGCGCCTTCGACGAAACCGATCCAGCCGCGCACCGCGAACTGAAAGCGCACGTCCTTGCCGAGCATCGATGCGAACGGCGTCTGCTCGAGGAAGTTGTCGGCGAGCTTCTTGCGCACGCCCTCGACGACCTGCGCGACTTCGGGATCCGAGCCGATGCCACCGCGCATGAGCGAGACGAACGCGCGCGAGTGCTGCGAGATGTGATCGAGGTAAGCGTCGAGGCCGGCGCGCACGCGCTCGATCGGCGGCAGGTCGGCAGGCAAGTTCGTGCAGCGCTCGACGAGCTCATCGGCGATCTCGCGCAAGCCGGCGACGTACAGGTCGCGCTTCGTCGGAAAGTAGTGATAGAGCAGGCCCTTCGAGATCTTCGCTTCGCGCGCGAGGTCATCGATCGAGACGTCGTCGTACGAGCGATCCGAGAACGCTCTCCGCGCGAGCTGGAGCAGCTGCGCGCGGCGTTCGTCGTTGTCGAGCCGGATCCGGCGACGAGGGCGTGGCGTCGCAGCGGTACGCAGAATTCGGCGTATGGGTCGGCGTCGAGGCACGTGTCTCGGGATGATACATCACCCCTATTGACTTTGGGTCAATATGCCACTATGCTCGCATCATGTCGATCCCGGTCCCGCGGAAGCTCGACGTCGATTTAACTAGGGTGCCGCGCCATTGGCTCGCTAGCAACGCGGTCGCGACAGCGATTTCAAACGGCATCAACCTGCTGTTTCCGCAGGGCGAACGCTTCTTCGTTCGCTCGGTGCACCACTACCTCGAGCAGCTCGAGGATCCGGTGCTGCGCGCGCAGGTGAAGGCGTTCTTCAAACAGGAAGGTCATCACGCGGCCGCGCACGACGATTTCAATCGCGTGCTGCGCAGCCAGGGCTTTGTCATCGATCGATTCCTCGACCGCTATCGCGATATCTCCGCGTGGGTCGAAGCGCGCATGCCGCCAAAGCTGAACCTTGCGGGCACCGCCGCAGCCGAGCACTTCACGGCGATCCTCGCCGACGGCGCGTTTCGCCGCGGCATCCTCGACTCGCTGCATCCGACGATGCAGCAGCTGCTCGCGTGGCACGCGGCCGAAGAGATCGAGCACAAAGCGGTCGCGTTCGAGGTGCTGCGCGAGATCGACGACTCGTATGCGCTGCGCGTCGCCGGGCTCGCGTATGCGACCGTGATGCTCGGCATGTTCTGGCTGTGGGGATCCGCGATGCTGCTGCGCCAGGAGAAGCTCGGTTGGCGCGGCGTGCTGCGCGAGCTGCGCGCGATGCGCAAGAGCGATCCGATCATCCAGCGCGTGTTCATCGCCGGCATTCGCCAGTACATTCGGCGGGACTTTCATCCACGGCACAACGCCAACGAGAATCTCGCCGCGCAATGGTTCGCCGCACGCGGCTTCGCATTTCCAGAGGCAGCATGAATCTTCGCGATCGCGTCGCCGTTATTACAGGAGCGGGTAGTGGGATCGGGCGTGCGACCGCGCTCGCGTTTGCGCGCGAGGGCGCTCGCGTCGCCGCGTGTGACGTCGACGAAGCGCGCCTCGCGACGCTCGCCGACGAGCTCGGCGATCGCCAGCTGCTCGTGCGGCGCGTCGATGTCGCGGACCGGCTCAGCATGAAGCTGTTCGCCGATTCCGTGCACGAGCTCGCGCCGGCGGCCGATGTCGTCGTCAACAACGCGGGCGTTGGCCTCGGCGGCACGTTCCTCGAGACATCGCTCGACGATTGGGATTGGCTGCTCGGCATCAACCTCAAGGGCGTGATTCACGGCTGCCACTTCTTCCTTCCGAAGATGGTCGCGCGCGGCGCCGGCGGTCACATCGTCAACGTGTCGAGCATCCTCGGCATCTATCCGATCTCGAACCTCACCGCGTACGTCGCGAGCAAGTTCGCGGTGCGCGGCTTCTCGCTGTCACTGCGCGCCGAGATGGCGGAGCATAACATCGGCGTCACCGCGATCTGCCCCGGCATGATCAACACCGCGATCGTGCAAGACGGGCGGATGAGCGGCGTCGCGCACGAGCGCAAGAGCCGTATGGTCGATACGTTCGCAAAGCGCGGAGCGCCACCCGCGAAAGTCGCCGAAGCGATTCTCAACGCCGTGCGCACGAACTCGGCGGTTCGCCTCGTCGGCACGGATGCGGTCGTCATCTCCGCGCTGACGCGCGTCGCGCCGCGCGCGCTCGAGCGCCTCGGCATGCGGCTGCAGAAGCGTTTCTCCGTGAGCTAAGCTCCAGCGCATGCCGAAACCAGCACCGGCGTTCGCCGGCTTCGATCGCGACGCGCTGCAGTTTCTTCACGAGCTCTCGCTCGAGATGAACCGCGAATGGTTCGAGGCGAACAAGGCTCGCTACCAGGCGCGCTGGGTGACGCCGCTGACCGCGCTCCTCGACGACGTGCGCGCGCGGCTCGCGAAAACCTACGCGCCGATCAAGCTCGGGCCGCCGAAGATCTTCCGCATCTACCGCGACACGCGCTTCTCCAAGGACAAGACGCCGTACAAGACGCACGTCGCCGGCATGATCTCGCTGCGCGAAGGCTGCGCTGCGCTGTACATGCACCTCGGCATCGGCGACGAAGAATTCGTCGGCGCGGGCACGTACTACTTCGAGCCGAATCAGCTGCCGCGCTGGCGCAAGGTCGTCGCCGCCGACAAGACCGGCAAGGAGATCGCCGCGATTGTCGCGAAGCTACGCAAGCGCAAGTTCGAGGTCGGCGGCCACGAAGACTACAAGAAGGTGCCGAAGGGCTTTGCGCCCGATCATCCGCGCGCCGAGTTTCTCAAGATGCGCGGCCTCACCGCGGGTCCGCCTTCGATCCCGCGCGGCCTCATTCACAAGCCGGCGTTCGCCGACTGGCTTGTCGAGCAGGGCAAGGCGATGGCGCCGATGACGAGCTGGCTCTATCGCAACGTGAAGTAGCGCTACTGCCAGCGGAACGTGAGCGTGTCTTTGCCGTAGAGCTCGATGCGGGTCTTCACCGTGATGGACGCGCTGCTTGAATTGACGAGCTGCAACGACCAGCGGCCCGCCTGCGGCACGAACGGATAGTCGACGCTCGTTTCGTTGAAGAATTCGCGAAGCGGCGTGCCGCCTTCGTCGGCGATGCGCCAATCGAACGCACCTTGCTCGGCGGTCAGGTGAATCTTCGCACTGACGTTGTCGCCGATCGTCTCGAACACGCCCGTCTTGATCTCACCGGGGTCGAGCAAGAACCTCGTCTCGGTGACCTGAAACGGCGCCGCGTCAGGGATGCCCCCAGCGGCACCATCGACAGGACTAGCGGACGGACTACAAGCCACGAGCATAAGCGGCAACAGCTTCCACATGCGGCGCGCATGACGCACGCACTGCGCCAATCGCGGGCCGCAGCTGTCGCGTGGTTAGCGCCGCGAGAGGTTGGCTCAGCCGCTGATTCGCGACGCGCATGCCGCGGTCGTACCGCAGTGCAGCGTTTTGCGCGGATCGCGCATGCACCTTGGTTTGCAGAGTTCCTTCGGATAAGGTGCCGTCGACGATGAAGTTAGCGACCCTGCGCGATGGCTCCAGAGATGGCCGCCTCTTAGTCGTGCGGCGCGATGGCGAAGCGGCC
>Ga0070698_100004708_pt1 | contig 14986 bp, 15 predicted proteins | sample KBSK1502metaG_FD_65477 | JGI IMG/M metagenome (GOLD analysis project Ga0070698, IMG submission 65477) | Corn, switchgrass and miscanthus rhizosphere microbial communities from Kellogg Biological Station, Michigan, USA - KBS K1-50-2 metaG | ecosystem: Host-associated > Plants > Roots >...
GCTGAGAAGAGATACGCACGGCGAAGCAGATCAAGATCAGCCTGCGGATGATTGGCGTTGACTTTCTCGACAATGTCTTCTATGCGAATCATCTAATTTGAGTATGAGAAGTATAACAAAAAGGTGATGTCACGACTTTAGTCGGACATCACCTCGAAATTGCTAACGCCCAGGTTTTTGCTAGCCTTTTGGCGGAGAGGCCGCTTTACGCGCCTCCTCTTCTTCCTTTCTCTTTTGGGCTGCCGCGCTCAGTTCAGTAGTGCGTTTCAAGGCAGCTTCATACTGTTTTTGGTATTCAGCTTTTACGTCTGTCTTACCATCCATTTCAGCGAGTTTTGAAGCTTCCAACAAAAGATTAGTCTTATAGGACCAGGCTGATTCGTTGTTGGGATCAAACTTGATGGCATTCTCCGCTTCGGCAAGCCCTTGCTTCACGCACATCTGAGCAGTGTCGAAGTCCTTTGCATCGGCGGGCTTTTTGTAAGATACAGTTGCCTTGTTGTTTGTCGGATCGACTGTGGTTGTCTTGACCGTCGGAAGTTCAGTGATCTTAAAGGAACAATCCCAGTCCTTACTCGCAAGCACGATGTACGCCTCAGCTCTTTTTTCGGGCTCGGTAGTTTCACTGGCTGCGCGCGAAGAGATCCACTGACGAAGCTTCGCTTCTTCCTTAGTAGCTCCATAGAGGTAAGCGATTGCCTTGTATGCCTCTTCGTCCTTGGGATTCGCTGCCAGGAGTGCCTGGTAAGCTTCAATCGCCTTTTGAGCCTTGGCGATGTTTTCAGGCGTCTGCACACCAGGTCGATACTGGGCGTGAATAGTACGAGCGACGAACATCGGGGCCGTCTTATTCGTCGGATCCAATTCAGCCGCTTCGCGAGAATGTTGTTCCGCCTCTTCGAACCTTCCCTCTCGGTACGCTCGAGCAGCTTCGTTCAGTTGGTTCTTCGCTCTGATGCGATTAATGACACCGCAACCGGAGCTAGTGGCAACAAGGATCGCCAAAGCTATGGCGATCCTGGTCTGAGAGAGTTTCATTTATCCGTGACTCCAATTTGATGAGACCAGCAAGAATTCCGCTCCACAGAGTTTTGGCCCAACCAATCTCGTATTTACTAGGGCAAATCGTCAACCTGCAATCCAACGGGGTTAGCGCCGGCGCCCTTAATGGCATCTATTACCTTGACGACGTCGCCATATTTGGTGGCGCGTGGCGCCTTCACAAATACAGTCTTCTCAATACGTTCGTCATCTTTTATGTCAGTACGATTCTCCATTCCCACTTTGTACGCTCGCTGCTCCTTGCGCTGGTGAAAAACGACCGTGAGCTTTTGTGCCAACGGAGTTATATCATTAACTGAACCAATCGAATCTTGATTTAGTTTGATCGATAGGTCCGGCGCAATCGAAACAACTAATGTCAGCGGATTGGGTTTCAGTTTGCTTAGGTCTTCGTTTGGATCTCGCTGGGTTGGAATGTCGGCCTTGAATCGGCTCGGTTTTAGCGGCGTAACAACCATGAAGATGATCAGTAGCACTAACAAAACGTCGATTAGTGGCGTGACGTTAATGTACGGAACGGCAGTGTTAAGAGATCTCTTCTCGTGTTTATCAGTGTCCATTGCTGACGTCATCTAATATTTCTCCTCGTACTTGCTGCGGGTTAGGAAGTCGCTTTTGGGGCAGGAGCACCGCCCTTCTTCTTGTCGGCAACCAGGCCAATCTTATCCACGCCCAGTTTTCTGACTTCGTTGATGACGTTCACCACGTCTCCATAGCTCACACCAACGCCGCTCTTGATATAGACGATACGATCTTGTTCATTCTTGATCCCCTTTAGCATCGTATCGACTTTGTCAGCCAGTTCTTCTTTTTGGACCTTCTTTTTAGCAAGATAGTATTCGCCATCGTTTGGGATCGAAATTACGATTGACGATTCCTTGATAATGTTTGGGTCGACATCCGGGTTATTCATATTCTTCGGCAGTGCTACTGTGATCCCCTGCTGAAGGAATGGCGTAACCACCATAAAGATGATCAGCAACACCAGCATGATGTCAACCATTGGCGTGACGTTGATTTCAGATTGTACGCCGCCAGTACCGCCTCCACCTGACATTCCCATAACAACTTTCCTTTCTACCGCTCGATAGTCGATATCGCGCGATGCGGACATCGCGCGAGTTGTACGTTTTGTAGGGAGTCAAAACGTTACGGCTTCAGCTGTTTGGTTCGGTTCTTAATGAAGTAGTCAACCAATTCTGAGGCTGAGTTATCCATTTCAACCACAAAACCATCAACCTTGCCCGTGAAGTAGTTGAACAGCCACACCGCTGGCACGGCTACCAACAAACCAAGAGCAGTGGTAAACAGCGCTTCCGAGATTCCGCCCGCTACCGCCGCGATACCCGCTGACTCGGCATTCTTCATTCCTCGGAAGGCGTTGATAATGCCGAACACCGTACCGAACAGACCGACGAACGGCGCAGTAGAGCCGATAGTCGCCAGGCCTGAAAGACCGCGTTTGAACTCTGCCGTTTTGATCGCGATGGCTCTTTGAAGGGCACGCTTGGAAGCGTCGATCTCATCACCAGAAATATCGGACGAGGCTTCGTGAGCGCGAAATTCCTGCAAACCGCTGCTGACAACCATCGCCAGGTGCGATTTGCGGTGCTTGTCACTGATGTTGATCGCTTCTTCAATGCGATCATTCTTGAGCGCCTGTGCAACGCGGGGAGCAAACTCACGCGATTGTTTCTTAGCTGCAGAATAGGTCAAATAACGCTCAACCATGATGGCGATCGAATAGACCGACATGATGAGCAACACGATAACGACGGCGATAGCTACGCCGCCCATGTTCTTGACCATCTCCGTAAGCGTAAACGTATTTGCATTCGAGCCCTCCGGGCTAGCTGCGGCTTCTTGCAAAAGCAGCAACAGACCGAGTGCCTTGGTTCCGAAAAGACTGGTTAGCATTGTCACGGTAAACCCTCCAAAGAGTTTTATTAGATTAATAGCAAGCAGAGAAGCCGGGACGGCCGTACGGAAACCGCGGCGACACGACAAGTGCTCTCCGCAGTTATTGAGCCACGAAGTTGTACTGGATCACTCCGGTAACTTTAACTGGCTGACCCGAAAGCTTAGTTGGGGAGAATCTCGCCTGTCTCGCCGCGCCAACAGCTACTGCTTGCAGGAGAGGATGTCCTGAAACAGCATGGGCCGACACCACACTGCCATTCTCATCAATGAGGACCTGTACAACGACAGTGCCCGAAGCATGAGCGGCTCTGGCAATCGGTGGATATGCTGGCTTTGGTAAGCTGATCGCCTTCCCATTGAGAACGCCCCCCGAAATAGGAGCACGAGGCGGAGTAGGTTTTACCTCAGGTGGTGGCGGTTCATCAGCAATCGCAACCTTGGTTGGCCCAACCACGGTGCCTGTCCCTGGGCCTGCGGGCATTGGTGCTGCTGCATTCGAAGACGTGTCTCCAAGAACAGTGGTAACACCACGGCGAACGGGTGGAATGTCGCTAGCTTTCGCCGAAACTTCCTTGGGAACCAGTTCAGTTCGTGTCACGTCAGCAATTAGTTCCTTCCGGACGTCGACATTCTGATCGACCTTAACTGGTTTGGCTTCTTCCTTGGGCCGTTCTTCCGCTTTTACTTGGGGAACAGGTACAGGAGCCACCAGCGTGGTCAGTTCCAGTTCCATTTCCCCAAGGTGGTTGTCGTACCAGTAAATACCTGCGACAAAGAAAGTCACCAGCAGTACACCGTATATGACCGTGGTCGCCAAAATAAATGAGCCTTTTCGCGAAATGTCATCCTTGTGCGAACTGGACTCAACGAGATTATCGAACATCTATGTTTGTCCTCCACTTCCGGCGCCAAATGGATCAGGGGTTAGAACTTGCAGCAGCTTAAGTGCCTCTCAAACGTCGACAAAATAGGCCCGCTTGAGTTCGATGGGGAAACAGCGGCCTCTGCGATATTGAGCACACCGAATAGACTTGAAAGCCGCTGTGCGAGAAAAGTACTCGCTGGCCTGCTCAAACAGACTGCCGCCGCGCCCACTTTCGTTTTTACACACGCAGGGTCGACTCTTGAGTTATTTAATTGGCCAGCAACGGCCGCAGTCTAAGCCGCATACCGTTTCAAAGTCAAGCGGAAACTAGCCAAACAATTCTAAGATCAATAATCAATCTCAAGGAGGGAATATGGCTCAAATGCGACTCGCACCGCCGGATCTCTTGGGGGCGCCTGCTGCCATTGCGTCTCGACTTGCCGCCGTCTTCGTTTGCGATTGCACCCCACCTCTAATAGGTTTGTTGAGGTTGACAGCGGCAGCGCGATTCGCAGCTTCAATTCTCTGCTCCCACCAAACCATGATTGGACTTGCGATCGCCACTGAAGAATAGGTACCGAAAACTATTCCGATGAGAAGTGCCAACGAAAACCCTCGCAAAACCTCTCCACCAAATAAGACCATCGCCAAGACCGACAAGAACACTAGCCCGGAGGTTATCACGGTGCGTGATAAGGTCTGGTTGATCGAGTCGTTCGTCACCTTGTACAGCGAATCACGTCGATGTAAGCGCCGGTTCTCCCTAATACGATCGAAAACCACGATCGTATCGTTGACCGAAAAACCAACGAGCGTGAGAAGTGCTGCAATCACGGTTAGACTTACTTCCCATTGAAAGATCGAGAAGAATCCGAGCGTTACGAGAACGTCGTGGAACACGGCAATTACCGCAGCCGCACCGTAGGTCCACTCAAAGCGCAGAGCAATGTAGACAAGAATTCCCACAAGGGCCGCAAGGGTGACGGCAATTGCCTTGTTTCGCAGTTGGGCTCCAGCCACGGCACCAACTGCATCAGTGCCTACTATTTCGTAGGCACCATTCGGATCGGCTGCCAAATGCAAGTCAGCCTTCGCTTCCGTGCCGAAAGCGTTTAGCGAGTTTCGTACCAGGGCGCGGCCCGTTTCAACTTCTGCCTGAGACACCCCTTCCAACGGCAACTTAATTAAGACAGTGTCCGGTTTGTCGGTGGCCTGCACGATCGCATCTCGAATTCCTTGCTTGACTAGGGATGCACGTATCTCCTCATCCGACGGACGCTGCTTAAACTTAGCAGTAACAACCGTGCCACCCTTAAAGTCGACACCAAGGTTGAACGCCTGATGTCCTGTCGCCTGCCGAATGATCGCGGAGAAAAGACCACCTAACATTAGCAGCACCGAAACAGCAATGAACGCGCGTCGGTTTGCTAACCAATCAATCCGAACGTCTTTGAAAATTTGAATCATACAAAAAGTTCTCTAAATGCTAAGCGACTCCATTTTCTCCTTGCGTCCCAATTCCCAAATGAAGATCGTGCGTGATACGTACACGGCCGAAAAAAGATTGATCAGCAACCCGATAACAAGGGTTACCGCGAATCCTCGGATGGGGCCAGTACCAAAGACGAAAAGGAAAAGCGACGAAATGATTGTCGTAACGTGAGTGTCAATAATCGTAATGAAGGCACGCCCAAAACCCTGATCTATTGCTGACGGGATCGTCTTTCCGGTGCGCAGCTCCTCACGAATACGTTCAAAAATCAGAACGTTCGAGTCGACAGCCATACCGATGGTCAAAATGATGCCGGCGATACCAGGAAGCGTTAGAGTGGCGCCAAACAAGATGAGGCCAGCCATCATTAGGATCATATTAAGAACGAGAGCAACCACCGCATTTATGCCGGACCCCCTGTAATAAATGAGCATAAATAAAACGACTAACGCCAGACCGACAAGCGATGCTCTAACCCCCGAGTTGATTGAATCCTGACCAAGGCTCGGTCCTACGGTACGTTCTTCGAGGTATTCAATCGGCGCAGGCAAAGCTCCTGAGCGCAGCGTGAGCGCCAGGTCCTCGGCCGACTGTTTCGTAAACCGACCTTCAATTTGTCCTGAGTCAAATATCTGCGACTTGATAAAGGCAATCGACTGCACTTCGTCATTCAGCACCACACCCATGTATTCGTTGATGTGTGCACCCGTCCAGGCACCAAATTTATCAGCGCCGTTCTTCTTCAGCGAAAAGTTGATTTCGAAATCATCGGTACCACCGGCACGCGTCGGAACGGCGCTGGCATTGCGTAGCTCACTACCATCGATAATTGCCGGAGCTTCCACAATTACCCATTTGGTTCGTTTCTCACGCGTCTGATCTTCCGGCGCAGTAGATGTCGGATCCATTCGTTCAACGTACTTCAGCACACGCCGGTTGGCGGGAAGTGTTCCACCGCTGGAGACAGAAGCAATTGCCTCGGCATCCGTCGCATAGGTTTGAGCCGGTGCCGGACTTGGAGGGCTAACGACATGCACCATCTCGAGCCGTGATTCTCCCTTCAGCAAATTCTTGACGCGCTCCGGATCCTGAACGCCAGGCATTTGGAGCAGAATTTGATGCGAACTTTGTGAGCCATGTGTCTGTAAAGTTGGCTCAGTGATTCCCAGCGCGTTAATACGGCTGTCGATGATGTTCAGCGCCTGAGTGGTGGCGTTATCAGCAAGCAATCTCTCCGCGCTTCCCGTCATTGTCCAGATCAACTGATCTCCAGACAACGAATAACTCCAGGTGGTGGTGTCACCAAGCTCAACCTTTTTCTGTATAGCCGTCTTGATGTCTTCAGCCTTGGAAGGGTCGACAACCTGCACGATTACACGATGCCCGCCAGTGGTCTCCGCGCGAGCCGCTTTTACTTCAAAACCAGCTTCCTTCGCGGCGTTGTCTGCCGCAACGGTGTTACCTTCGGTCAGATGCTTCAGGAACTCTTCGGTTTTGACTCGCATTACCAGGTGGGAACCACCTTTCAAATCGAGACCAAGGTGAATATTTGAAGCGAGGGTGGCCTTCATGCCTGACCAGCCAAAATCCTTTAATGAAGGACGGTGGCGAGGACCGACTACTATATAGAGCCCAAAGAGCGTAACTATGGCGATTAAGATTGTGCGCTGAAGTAGGTTCTTTTTCTTCATTGCTGGAATGGTTTAAGGATTAACCCCCTTACTGCTTTTCTTCGTCGATAGCGGCGATGGAATTGCGGGAGATTTCAAGAATCGATTTGTCAGCGCTCCTAATGAAAAAACTCGTATCCCGAACTGTCGTAATCACACCGATAATGCCGCCATTTGTGATTACGCGATCACCAACCTTGAGCGTTGCAATAGTCTCTTGTAGTTGTTTCTGCCTTTTTTGCTGAGGCCGAATCAACAAGACATAGAACACGCCCATAATGAGCACGATTGGTAGTACACCACCAAGAGCACCCAAGCCACCTTGAAAAAAGATCAGAAAAGTTTCCATTAGGTTTTATAAATTCGAAGGATGCGACTTCGATCCTTCTGACAGGGAATCAACAACTCAAACACCGAACAAGCAGAAGCGGCCAGTTCGCGAACCACTATTCACCATTCGCACCTAGCCGCTCGGTGAACTCTCCTCGGAATTTAGGGAAATCGCCAGACCGGATAGATTGCCTTACACCTCGCATAGTGTCAAGGAAGAACGCTAGGTTGTGGTGAGTCAACAAGATACTCGCCAGCATCTCCCCCGCTAAATACAGATGTCGTAAATATGCTCGAGTATGTCGGCGACAAACCAGACAGTGACATGACTCGTCGAGAGGCCGCGTGTCTTGTGCCCAACGAGCGTTCTTAATGTTCAATTTACCCGCCGACGAGAACGCCTGGCCAGTACGTCCGTTTCTCGTAGGTAGCACACAGTCGAACATATCAACGCCGCAGGCCACCGCCTCGAGCAAGTCTTCGGGCGTCCCCACGCCCATTAAGTAACGTGGCTGATCCTTCGGCATTTCGGGAGCAAGGTCGCCGATCACGTCAAACATGGTGGACTTTTCCTCCCCAACGCTCAGGCCACCAATTGCATAGCCATCAAACCCGATCTCAACGGTTTGATCGAGGCTGGATTTCCTCAAATCCAGATGACCAGCCCCCTGCACAATTCCAAATAGAGCTTGCGACCCGCTCAAACCGTCCGCTTCTTGAAGTCCCGCTTCAATTTGGAGCCGATCGAAAGCCACCCGCGAACGTTTGGCCCAACGGGCGGTTAGCCCAACGCTCTTTTCGGTCTCCTCATGACTCGCATCACCCGGTGCGCACTCGTCAAACGCCATTACGATGTCGGAACCGAGTGCCGCCTGCACTTCCATCGAAACCTCGGGCGACAAAAACTGCAAACTACCATCAACGTGAGAGCGAAACTCCGTCCCCTCCTCTGAGATTTTCCGCAAATCACCCAAACTCCAAACTTGAAAGCCTCCCGAATCAGTAAGCAGAACACGGTTCCACCCGATAAACCGATGCAAGCCTCCACATGCCTTAATAGTCTCCACGCCGGGTCGTAACCAGAGGTGATAGGTATTACCCAGAATTATCCGAGCGTCGAGATCCGGCGACTCAAGTTCCTCGAAACGAATAGCCTTGACGGTTCCCGCAGTACCAACTGGCATGAAGACTGGTGTCTCAATCACACCACGGCGTGTCGTGAGCAGACCCGCCCGAGCCTCTCCCTGTTGAGCATCAATGGAAAATCGTAAAGCTGCCTTAGCTCCACGATCTAAACTTGTAACGTTTGTCCTCAACATTAATTCTGCGCCTGGATTCGTTTCTTCCGTTTGTGTCTCTCAATGATTCGCAGTGGAGTTGCAAAGAAATCAAACTCTTCCCGTAAGCGATTCTGAAGATATCTTTCATAGGAAAAGTGCAGGCCCGGCTTGCCACCAGATGTGAAGACTACAAACGTCGGTGGTCGGACTCCAACCTGCGTTAGATACTGCACTCGTAATCGAGAAACTCCGCCCTTTGCGGGTGCAGGCGCTACGCCTCCGCGTGGCTGAGCAATGGCTCTTTCGAAGAAGTCGTTGAGCTGCGCAGTCGGGATTCGCCGGTGTCGTGCCTCATAAGCTCTATGTACCAGCGGCAGAATTCGATCTACTCGCTGCCCACGCAGGGCTGAAATCGTAATAACCGGAGCCCATTCCAGAAACTTCATGCGGTCGCGCAACCCTCGCTCAAATTCAAATGGCGTACTCGTTTGCTTATTCTCCACTGCATCCCACTTATTGACCGCAAGTATGATCGAGCAGCCGGCGTCCAGTGCATAGCCGGCAATAGTCGCATCCAATGCCGCAACGCCCTCCATGGCATCGACAATGACAATCGCGACATCGGCACGCTCCAAACTCTTTCGGGCCATCACTACGGATAACTTCTCGGCCATCTCGTCGGTCTTACCTTTACGACGGATCCCCGCGGTGTCGATCAAACGAAGTCTTCCTTCTGGGGTATCCAAAACGGTATCGATCGCATCTCGGGTTGTGCCCGCAACTGGCGAAACGATGACCCGATCCTCACCGAGCAGTCGATTCAACAGAGACGACTTGCCAACGTTGGGACGACCAACAATCGCCAGCAACATTTCTTTCGGCTTATCAATTTCAGCTGATTGATCAATTTCAGTTAACTCCTCGTGTAGCAATCCCACTACAGCGTCGAGTAACTCACCCACACCGATTCCCTGCTCAGCCGAAACAGCCAGAACTTCGTCAAAGCCGAAACGATAAAACTCGCCTCTCTCGCTTTCCAAGGTCGCGGAATCGACTTTGTTAGCAGCAATCAAGACTCGCTTACCAGTGGCCCGCAACAAGCCCGCCAACTCTTCATCAAGCTGCGTAATTCCTTTCCGTGCATCAACCACCCAAACAAGCACTTGCGCTTCTTCGATTGCCACGCCCGCTTGTTTGAGGATGTTGGCAGGTATGACCGCCTCGTCGTCAGGTACGATTCCGCCCGTGTCGATTAACGAGAAAGTTATACCGTTCCACGCAACTTCACCGTAAATTCGATCCCGTGTGATACCAGGTTCGTCGCCCACGATTGAACGGCGTTCACCAATCAAACGGTTGAAGAGCGTTGACTTGCCTACGTTAGGACGTCCGACAATCGCAACAAGCGGTGAACATTCCTTGATGGGCGCGTCAGTTGAACTCATTTTAGTCGGTTGTGTTTCAATAGGGACGGTCTAACGTAGGCGAAAACACGAAGTAATTCCAGTACGGGGTGTCCGATATGCGTCTGTCTTGTCGTCGTCTCATCTCCATTCTACGCAGGACTTTCGATCGACACACATCGACAAGCTAAAGCATATCGGACATTGCAGAAGATAATTGACTAGTAAACGACTCATCGGTATAAGCCTAAACAACGAGTTGAGTCGGCGGGCAGGGGGGTTCTCCAGTATGAAACGGGGTTTGTCGGCGTCCTTAATAATATTGGCAATCTTTGTCTCAGTTTCCGGCCAACAGCGCTCGCGTCCTCGTCCTAGTCCAGTACCACGATCAACTCCGATCCTAAATCCGGAGGGATGGGTAACGTTTAACTCAGAACCGGGCCGGTTCTCCATTCTTGTCCCAGAGATCCCAAGCGACAAAACGGAAATAATTCAAGATGAGCATGGTCCGTACACCAGTCATCTCTTCAAAGTTCAGGGAGAAAAGAGCCTCTTTGTAATTGCCTGGGTAGATTACGATCCGAGCTTCAACTTCAACTCCGTGCTTGAAATGGAAAAAAACCGAGACGATTTCATCAGAGGGATTAAAGGCGCCCTCTTGACCAATAGAAACGTCATGATCGATGGATATGAGTCACTCGAGTTCACCGCAGAAACAGTCGAGACGGTTTACCGATCACGCGTTTACATGGTAGGTCGCCGACCTTATCAGCTTGTTGTGCGAACGGCAAAAGGAGTTGACGACTCCAGTAATGCCAATAGGTTTTTCGATTCTTTCAAGGTCAGACTGCGTTAATTTTTCGTGCTCAGACCGAAGCTCGTGAAGTCAGTACCACTTCCTATCAAGTTCGTTCCATCACTCGATCGAAAGGCAACCCAAAATGAAACGCAGAGATTTCTTACACTCAACAGCCGCGGGCTGTGCCTTAGCTTTGGTCAACCCCGTTTCTGCAAAGCCTGAGACGTTTCAGCCGCCCGCAGATTTTGAGTTGGACGAATTATCCATTACCGATCTCCAAACGGCCCTTCAATCAGGTAAATACACGTCACGTTCGCTGGTGGAAAAGTACCTCGATCGAATTAGAGACATCGACAAGGATGGTCCCAGGTTGAACTCAGTCATAGAAATCAATCCTGACGCTGAATCAATTGCAACGGCACTTGACCGCGAACGGAAAGACAAAGGCACACGAGGACCGCTTCACGGAATCCCCATATTAATAAAGGACAACATCGACACCGCCGACCGCATGATGACAACGGCAGGCTCACTCGCTCTGCTTGGAGCAAAACCGTCCCAAGACGCCTTCGTTGCCAAAAGACTGCGGGAAGCTGGCGCAGTAATTCTAGGGAAAACAAACCTCAGCGAATGGGCGAACTTCCGCTCAAATCATTCGTCGAGCGGCTGGAGCGGGCGCGGTGGACAAACGAAGAATCCGTACGCCCTTGATCGAAATCCCTGTGGCTCAAGTTCTGGCTCAGGTGCCGCACCCTCAGCCAATCTCTGTGCTGCTGCAATAGGAACGGAGACCGATGGCTCGGTCGTTTGCCCCTCATCTGCAAATTCGCTGGTAGGTATCAAGCCAACTGTTGGTCTCGTGAGTCGCGCCGGCATCATTCCGATAGCCCATAGTCAGGATACAGCCGGTCCGATGACACGCACCGTGTCGGATGCAGTGATTCTTTTAGGTGCTTTGACCGGACAGGATCCGAGAGATGCAGCGACCAAAGCGAGTCAGGGAAAGGCTTTGAGTGATTACACAAGGTTCCTTGACAAAGACGGACTCAAGGGAATGCGACTTGGTATCGCGCGGAAGTACTTCGGTTTCAATGACCGCGTAGATAAGTTGATGAGTGAACGGCTTGCGGATCTGAAAAGACTTGGTGCCGTGCTTATCGACCCCGCCGATATTCCTACAACCGGAAAGTTTGACGATTCCGAACTTGAAGTCCTGCTATACGAATTCAAGGTCGATCTAAATGCCTATCTTGCCAGCCGGGGATCGACAACAAACATTCATTCACTAAAGGACTTGATTGATTTTAACGAGAAGAACCGCGACAAAGAGATGCCCTTCTTCGGGCAGGACCTCTTCACGAAGGCTCAGGAGAAAGGTCCTTTGACGAGTCCAAAATATCTTCAGGCCCTGAGGAAGAACCACCTGCTTTCGCGAACTCAGGGAATCGACTTTGTAATGAAGCGACACCGCCTCGATGCCCTGGTCGCACCAACAGGTGGACCGCCATGGCCAACAGACCTCATCAATGGCGACCATTTCACAGGTGGTTATTCGTCTGCCTCGGCAGTTGCTGGGTATCCGCACATCACCGTACCAGCCGGTTACGTCTTCGGCATGCCGGTGGGAATTTCATTCTTTGGCGGCGCCTACAGTGAACCAACACTCATCAAGATCGCTTACGCGTTTGAGCAAGGAACCAGGGCGCGGCGACCCCCGAGGTTTCTACCAAGCGCGAAGTTCGACTAACCACGTTAAGATTTAGCAATTTTGAAGAAGCAAAGAGCGCGGCTCAATGGGTATTCTCAGCGCTAGAAAAGGGGAGACTCGCGAGCCGAGCGCCAAATTCTATCCCTTGAAAGGAAACTCACGTGGCACGAGCAGCAGCGGAAACGAAACGTAAATCGATTTATAGCGTCCATCCCGGCGTTCTGATGACCCAGAAATGGATCGGCGAACTTAAAGACAAAACTGGTCGATCGCTTGAGGAGTGGATTAAGCACATAAAGAAAGCCGGGCCAAAAGGTGAGCAAGAGCGCCGTCAATGGTTGAAAGATGAATACAAGCTTGGAACCAACTCCGCCTGGTGGCTCGCTGAACGCGCCGAAGGGAAAGGTGAAGCCGCTGGAGATCCCGATTTGTATCTCGAGGCAGCTGAGAAGGACGTTGAGAAGATGTTTTCCGGAGGCAAGGCGCACTTACGACCCATCTATGATGCGCTCCTTAAGTTAGGTTTAAAGGTCGGCAAAGAAGCCAAGGCCTGTCCGTGTCAAACAATTGTCCCGCTGTATCGCAACCACGTCTTCGCTCAAATCAAACCAACGACTCTGACAAGGATTGATATGGGTTTTGCACTGGGTGACATGAAACCGACGGGACGTCTAATAGATACTGGCGGTTTTGCGAAGAAAGATCGGATCACTCATCGGATTTCGATATCGTCGTTGAAAGATATCGATGATGAAGTAAAGCGCTGGCTGAAGGTTGCCTATGATCGCGACGCATAGTGTCCGATAAACTTCAGTTTGTCGTTGTGGTGGATGTCAAACGACTGCACATCAATAAGGAGCCGTATATGAAAGCGACAAAATCGGGCCCGCGCATGAGTGACGACGCCGTTGTCGCTAAGACGGGCAAGAACTGGAAGCAATGGTTCGCGATTATCGACAAAGCCGGTGGTCAGAAGATGACGCACCAGGAAATTGTGAAGCTGCTCAATTCAAAGCATAACGTCGGTCCATGGTGGGGTCAGATGGTCACCGCCACCTACGAGCAGCAGACTGGCTTACGACAAAACCATGAGAAACCCGATGGTTTCGAGATAAGTGTTAGTCGCACCCTCAACGCGCCCGTTTCGTTTCTTTACTCCTCGTTTGAGAACGAACGCAATCGCAAGGACTGGCTGCCCGAAGAAGGTCTAGTCGTCAGGAAAGCAACGAAGAACAAATCAATGCGAGTCACGTGGAAGGATGGCAAGACGATTCTCGCCGTGAGCTTTCTGGCAAAAGGTACGAATAAGAGCCAGGTGGTAGTGCAACACAATAAACTCGCGAGTGCGGCCGCAGCTGCCAGGATGAAAACCTATTGGAGTAAAGCGCTTGATCGGTTGCGCGGTCAGTTAGAAGACTAGGTCCCACTCTTTTTCCCGTAGCTGTACTCAACCGTTTCCCTTTAGCAGTACGCAAACTGAAACCGAGCGCGCTGGTGCTGGGACCGCGGGCGTCCTCGCCTGCCAACGTTGACCATCACACTTGTTAGACTAATTTAGGTTCTTTTTTGGCGAACGGCAGGCGAGGACGCCTGCGGTCCCAGCACGGAGACGCCCTTTTAGTTTGAGTAGCTACTAAAGGGATTCGTTTTGTAAACTCAGCGTATGAAAACCTCACCTACTCAAGAGTCCAAGCACCTCACTCTCGGTCAACTCGGCGAAAGATACGCGGCCGCTTATCTCGAACAAGCTGGCTATCGTCTTGTCGCTGCGAACTTCGTATTGCCCGTTGGTCGCAATCGACGTGACGCAGTAATTAACGCAGAACTGGATCTAATCGCTTACGATGGGGGCACACTTTGCTTCGTAGAAGTTAAGACGAGAGCTTCCGACTGGTTTGCCTCGCCTGAAGTCAACGTGGATCGTCGCAAGCGACGCCAAATAGCTCGCGCCGCACGTGCTTACCGCCAAATGTTCGCGCTCGAAGACGAACCGTATCGCTACGACGTCATCACAGTTGTTCTAAGAGAAGAAGAAAATGCAGTACCGGAGATTGAACTCTTCAAGCATTTCTGGCGAGAGGAAGGACTGCGGAAGAGGCCATTAGGCGAGAGGTTCTATGACTAGCAGCAAAGAAATCATTGGTCATTTATCATTTGACATTTCTCATTTGTCATTTTTAGAAGCTGGTCTTTGGGCTTAGGTTTTTGGTCTTTGATTTAGCACCTGCAACCACTGCCTGCCAAGACCTAAGACCTAAGACCAAAGGCCAAAGACCCACTTACCAAATGATAAATGAAAAATGGCAAATGATATATGACCAATGGTTTTTATCTGCCTACTGGTTCTCCGTACTGCGACGGTCCCGCGGTGAGGCGTTCTTCACGTACTTGTCAAACCAACTGATCATTTCATACAGCACGTGCTCGAGGCTTTCTCGTCCCGTATAGCCATGAGCT
>Ga0070698_100004709_pt1 | contig 14985 bp, 12 predicted proteins | sample KBSK1502metaG_FD_65477 | JGI IMG/M metagenome (GOLD analysis project Ga0070698, IMG submission 65477) | Corn, switchgrass and miscanthus rhizosphere microbial communities from Kellogg Biological Station, Michigan, USA - KBS K1-50-2 metaG | ecosystem: Host-associated > Plants > Roots >...
TACCCAGAGACGCTAGCTTGTCTTTCTCAATGATCTCTTGCCGAATAATCTGTAGCGCTTGCCTTGCTTCTTGGCGCCTTTGGCGCGTGTCTTTGTACCAATAAGCACCGACAAAGACAGCCGCCGCTACTACGAAACCTAGGCAGCCGCGAATAGCCCACTTTGCCATGGGCTAACGCTCCGGGGATGCGACTTCAGCGGCCTTTCGCGGGTAGCGAGTGGCGATGTAGTTGTCGACGAGGGATTGGAAGGCGGCGGCGAGCTCGTCGTAGGTGCCTTCCAGCGTGACGTGCTTCTTTCCGTCGATGTAGACGGGGCAGCGGGGCGCCTCGCCGATGCCGGGGAGGCTGATGCCGATGTTGGCGGCTTTGGATTCACCGGGTCCGTTGACGATGCAGCCCATGACCGCGAGTGTCATGGTTTCGACACCTTCGTACTGCGTCTTCCAGATGGGCATCATGTCGCGGATATAGCCCTGGACGCGCTCGGCTAGCTCTTGGAAGGTGGTGCTGGTGGTGCGGCCACATCCGGGGCATGCCGTTACGCTGGGAGAAAACGAGCGCAGCCCAAGCGCCTGCAGCAATTCGCACGCGGCGTAGACTTCTTCGCGGCGATCGCCGCCGGGACGCGGGGTCAGGGAAATGCGAATGGTGTCGCCAATGCCTTCGTACAACAGCACGGCAAGCGATGCGGCGGACCAAATTTGGCCTTTCATGCCCATGCCGGCTTCGGTGAGGCCGAGGTGCAGAGACTGCTCGGTTTTTGCGGAAAGATCCCGATAAACGGTGATTAGGTCGCGTGGGCGTGATGTTTTGCACGAAATGATGATCTGATCGTGATGGAGACCAGATTCCAGCGCCAGTTCGGTCGACTCCAGCGCGGAAATCACCATGCAGTCGTTGATGATCTCTTCCGACTCTTTGCCGAGATTCTTGTCGGTGTTCTCCTGCATCTTGCGCATGACCAGCTCTTGATTGAGCGAGCCGCCATTCACGCCAATGCGCACGGGCTTCCCGTTGTCTCGCGCGATTTTGCAGATGGTAGAGAACTGCTCATCGCGGCGCTGCCCCGCGCCTACATTGCCGGGGTTGATGCGGTACTTGTCGAGGGCCACGGCGCAGGCGGGGTATTTCGTGAGCAGCACGTGCCCGTTGTAGTGAAAATCGCCGATGATGGGTGTCTTGCAGCCGGCGGCAAGGAGGCGTTTTTTAGTCTCAGGGACAGCCTCCGCAGCTTCCGGAACGTTGACAGTCCAACGCACGAGTTCGGAGCCTGCTTCGGCCAGCTCGAGGGTTTGCTGGAAGGTGGCCTGAATGTTGGCAGTGTCGGTATTGGTCATGGACTGCACGACGACGGGCGCGCCTCCGCCGACGCGGACGTGGCCCACGTCCACACCGTACGTCTTGCGCCGCAGATGACGGGTGGCGGCGGCGTCAAAAGCTGCGATTTGGGTGAGCATGCTCATTTGATTCTAGCGTGAGACCGTCCGAGGCGAAAGCCTGGCATGCGCGGGAAGAGTTGAATGAACGTTCATTCAATACTTCTCTGAACTGCGGGCAGGCGGAGTTTGTCTCCCAATTGGGAATCCCCACATCTGGGCGGCAGGCGCAGATTGAAAACAAGCAACTTACGAGCGAGCTGGAGCTCCTGAACGCCCCGAAAGAACTGAAATTTGGTTAGCCATAATCGGCTTTGTGACCCACCCCCCTGGGGGGTTTTACATAACGATATCATTCCATGGGGTTTAGCTCGTTGTGCGGCTAAACGATATGATTCGATTGGACTTAGCTCGTCGTTCTTGTCGCTGAATTCCATCCGGTCCAGTCGCAGGCTTTGGGTCCGCATCCTTAAGGGAAGCTCGCGGCTGTAAGAGGGGCGGGAATCTGGAGACCGCAGAGGAGTTGGCTGGCGCGGGAGTTGTTGAAGGCTTGCGGAGCCCGGTATTTGAGCGTACACGTCAAAGAATAGCACAAAGTGGGGCAGTTGTCCAGTTTAGAATAGTACTAGGACGGAAACAGTGGGCCCGGCTGGTTTGCTTCGGGCTAAGGAGCTGAGAGGAAAGAGGAGACTTCATCAAGGAGCCGTGTTCGGCCGTGTTCCGGGTGATCCAGATGCACGAAATGAGTGGCGTTGGGCAAGACCACAGTCCTTACGTTCGGTGAGCGAGTTGCGGCTTCGGCGAGAGCCTGACGGTCCTTGGGACGAGACCAGAAATCGCGCTCGGAGGCCAGGATCAAGATTGGAGCGGTCACGAATGAGGCGTCCCAGAGCTGCCGACCGATGGCGAGGTAAAAACTGTCCTCAAGAGCGCCGCAAGGGGACCGGAAACTGGGCGGAACGTGCGAGTTGCTCTGTGGATCGCTGGACAAAGCGGCACGCGCGTAGGCTTCGGCAATGGCGGGATCGCGCCATGCAGCCTTGTTCTGGCTTGGAATGCTGCGGTCCCATAGGCCAAAGAGCGACTCCACAGAATTGAGGCGATAAGCGCCACAATCGGCTTGGTTGAAACGATCCTTGTGGTTGGGATCCTGCATGCTAGAGCCATGGCCGAGCATGGAATGCTGCGAACTGCCTCCATAGAGGCTGTTGAGCAAAATCAGGGCGCTGACCTTTTCGGGGCGCAAGCTGGCGTAATATCCGGCCCATTGTCCGCCGGTAGCCCAACCGAACAGAGCGACACGAGAAACATGCCGACGGGCGCAAATCGAATCGACCACCGCGCCGATGTCGCGGGCCGCCTCATTGGACCGGACTAGGGGTGGGTGTGCGGAAGGCGGCTGCTCCATTTCCGGGGGTCGCGAGGAGGCGCCATAACCGCGAACATCCATGACGTAGACGACGAAGCCTCGAGCGGCGAGATCGGCGGCAAGCGATCCTCCGGGCCCATCGAGATCGAAGGAAGCCAGGCCGGGTACGCGTGCACCGTGGACGAAGAGAATCGCTGTTGGTTGATTTTGTTTGGGAGCATCGGCGAGGACTTCGCGGACAAATAAGCGAATGCCAGGCTCGGAATCGACGAAAAAATCGTGGCGCGAAATGCTTTGACCGGATGGCGAAGGCGGAGAGAGTAGCGCCCAGAGGACCGCGAAGTTTAAAGCGAGCATGAGTTTGATGGTAGGTAGGGAGGAAGTCAGAGTTTCGCGCGTAGAAGCGCTGCGGGGGCGGTATTGCGCCAGGCAGCTTCCAGTGCGCGGCGCAACGTCGTCTTCTTGATCGATTTCAGTTGCACGTTCGTGGCTCCATTGCGTCCCCACTTACCGCTGCAAGGACTAAAAGAGGCCGGCTCATCGTACCGAAATTCTTCTTGTTGCTCGGGGGTGAGCTTGACCATGCCCGAATTCTTGTCGGGATAACCGAGGGTGGCGAAGATTTTTCCGCCGACGCGGAAATCGGGATGATTCATGTGGGCGCGCTCTTCGGCTTCGGGAAAGCTCAGGGCGATTTGGCGGAATTCCTTGCTGGTTACGGGCATGATTGACCTCGGAACGTCAGCATCATTGCTTGCACACACGTGGTGCAGAAGAATCGAGGAATGGTGGAAAGCACCCTTCGGTGCGGCTAGCTCTTCTTAGAAGTGGTTGCGTAAAAAGCGGCCCACTGCTGCTCGACTTTGGTGCCGCCGCACTTGGGGCACTTCACTTTGCCCTTGTCATGTTCTTCGATGGTTTGCGTGAGGGAAAATTTTTTTCCGCAGCCATTACAAAGATATTCGTATTGAGGCATGGGGACCTTCCTGAAATTGGCCGGGCTTTGGAGATGATAGCTGACACGCGCAGAACGAAGCAAACAGCTGTGGCCAAGACAGACCGCGGTTGCAGGATGCAGCCCGAACTTGCGATCACCAGTTTAGCCAATTGAATACTACACCATTACTTACATGGATGTGGACGGCCTTGTGAGGGATGAGCCGCGTTGGCTATTCTGGCCAGGAATCCCGCGAAGAGGCTGAACGCTCGGCAAATCTCTTCGCGCGACCAAGTTTTGGGGAAGCGACGCCTGGAACTGCAGGCGAACTGGAATGCTGACTGTCTTCTCTCTGCCAAAGGCGTTTACCGGACACATCGGGACGATCCAGCGGAATGCGATCGTTAGTTGGACGCTACTCCGGCCCCGGCCGGAAATCATTCTGCTTGGAAATGAAGCTGGTACGGCGCAACTCGCGCGCGTGCTGGGGCTACAGCACATTCCGGACGTCGAGTGCAACGAACACGGCACGCCGCTGCTGAGCGACGCGCTGCTTCGCGTAGATAAAGTTGCGCGGACACCGCTACTGTGCCTGATCAACAGCGATATTATTTTGCTCCAAGAATTTGTGGACAGCGTGGCGAAGATCGCGCCGCGTTTTCCGAAGTTCCTGGCCGTTGCGCAGCGACTGAATGTTGAGATCAAGGAAGGGCTGGATTTCGCGAAAGGTGGAGAGGAAAGGTTCCGCAGCGAGATCTTACGGCAAGGGGTGCCGGGGAGTCACACGGCGATCGATGTGTTTGTTTTTCCGGCGGGAGTTTGGAGGGAAGTGCCACCGCTGGTGCTGGGCAGGGCTTGGTTCGATCAATGGCTGATCAAGGATGCGCGGCGCCGAGGCATTCCCGTGGTGGACGTAAGGGATTGCGCTCGTGCGATACATCAAAATCATGAATACGGCCACATTGCCAATGGGCAACAAGGGGCGTATTGGGGTGAGGAAGCGCTCCATAATTTGGCGATCTATGGTGGCGTGCCGCATGCGTATACGCTGCTAAGTGCCAGCCACAAATTGACGCGCGAAGGGCACATACGGAGAGTGCGGCTGCGGCAACCGTTATTTCGATTGAGGCAACTTTTGTGGCAAGTGTTTGTTGAGCGCACCGTCGGAGCGCGCCACAGGTTACGACTTCGCCGGAGATTCTGGCAGGCAGGGAAGCGGGCTGAGGAGAAAGCCTAACGGCTTGGCCTTTCCTTGTTTTCTGTGTCGAGTTGTTATTCTTTACCACTGCAGTTTCGTGTCACCTACCCCACCCCCCGAACTTATACTAGTAGATTAATACACTTGATTATTATTCCTCATTAGGATTACCATTCGGGTCCTTAATTGCCGCAGCCCAGTTGGAAGGCACTTGCTGCGGGGGGCTCCCGGCCATGACTGCAACGAGTGCATCCGTTCCTTTAGTTTTGGAACAGGATCGTCCTGAGAAACGAAGCAGCACAACCATTACGCTCACGCCGTTTGATCGACGGCACTATCAAAAGCTGATCGAAGCGCGAGGAGAGACGATTCGCCGAGTGGTGACGCAGGTAAAACCTGCTCTGGAGCTGGCCAATGCTTTGGATGTGGGATGCGGCATTGGCTTTTTCTCGCAAATTCTTTACGAATGCGGACTATACACGCGGGGCTTCGATGGACGCATGGAAAATGTCGTGGAAGCACGTAAGCGATTCCCGAGGATTGCTTTTGCGCAAGGTGACATTGCGGATCCGGACATCGTCCGGTGCGGGAAATTCGATCTCGTGCTGTGCTTCGGCCTGCTGTACCACTTGGAGAATCCGATGCTCGCGGTGCGGCACTTGCGCGCACTGACGGGCAAGGGGCTGCTGCTCGAGAGTATGTGCATTCCCGGGGATGAGGCGGGAATGATGCTTCACGATGAACCTTCGCAGCAAGAGCAGCGCCGGACGGACACTGCGCTGTACCCGAGTGAAAGATGCTTAGTGAAAATGTTGTACTGCGCGGGTTTCGCGAATGTTTACCACGTGGCGGGCTTACCGGACCATGATGATTTTCGCGAGACACCGGCGCATGCGCGGTGGAGCACGATACTGTTTGCGTCGGCAGATCCGATCGCGATGGCCGATCTGGAAAGGGTACTTTGCTGGCTTCCAAGCGAGTAGGCGCGAGAGGAAGAGTTGTCGCCTTTGAGCCGTCACCGCGGGAGCGGAAGCGGTTGTTGAGACACCTTCGGATCAATGGGTGTGTGAACGTTGATGTTGAACCGTATGCGCTGGGAGATCCGGCTGACGAGGCGGATCTTTTTCTGGTGGAGCTCACATGACTGGTGCAATAGCCTGAAACAACCGGTTGTGGAAGAAAGGACCCTGCAAAGTCCGTGTTGATGTGCGGCGATTGGACGATGTGCTCGCGGAGTTACGGGTTGATCGCGTTGATTTCATCAAGCTGGATGTTGAAGGCGCGGAGCTCAGCTTTCTGCGTGGAGCGACGAGCGTTCTGAATGGCAAGTCCCGACCAGCTATCTTGGCTGACGTGCAGGACCTGCGAACCGAGCCGTGGGGCTATCCGGCACGCGAAATCATCAAGTTTCTGTCGCAGGCTGCCTATCGCTGGTTCGCGCTGGGCGCGAAAGGCAGCCTTGAACCGGTATCCACGGACCTGGCGGCTTATGATGCAAATCTGGTGGCGCTGCCTGAAGAGCGGATAACAGAATTCCAGAAAATGCTGGAGGCGCCTCGCAGTAGTCTTTAGAGGCTTGTGCCCATATCGCTGGAAGTGCCACCGGCAGCCGGAACGTAGCATTTGAGCGTGTAGTCCATCACCATGCGATCGGCGTTGAAGCGCCATCCCAGCGTTCGAATGGTGCGCTTCATGCGTTTGATCCAGCCTCGGGGCAAGCCGTCACGATCCCGCTGATAATATAGTGGGATGACTTCCTCGCGAAGAACGCGGTAGAGATCTTCGCCGTCCCTTGTATCGTGTACGTTGGCGTTGGCGTGGGTCCTTCCGGTGCCGATGGCGAATCCGTTGAGCCCGTCATAGGCCTCCGCCCACCAGCCATCCAACACGGAGAGATTTAAGCCTCCGTTTAGGACGACTTTCTGACCGCTTGTTCCCGAAGCTTCGAGCGGGCGGCGCGGATTATTCAGCCAAACGTCGACACCCTGCACGAAATGCCGGCCCACGTTGATGTCGTAGTCCTCGACAAATACGAACTTGTCGGCGAATTGCGAGTCGCGCATCAACTGCGCAATCTGTTGCAGCACTCTCTTTCCCGGCTCATCGAGCGGATGAGATTTACCCGCGAAGACAAACTGCACCGGACGTTTCGGATCGTTCACCATGGAGGCCAGCTTCTCGATATCGGTAAGGATCAAGCTCGCGCGCTTATACGTAGCAAATCGCCGGGCGAATCCGATCGTGAGCGCATCGGGACTCAGCACGCGACCGAGTCTGATGCGCACTTCGCTCGGCTCTCCCCGACGTTCCGCTTGGTCCATTGCGCGGCGGCGGACGAATTCGAGCAGGCGCGACTTCAAGTTCAAGTGCGTTTCCCAGAGTTCGCCATCATCTACGTTTTCGATTCCCTCCCAGATTCGAGCTTCGGCGCCGTGCTGGTGCCAACCGGTGCCCAAATGCCTGTCATACAAGCGAAACATTTGCGGCGCCAGCCAAGACGGAACGTGCACACCATTGGTGATGTGTCCAATCGGAATACCATCAGCCGCCTTGCCGAAAAATAGTCCTTTCCACATGGCGCGAGACACTTCACCGTGCAGCGCGGAAACCGCATTCGCGCGCCTTGCGAGCCTCAGGCCAAGCGAGGTCATGCAGAAGTCTTCGTCTTTGTTACTGTGATTCTCCCTTCCCATCTCCATCAGCTTTTCACGCGAGAGACCCAATCTCTCGCGCAATGGCCCGAGATGCTCTTCGATGAGGTCGTCGTTGAACCGATCATGCCCGGCCGGCACCGGCGTATGCGTCGTAAATACGACTTCGCGTGAAACCTCAGGCGCGGCTGCTTCGAAGCTCAGGCCTTCTTCTTGCATGCGATTCCGAATCGCTTCGAGCAGCACGAATACGCTGTGTCCTTCGTTTAGGTGCAGAACACCGGGCACGATGCCCATGGCTTTCAATGCTCGGAAGCCGCCCACGCCAAGCAGCAATTCCTGCCGGATTCGGACGCGACCGTCGCCCCCATACAATCGCGAGGTAAGTTCTCGATCCTCCGGAGCATTGCCCTCAACGTTCGAGTCCAAGAGGAGGAGATCGCAGCGTCCTACTTTCACGCGCCAAACCCGTGCGCGAATGCACCCAGTGCGCGTTTCGATCTGCACGGCGACAGGCTCGCCGTTTGCGCCAATTGCCGGCTCCATGGGAAGCTGGTTGACGTCAGTTTGAATGTATTCTTCCTGCTGCCAACCGTTGCGATCCAGACGCTGTCGGAAATATCCTTGTCCGTAGAACAAGCCAATGCCTATCAGCGGAATTCCCAGATCGGACGCGCTCTTGATGTGATCACCAGCCAAGATTCCTAATCCGCCGGAATAGATGGGGATGGACTCGTGCAGGCCAAACTCTGCGGAAAAATAAGCCACGGGTCGCGGCCGCAACACACCGGCATGGCGGGCACCCCACGTTCGATCCGCCTCGAGGTACTCGCGCTGCCTCCGGAAGGCGTAGTTGATTCGGCTGTGCAGAACCAACTCCGCCGCACGTTTTTCGATTCCGGCAAGGGGAATTTCGCCGAGCAGCGAAATCGGATTGTGATTTAGTTCTCTCCAGCGGCCGGGATCAAGATCGAGGAACAGTCCAGTCGAATCATGATCCCAGCTCCACCACAGGTTTCGCGCCAGGGACCAGAGCCGCTCCTGTAACGGAGCGATGAAGCGGTCCAGGCTGCGCGCCTCGCTTACCACAGGCGCTACCTGCGCGGCAGCCTCGGCCAGCATACGAATCTCATCCTCGCGAAAGGCGCGCGCCTCGATAGTCTGCACAACCAGCACGCCCTGCAACACACCTCTGTCGATCAGCGGAACGCCGAGAAATGAGCGGTACGCATCCTCGCCGGCTTCCTTGAAATACTTAAACCGCGGGTGATTTCTCGCGTGCTCTACGGCTAGCGGACGCACCTGCTCCGCGACCAAACCAGCCAACCCTTCGTGCAGGGCAAGTCGCACCGTGCCGATCGACTGCGGACGGAGCCCGATTGTGGCCGCCAGAACCAGATTTGCCCGGTCGGGCTCCAGCAAATACACAGAGCAAACGTCCGTCTTGAAACGCTTGGCGATCAGCGCGACCACATTCGTTAACGTCTCGGCCGGCTTGCCGCCCTCCATGGCTAAATTTGCAATCTCTTCCAGCGTTAGAACGTAACTTGCTTCGCCCGCCTGTACGGTTTGGCTCACGTTGGGAATTCCCTCGCGAATTTTGTATTAGGTAACCCGTATTATCGGCGCCGGGCGCCAAATTCTTAGATCTGATGCGTCTTGCACGATAGAGTAATCACACCGATGCCGCTGGCTGAATCTTAAGACCCAGCGCATCGGCGCTAAAAACCGAAATTCAGATCGTAATCATTCAAAACAGTGCTGCACTAAATCGATTCTGTTCAGGGTCGAAAATTTATCGGGCAGAATATTTGTAAACAAAGGTGGATGCGAATTGGCATCGGTAGGTGTTGGCACCTACGAGGATTGCAGCGAGTTCTGAGGAAACGGTCTCATTTGAGCAGGCGAAATTGGGTATTCTGTAGCCGGTATGGGTGGCCGCGATCCGAATATGAAGATTCTAATTACCGGCAGCAACGGGCTCATTGGGTCGGAGGCTGTCGAGCATTTCGACCGACAGGGGCATGAGATTGTCGGTGTGGATAACAACATGCGACGGGTCTTCTTTGGTCCGGAAGGAGACACGCTGTGGAATTTGGAGAGGCTGAAGAGGGCCACGAAGCTGTTCACACATTTCAATGTAGACATTCGCGACCGAGCCGCCATCGACGAGTTATTTCGGGCCCGCCGATTCGATTTGATCGTGCATTGCGCGGCGCAACCTTCGCATGACAAAGCGCGCGAGATTCCGCTGCTGGATTTCGAGGTAAATGCGCTGGGCACGATGAATCTGCTGGAAGCGACACGGCAGCACTGTCGCGATGCCGTTTTCGTTTTCCTGAGCACCAACAAGGTGTACGGCGATGCGCCAAATGAAATTCCAGTCAAGGAACTAGCTACTCGGTACGACTATGCCAGGCCCGAGGAGTTCGAAGGCGTGGACGAGACATGCAGGATCGACCGGACGCTGCATTCGTTGTTTGGAGCGTCGAAAGCGGCGGCGGACCTTGCGGCGCAGGAATACGGCCGTTATTTTGAGATGAAGGTCGGAATATTTCGCGGCGGGTGTTTGACTGGCCCTTCGCATTCAGGCGTGGAGTTGCACGGCTTTTTGTCATACCTCGTTAAGGTAACGCTGACCGGCGGAAACTATTCGGTGTTCGGACACAAGGGCAAGCAGGTTCGCGACAATATCCATAGCTACGACGTAGTGCGAGCGATCGAGGAGTTTACAGCGAACCCGCGGCCAGGTGAGGTCTACAACCTCGGCGGGGGACGCGAGAACAGCATTTCGATACTGGAAGCCATCGACAGAATCGGACAGTTAACAGGACGAAGGCTGGACTGGCGCTACGTGGATGAATCTCGCAAGGGCGATCATATCTGCTACATCAGCAATTTGAGAAAATTCAGGCAGCATTATCCGGGCTGGAAGATTACGCGTGACCTTACGTCCATCCTGGAAGAGATGATTGCCGCCCATCAGGCGCATCCTGCGGCACGGTAGGCGGCACTCCCTACGCAAGTCTCTATATAATACAGTAATATAATCTACTAGCTATCATACTGGCCTTGTGGTATGGTCCCTGCTCCTCAAATCCTCGAGCCGTATCCACCGGCTTGGTTACGCAGGAGAGCGGAATGCTTACGTTCTTCACCACGGCCAAACCCTTTCGGGGACACAGCGAAACCATTCAGCGGAATGCGCTAAAGAGCTGGACGCTTCTGGGCGCGGATGTCGAGGGCATTCTCTTTGGTGATGACGAGGGCGCGGCAGACACCGCGCGGGACTTAGGGATCCGTCACGAACCGCATGTCGAACGAAGTGAGTACGGCGCGAAGCGACTCGACTATATGTTCACAACGGCGCGCGCGATCGCGCGGCATGAGATCCTCTGCTACATAAACTGCGACATCATTTTGATAGAAGATTTTTGCTGCGCGATTGAGCGAATAAGAACAGCTCACCAGCAATTTTTGATGGTTGGCCGGCGTTGGGATGTAGACATCAGCAGGCCGTGGGAATTCCGGAGGCCTAATTGGCAGGCGCGGCTCCGAGGTATTGTTCGGGAGGGAGGCAGGCAGCGGTCACCCGAGTGGATCGACTATTTTGCCTTCACGAGAGGCCTGTACGGTTCGAGCATACCTCCTTTCGTGGTAGGCCGCGTGCACTGGGATCATTGGCTGGTCTCGAAAGCGTTGGATTTGAAGGCTCGCGTTGTGGACGTTTCTGCGGTGGTCATGGCTGTGCACCAGAATCATGACTATAGCTATCACGGGCAGGGTAAGCACGGCGTATGGAACGACGAAGAAGCGGGCCGGAATCATCAACTGTCGGGAGGTTGGAAACACTTCCGGATGATCTGCGATGCCTCGCAGGTGCTGGAATCGAACCGCCTGACGGGCAATAAACGGCTGTACTGGTCGATCACAACGCGCTATGCCAGGCATGTTGGACGGGTGTTGCTCTTCGATGGCTGGCTGCCGATTTATTTCTTTCTTGTCGGAACTACTCGCCCACTCCGCAGACGCTTAAGGCCGCGTACTCTGACACTTCGTCGATGGGGCGGTAACGTTTAGCCCACGGAAAGGACAGAGGATGCAGCGACCTCTGGTCACGGTCCTCATCGATAGCTACAACTACGGCCATTTCATTGAGGAAGCGATCGAAAGCGTCCTCGCCCAAGATTTTCCTGCTGAACGGATGGAGGTGGTGGTCGTGGACGATGGGTCGACGGACGATACTGCCGAGCGTGTCAGGAAATATGGCGAAAGGATTCGCTATTTCCAGAAGCCAAACGGCGGTCAAGCTTCCGCGTTCAATTTTGGCTTGCGACGATCACGAGGAGACGTCATCGCGTTCCTCGATGCAGACGACTACGGGCTGGCCGGGAAGCTGCGGCGCATCGTTGAGGAGTTCGCCAAAAATCCTGAGGCAGGGATGGTTTACCACAACATTCGTCAACTTGATGCGCGGCGTCGCACTTTTCAGGACGTAGGCTTGCCCCTTATTTCCGGACCCGTTCCGTCGAACACGAAAGACTTGCTGAATTATGTTCTGTATCCAACGTCCTTTCTAGCCTTGCGGCGGAACCTAATGGGACCCTTGCTGCCGATTCCGGAAAAGCTGACGATCCAGGCGGACGCCTATTTGTCAGGACTGACGATTTTTCTGGCGCCGATCGTAGGAGTGCCGGAATGTTTGGCGGTGTACCGACAACATGGACAAAATCTATTCTTGGAAAACGGAGAAGGGAATTTTAGTGCGGCGCGAATTGCGCGTCCAAACTCGCGGTGTGTTGATCGAAGCGAAAAAGAAATGGCTTGGGCAGCGCGGTTATGATCTGCAGCGAAGCGATTTGCGAATGATGTTCAGGCAAATGGATGTGATGCAAGAGAAGGACCAGTTTGTGGTTTCCCCGCCCGGCCGAATCCGCACGTCTCGCCACCTCTTAGCGTATGCCCGATGTTATGGCCCACAGCTTATCTGGCGGCATCGTGCCGTAACTTATCTCAACGCCGCAGGCTCGCTCGTCGTAGGGTACGAGAGCGTCGACCGGCTAGACCAATGGCGGCTAGTAATCAAACGGGCGATGCGAGGGCCGTTCAGAGCGTAAGCTTGAAGTCGGAGTTGCTACCGGGACCGCGGCTGACAGGCTGCTGGTCTGATCCCCAGAAGCAGGGGAATATTGAGTTCCGGCGCCTACTCTGGTACTTCTTCACAAGTGTCTAGTCTAAGCGCCAGGCCATTCGTCAGCGTACTCATCGATACGTATAACCACGAGCGCTTCATCGAGCAGGCGATCGAAAGCGTGTTGGGGCAAGATTTTCCGGATGCGGAGCGCGAAATCATAGTTGTCGACGATGGATCGACCGACCGCACTCCCGAACTCGTCCGCAAGTTTGAGCCGTGCGTGCGTTTGTTACGCAAGTCGAACGGCGGTCAAGCGTCAGCATTCAATGCAGCAATCCCGGAATGCAAAGGCGAGATCGTCGCTTTTCTGGACGGCGACGACTGGTGGGCGCCCGGAAAACTTAGGGCGGTGGCTGATGCCTTGACGTCCGACTCAGCCGTGGGCCTGGTGGGACATGGCGTTACTCAGGTGTGGCCTGATGGACAGCACCATACGGAGTTGATACGCGAAGGTCCACGCTTTCGAATCACAATCGCAGACGGCGCGAAAGCATTTCGCTTGAGAAAAAGTTTCTTGGGAACGAGTCGGATGACATTTAGAAAAGAGATTCTTCGAGAGATCGGGCATGTTCCGGAGGCGCTGACGTTCGAGGCCGATGAATATTTGTTCACGCTGGGCGGACTTCTTGCGGATGTGGTGATTCTGCGTGAGTCATTTACATTTTATAGAGTGCATGAGCAGAATTTGTTTCAGATTACAGGCGGAGGCGATCAGGCCAGGCGCCGCAAGCAGCAAATTCTGGCAACGCTGGCAAGATTGCTTCGTGAGGAGTTCACGAGACGTGGACTGGCAACTCAAGTTGCTCAGATCATTCTGGATTCGGTTCAGACGGAAGCGGAGCTACTGGAACTGATGGTGAATCAGGAATTCCCTTGGAAAACCGTGCGCGCAGAACTGCGCAATTACCGCATCAACCACGAGAACGCTGCGACGCCTGACTGGATCTTCAAGACCATAAGCTTACTGCCAGCTTGCATCTTGCCGTCACGGACTTACTATCGGCTACGTCGGGGAGTGGCCCGAAACGGTTTATATCGGAAGGCCCGCGGGAAGTGGTTGCCCTTTCTTCAGCCGGCGCACGTTGACCGTTATAGGGCGACGAGACACTGAAGAATGGGACAGCCGACTGCTGCGGAGCGCCTAAATATTCTGATGGCAGCAGGAGTGCCGAAACGCCGTGAAGGCGGCGTCGCCACAATCGTGTTCAATCTTGGACAGGAGCTGGAGCAGCTCGGTCACCGAGTGACGTATATTTTTTTGGAAGATTTGGTGGAGCCGAACGCAACTTCAATGAGGTTCTTCGAACTCGTTTTCTCCTTTCGGCTCGCGCAATACATCTCAAGGAATCCTGAGAGATTTTCGGTGGTTAACTTGCATGCGCCGGCAGGGCTGATATACGGGGTTCGCCGCAGATGGAAGGGCAATGCTGGTTGGCCTCCGTACGTGATGACCTTGCATGGCCTGGAGGAGCGACGCGTGCACGTAATGAGCCGTGAGGCGAAAAAAGGGCGGGCTTGGCATTTCTCTTGGAAGAACCGCTTGTGGCATCGTTTGTATCACTTCCCGAGGTTTCGCTGGTCGATTCGAACCGCAGATGGCGCGCACGCGTACAGCCGAGACGTCTGGAACACCCTTCAACTCAAGTACAATCTGGACTCGAATCGCGTAGCGTACATACCGAATGGAGTGGAGCGCCGTTTTTTCGCTCCGCGAGAATACGAATCTCGTGGGGAGCTGCGGTTGCTTTATGCAGGGACCTGGCTCGACCAACGCGGGATATTCTATTTGCGTGACGCTTTGGGGAAACTGGCGCCACGAATTTCCGGTCTGACGATGACAATTGCCGGGCCGGGGGCACCACCTGAGGAGATTCTTCGATTTTTCGGCAAGGACCTCGCCGCGCGCGTTGCCGTGCAGCCAACGGTTCCCGCAGAGCGCATGCCAGAGCTATTCGCTGAGCACGATATTTTTGTTTTTCCGTCCTTGATGGAGGGATTGCCTTCCGTCCTGTTGGAGGCGATGGCAAGCGGAATGCCAGTGATCACGACAGAGACCTGTGGAATGCCAGACGTCGTAGAGAATAATCTCAATGGTTTGTTGATCCCGCCGGCCGACGCAGACGCGCTAGAGCAAGCGATCTTGTGCCTTGCTAATTCCGAGGAGTTGCGGCGGAGACTCGGAGAGCGAGCCCGCGAGTGTATGCAGCGGTATACGTGGGAGCGCGCTGGCAAACAACTGGAGGGGTTGTTCCGTCAGG
>Ga0070698_100004710_pt1 | contig 14984 bp, 12 predicted proteins | sample KBSK1502metaG_FD_65477 | JGI IMG/M metagenome (GOLD analysis project Ga0070698, IMG submission 65477) | Corn, switchgrass and miscanthus rhizosphere microbial communities from Kellogg Biological Station, Michigan, USA - KBS K1-50-2 metaG | ecosystem: Host-associated > Plants > Roots >...
GTTTGGAATCATTTTGGATATCGGCAGCTACAGGATCAATGAGCCATTTGCAGAAATTGAAAAATCAATCAGGCATGCTGTTAACTGGCAGGTAAAAGAAAAAATGTTTATCAATGGCACTGAGGCAGATACCGATTTGAACAAACTTATAAACATGATTAAAGCTTCAGGCTACCGGGGCTATTTACCCATAGAAACTTTGGGTGATGGCGATCCGAAAATAAAAGTGAAAGCATTGTTTGAAAAAATGCAAAAAGCATTGTCGTAAAAAATTATTTCATCAAATGGTTTTTTGTGTCCTCGCAGGGTCTTGCCTTGAACCTCCTTCAATTCTAAATATGATTGTGGCAGACCCGTGATACGGAGCACAATCAATCTTTCAAACGCCGGGGTCTCGCAGCTATTTTTTTATTTATCGAAGTCCGTCGGGACTGAAATGTGTCGTTTTAGTAAACCCTAATGCATAAGCAATCTCAGATACATTCCATGGACTATTTTTCAATAGAATTTTTCCCTTCGCCTGTTATTTTGCAACATAGGTTTTATTAAATGAATAGATCAAACTAAAGTTCAATAAAAAATCCTCGCTACCGGGCACATTTGTCTGAATGATTTTATTTGTGGTTGATTGAAAAGAAATCGGAAAATTTCTTTTTACCAGTGTTAACGAAGAAGTAAAATAAAATCCATCTTTTCCATCCTGGTTCAAATAATAAAGTTGAGGAGTGAACCTGGCAAAAAACTTGTCACCGAGTTTGATATGTGAAAAGCTAGTATTTATGGTTAGAAAGTGGCCGTTCCTTATTGTACCATGATCAAGTCCTCTGCCATACAAGTAATACAATCCAACGCTTACATTTTTTGAAATAAAATAATTGGGCACCAATTCTCCTGCCAGGTAGCGCCTGGCTACGATAGTTGCTCTTTGTACCCCATTGATAAAAAAAGAATCCGTTCTGAAACTTATGGCCGGGTGGCCACCAACCGTTAAAGAAAATTTTTTATCAGCTATTAGTTTATATCTCCACCAGAAAAGAAAAGACCAGGGTTTTCCTTTGAGAGAAAACTTGAGTTGGGGTTCAAAAAACAATTTCTTTTTTCCCATTGACAGATCAAAAATGGCCGCCGGTTTACCCAATGTAAAAGTGGGTATTGTTGAAATGCCTTTATTGGTAACAGTAACTGCTCCTTTTAAATGAAAAACACTTTTTGTGCTATCTGTCTTTTGGGAGAAAGAGTATTGCGTAAGCAATGAAAGAACAAGAACGAGTAAAATGGTGATCTTTTGCATTGGCCTAATCGTATTTAAGATACAAAAAAACTTTACTTAACAAGGATTTTATAACGAAGTTCAAAGAGATAGTTAAGAATTTCAAACAATCAGGGTATACAGATTTTAGTATTGAAAATCAAGCCTTAAATTGCTTAATCAAGGAATGAAAGATGAACACTACGCTTCGCCCAGTGCAGGCTGTGCGTTGCAAGAAAAGCTCAATCGGAGTTAACTTGGCTAGCCTATAAAAATCTTTCCCACTGACTCTATCTTCTGCACTCATTCCCTTACCTTTGCGACCCCAAATCTGTTATCGTCAGATTCTTTCCGCCATGGTGGACTGTCCAATGGGTAAACCGATTTATTAACTAATCCGCCTGCGGCGGATAAAAAAACAAAAGGGTAAATGAACAACTACGAATTGATGGTGATTTTTACCCCGGTATTGAGCGATGAAGAATTCAAAGCCGCTCAAAAAAAGTATGCTTCACTGGTAAAATCTGTAAAAGGTGAAGTGGTACATGAAAATGCCTGGGGCCTTAAATCACTGGCGTATCCGATCCAGAAAAAGACTACCGGTCTTTACTGGGTTATGGAATTTACTGCGCCATCCGACTTCAATGAGAAGATGAAGATTCAGCTTCTCCGTGACGAATCAGTGCTTCGTCACCTTGTAACAAGACTCGATAAATACGCCGTCGAGTACAATGCAAAAAAGAGAAGTGGCGTAGCTACAGGAACTGAAAAGACACCAAAAGCAGTGGAGGCTTAAATTATGGCAAAAGCAAATGAAATAAAATATTTGACCGCCATTAAAAGCGACAAGCAGGTAAAAAAGTTTTGCCGCTTTAAAAAATATGGCATCCGCTACATCGACTATAAAGATGTGGAGTTCCTGAAAAAATTCTTAAATGAACAAGGTAAACTTCTTCCACGCCGCTTATCTGGTAATTCTTTGAAGTATCAGCGTAAAGTAAGTGATGCAGTGAAGAAAGCCCGTCAAATGGCTTTGTTACCTTATGTAACTGATTTATTGAAATAAGCTTTGAGCCGTGAGCTATGAGCTATGAGTTTTTCTCAAGGCTCAAAGCTCAAAACTCATAGCAAAAAATATTATCATGGAAGTAATATTAATACAAGATGTAGATAACCTTGGCGGTGCTAATGAACTGGTAAAAGTCAGGAATGGCTATGCCCGCAATTTTCTTATTCCCCGTAAGCTGGCTGTTGAAGCAAGCCCGAGCAATGTGAAGCAAATGGAAGAAAGAATGAAGCAGGCAAAAAAGAAAGAAGATAAGATGCTTGCGGAAGTTAACAGTGTAATCGCCAAGCTAAGCGAATCACCATTGAAAGTCGGTGCTAAAACAGGAACCAGTGGAAAGATCTTCGGAAGTGTAACAGCTTTACAGATCAGCCGTGCTATTCGTGAGCAAAAAGGTTATGAGATCGATCGCAAAAAGATCAGCATAACTGATGAAGTGAAAGAGCTTGGCACTTACAAAGCTCATATCGATTTTGGTAATGGCAAATTTGCTGATGTTGACTTTGAAGTAGTGGGTGAATAATTCATCTTTTCCAAAACTATTAATCATAATCCCGCTAAATGCGGGATTTTTTTATCGGTCTAACAGGTTGGCTTTTACCTAAATTAAACTCTATGAGGTTAGCAGGGAAAAAATTGCAATATTATCAGTGAAAAACCGTTATTTTGTATTGTATTCGGTGCTCTTTACAGTTTCTCAAGTTCATGAACGTTTCGATTTTCGGTAATGTTCATTGGTTACTGGTACTGTTGATCACTTATTTGTATTAAAAAATTTCTCAAAAAAATGAACATTTACGCAGGAAATCTCAGCTGGAACCTGAAAGATCAGGATCTGCAAAATCTTTTCGCCACACATGGTGAAGTTAGCTCAGCTAAAATTGTTACCGACAAATTCACAGGCCGCAGCAAAGGTTTTGGCTTTGTTGAAATGCCAAACGACGACCAGGCAAATGCAGCAATCACTGCATTGAACGGTACTGAAGTTGATGGCCGCAACATCGTTGTAAACGAAAGCCGTCCTAAACAGGAAGGTGGCAGTGGCGGCGGTGGTGGATTTAAAAAACGCAGCTTCGGTGGTGGCGGCGGTGGTGGCGGTTTCAAAAAAGGCGGCTACAACAAAGGCGGCGGTAGCGGTGGCTATCGTGATCGTGGTGGTTACAACAGCGACTATTAATATTTAAAAAATAATCACTGTCCTTAAAGTCTGGTTTCGTTTTGCAACGAGTCCAGGCTTTTTTTATTTTCATTTAAATATTCCTTCACTGCTTATGAAAAGAACTCCTCTTATCATTTCTATTGTTTGCTTTTTATTTTCCTGTAATGAAAAACAAAACAATGCCGTCGATAAAATTTATTTCAATGCAAAGATCTGGACAGGCGATACTGCAAATGCATGGGCCGATGCAATTGCAATAAAAGGAAATGAGATCGTTTATGTCGGTAAAGATTACCAGTTATTCAACGGAAGCAATACAGAAATGATTGACCTGAATGGTAAGCTAATGTTGCCGGGTTTTATTGATAATCACACTCACTTTTTGTCAGGTGGATATACACTTTCAGGTGTTGACTTGCATAAGGCAAAGTCACCGCAGGAATTTATTTCGATACTAAAAGAATTTTGCCAAAAATATAATGATGATCGCTGGATACTCGGCGGCAACTGGGATCATGAGGTATGGGGCGGTGAACTTCCTTCACGCAGTTGGATAGATTCAGTAACAGGCAGGCATCCTTTATTTGTTAATCGTTCTGATGGTCACATGGCATTGGCAAATTCAGTTGCAATGAAAATTGCCGGAGTAACAAATGAAACAAAAGTGCCTGCCGGCGGGGAAATGAAAAAAGGTGCAAGTGGAGACTACACAGGAGTATTCAAAGACGAAGCAATGAATTTGATGTACAAAGTAATCCCTGACCCTACAGAAAAAGAGTTGGATGAATATTTAAATGCAGCTATTCAACATGCATTTGAAAATGGCGTAACACAGGTGCATGATATGGGCAGTTATGCGGGTTGGCTTGATCTTGCAACTTATCGGAGAAATTATGCAAATAAAAAACCTGATCTGCGCATTTATTCTTTTGTTCCTTTAAGCACATGGGCAAGGCTTGATTCATTTTGCAAAAAAGAAGGCAAGGGTGATGATATGCTTCGCTGGGGTGGATTAAAAGGATTTATGGATGGATCATTAGGATCAACTACTGCATGGTTTTATAAACCTTATTTAGATGAACCAACAAAATCTGGTTTATATGTTACAGATACAAATAATATCCGCCGTTGGGTTTTATCAGCTGATTCTGCAGGATTGCATATAGCAGTTCATGCAATTGGTGACCGGGCAAATGATTTTATTTTAAATGTTTTTGAACAAGCGGAAAATAAAAATTCAAATGATCATCGTTTCAGAGTTGAACATGCACAGCATTTATCACAGCTTGCCATTCCCCGTTTTGCAGAATTAAAAGTTATCGCTTCCATGCAACCGTATCATGCTATTGATGATGGTCGCTGGGCTTATAAAAGATTAGATGATGCAAGACTGAAAGGAACTTATGCATTTAAAAGTTTATTAGATGCAAATGCAACACTCACTTTCGGTTCTGATTGGTATGTGGCGCCGCTAAAACCAATTGAAGGGATCTATGCTGCAGTAACAAGAAGAACATTGGATGATAAAAATCAAAATGGATGGTATCCTGAACAAAAAATTTCTGTTGAACAAGCAGTTAAATGCTATACTCTTAATAATGCTTATGCAGGTTTCCAGGAAGATAAACTTGGGGTTTTGAAAAAAGGAATGCTTGCAGATCTTATAGTGCTTGATGAAAATATTTTTGAAATAGCTCCTGAAAAGATCAAAGATGTAAAAGTGATCAGAACAATTGTAAATGGGAAAACGGTCTATATAAAAAAATAATTCTTCTTACAATATTTATTGGTTTCAATCTTCCCTGATTTATAACAATGTCGCGACAATAGACAATTTTACATGTACCAACATTTTTATTTGGCCTGTATTTTGAATTTTGTGATAAGCATTACAAAGCCAACACTTCCAATTGCGTTCTTATCCCTCTAAGAAAGTTTCAACGATTATTAATGGCACGATTATTTAAGAAGTTCAAAAAAATAATTTTAAAAATCAGAACCTATGCAGAACAAACTTTATAACCTACTCGTACCCGTTGATTTTACAACGAAAAATAAATGGGCTATAGCTAAAGGAATAGAAATGGCAAATCAAATGAATTGTAATCTTCATTTGGTAAACATTGTTTCTCCTCCAATGTTTAGCTCATTTAGTCCCTATGAATCGCATGTTGATCGGATGAATAGTTATGATCAGCTGAAAGACCTTTCTGTATCCTATTCAAAACAGCTTTGTAGTAATGGTAAGATAGAGATCAGTTTGCTGGAAGGCAATGCTACAAACAAATTAATTGAATACATTCAGGAGTTTCAAATGGATATGGTTGTAATGGGCCTATCAAAATTTAATTTCTTTGAACGTTGGGCCACTTCTTTTTCAATAAATAAACTGGCAAGGATGACCAATGTGCCCGTCCTTGCAGTCGGTTCAAAAGGACTTGTTCATCATTTCAAAAAGATTATTTTGCCACTATACGATGAGCTGTCACTGGACAGGATCAGGTTCGCAACAACACTTGCCCGAAGTTTTAAATCCACCATCTATATGGTCACATTACGCAATGGAAATAATACACCTGAAAAAATCATTAAGGAAGGATTCGATATTGTTCACAGCGCTACAAGGACACCTGTGCAGGGAATTATTCTTGAAGGCGATAACCTGGCAAAAACAACGATTGATTTTGCAAAGCGGATCAATGGTGATCTTATCATGATCAATCCCGTTGAAGAATTCAAATTACCCGGCTGGTGGAACCGGTTTACAAACAAATTACTTTCTTATGGCTCTGGGATACCTGTGATGACAATGAGCAAACAGTGATAGAGTCATAAAGAAGCGTCCCGACTAAGCCGGGACGCTTCCATTTTTTAATACCTGAATAAATATTTTGCCGGCAGCAATTCTATTTCCAATCTTTTTGCGGAATAATATTCCCCATCAAGGTGTGTATCCATGGGCATTTCGCTTGTTACAACTAATTTCTTTGTACGAAAATGTTTGATAAAAGGCAGATCAAGATGTTTTCCTTTTTCAATAACAGGCAGCCATCGTAAACGAAGAAATGGATGAAGTTTATCAACCATTACAACATCAAGCAAGCCGTCATCGATAGCTGATGAAGGTGCAATATGAAAGCCCCCTCCCGCCCTATGACCATTCATTACACTTATGAGTAGTTTCTGAGCTTCCATGCTGTACTCATTTGAAAAAGCTGTGTACTTTTTTGAACTATAGAAAAATATTTTGCGAAGAATAGTCCCCATAAAAGCAGCCTTACCTGATCTTTTCTTTTTCTTACCCGTTAAACTTTTTGCTACTGCTCCTTCAAATCCAATTCCAACACCATTGATAAAATATTTTTCATTGCATTTACCAGCGTCAACAGCTTTTGGAGCTCCTGTTAATGCTATTTGTAATTGTTCATCGAAGCTTTGGTTTTTATACAGTATTGCATGAACATCATTACCTGTACCTCCATTAAATACAACAAGTGGCAATCGTATTCCCGGGTATTTATTAAAAAAATAATTGAGTGTGCCATCGCCGCCAACGATCCAAACATCAGTAAAGCGAATAAAATCCGGAGGCCAATCACCAACAAATAAGGAATTTTTTATACTCCTGTTATGCAATTCACCGGCAATTCGTTTACCTAAAGCAACGGATCTACCGCCACCTGCAAGGCCATTACATACAATTGAAATATTTCTCTCTTCTGCCATTAGTTCGGTATTAAAGATGCGTTTAATAAATCAAATTTGCAAAAATGTATTGCCACACGTGAGATATAATTACCTTAGTCAAATAAAGCTTTTAACATGAAACGCAGAGATTTTATAAAGAGTACTTCTTTTGCCGCAGCAGGAATAACATTTTTAAATTTTCCTGTATTTGGAAAGAACGCACCAGGCAATAAAGTTCAGTTAGCTGTAATGGGCGTTAACAGTCGTGGCGCTTATCTTGCTGAAAATTTTGCAAGCCTTCCAAATGTTGAAATAGCTTATCTCTGTGATGTAGAAGAAAAAGCAATTGCCAATGGTTTAAAACCTTTTGCCAACGCTGCAAAAAAACCAACTGTAATAAAAGATATTCGTGAGCTTGTAAAGAAAAAAGATTTTGATGGTTTGTTAATTGCTGCTCCTGATCATTGGCATGCTCCTGCTGCTATACTTGGTGTTATTAATGGTAAACATGTTTATGTTGAAAAACCTTGCAGTCATAATCCGCATGAAGGTGAATTACTGGTACAGGCAATGAAGAAATATCCTAAACAACTGATTCAAATGGGTAACCAGCGACGTTCAATGCCTAATCTTATCAATGCTGCTAAAGAAATAAAAGAAGGAATAATTGGCAATGCATATTTTGGAAAAGCATGGTACGCAAACAATCGAAAAACAATTGGCATTGGTAAAAAAGTTCCTGTTCCATCAACTCTTGATTTTAATTTATGGCAGGGACCTGCGCCCAGAAAAGAATACCAGGATAATCTTGTCCACTATAACTGGCATTGGTTCTGGCATTGGGGAACCGCAGAAACTTGTAACAACGGAACACATGAAATTGATATGTGCCGCTGGCTCCTTGATGTTGATTATGCAACAAAGGTTACCTCAGCAGGCGGACGCTACGCGTTTAAAGATGACTGGCAAACACCCGATACACAGGTAGCCACATTTGAATTTGGAAATAATAAATCTATCACATGGGAAGGAAGAAGTTGCAATAATATGAGAGTAGAAGGCGCCGGGCGGGGGTTCGTCGTTTATGGTGATAAAGGAACATTGGTGAACTATGGAAATGATGATTATAAGATTTTTGATGCAGATAATAAATTAGTAAAGGAAGTGAAATCAGCAACAAAAAATGATGCTACCAATACTGTAAGTGCAACAGGTAACCTGGATCTGTTTCACTTCAATAATTTTGTTGATGCTATTCGCGGAGAAACAAAAATGAATTCATCGATCGGGGAAGGACATAAAAGTGTTTTGCTTTGTCATTTGGCAAATATTGCTCAACGAACCGGCCGAACATTACATTGTGATCCAAAAGATGGACATATATTAAATGATGCAGGTGCCATGAAATTGTGGAGAAGAGAATATGAGAAGGGATGGGAACCGAAGATTTAAGCCCCTGTCCCCTAAAGGGGAACCTAGATCGTTGTCCTTTTTACATTAGAAATTTTCCTTTGAGGGTATATTTTAAACACGGAGTCACAGAGAAACAGAGTTACGCAGACAATCTCTGTGTACTCCAAAACTCCTTATCTCTGTGTTGAAAAAAATCACAAAGTCTTTAAATATTCAATAACAGCTTTGCGTTCTGCATTTGTGAGTTTATCTCCAAAGTAATGACCATAATTACCATAACCTGGTAAGGTTGTATTATAAATTATCCGATCGGTTGGCTGATCATGAACAGAAAATATCCAACCAGGATTTTCATAATTGTATTGTGGTTTTTCAAAACTTCTTGACCAGTATTTTGGACGAATGCTACTATTAAGCACAGCTTCCAAAGTCGGCACTGAAGCATTATGAAAATATGGAGCCGTTATCCAAACTCCATCCAATGGCGGAGCAAGATATCCTTTAAAAGGAACAAGTTTCCCCGGGTGGTCACCGCTGCTGAACCAACTTTTATTGAACCAATCGACAAACTCAGGATTTGAATAATTAGAAGCCTGCAATAATGAATCGGTTTGAATAGTGGATTGTGGAATTAAAAGATTAGGATACTGACCCTCTTTTCCATAAGTACCGTGACATGCAGAACAATTATTATTAAAAAGAATTCTTCCCGTTTCTGCAAGCGAAGCGTCAATTGCTTTTGGATACGCTGGTGGTTGCAATGAATTTATATAAGCCAATACATCGGGCATATGACTATCTACCTCTGCTGATTCTAAAGTATCATTTACTGTAAGAAGATTGGATGCCATTAAAAATCTTCCAAAGTCACCGCGACCAAAAGCATTGTAAAACATTCCATGCTTCTTTTTTAATAACCACCATGCAGGAACATCAGATGGAATAACCTGTTCGGGAAGTTTTAGTTGCGCTTCAGGATTCCATTTGAATGTAACAGGATCCCGATGAGCGGCGAGAACAGCGCCGAGACGATCAGCAGCATTCACTCCTCTTGTTTCTGTATAAAGTTGCGGGCCTGTTATTTTGGCCACTTCAAAAAAATGTTCTGATGCTTTCCATTTTTTTGGCGCCAATGTTTTTAAAAACTTTTCTGCTTTCTCCAGATTTTTTACACTTAATGTTTCTCTGTCACTGAAATCAACAAATGTATTACCTAGCCCAATATATAGTTTGTCTTCAAAAACCTGCGCATGACATTGTAAACAGTTTGGTGCAATAACAATTTCACCATTAAAAGCTTTTATTGCTGTGTAATCATGAGGAATGCCTTCATTGTCTGCATTTCTTTCAAGATAAATAATAGGCTTGCCAATTCCCTTTTTGAAGATCATTTCCGGTACACCCCCTCTTACATAATCGCCATTGATCAAATAATCATATCCTTTGGCACTATCGCCACCAGTTCTTTGCGGACTGGGTGGAACAAATACTGGTTCATCAATCGGAAGAATAAAAAACCGGAATGATAAACAGGTAATGAGAATTATAGTGAGTACAATGAGTTTTTTCATAGCACAATTAGAAATAAATCTTCTGTAAACTTCCGATATTTTTTTGAGATGATTAAATGTAAAAGATTGCACCGTTTATATTATCGAATTGGCATGCTAATTAAAGGGAGTAATTTTTTGAAACCTGTTGATAAGGGCATAAATTTATGAGTTGTATGCTATTTATTGAATGAAGGGCGGCTACCTCATATTTATCTGTTTAAGTTACGTCTCTTTTTCTTGTTCAAGTTTGAGGCAGGCTGCAGCTTGTAAAGACAGAATACAGTTACAAGATGCGAACCTGACTGACCTGAATGGAAGGTACAATAACGACCCTAAGTCCAATAAAGATTCAACTAGAACTGACCTGTATTGGAATATTTTTGACATAGGTTATAACCCAAAAGATAGCAATTGCTACATCGAAATAAAAGCTACTGATAAGGACAAATTGAATATAGCCCTTTGGGATAATAACCATATTGTGAAGTCTAAAATATTCAAAGGAAAAATCAAAAGAAACTATTTTGTATTTAAGCGTCGTTACTTAATTATCCCAATAATACTGGTCAACCTTTTCCGAAATAGAAAATTCAGAATTGGTCTTTTACCCAATGGCAACATCATAACAGACTATAATCAAATCTCTTTTGGCTCCTTCTATGTAATTCTTCCATATATTGAAAAGAGGAAATATTATGGAATCGAATTTGAAAGAGTCAATTTTTAGCTATGCAAGTATGGTGATGTAAATTATCCCTCCCGATAGCTATCGGGACGGAGGAAGCACTTCGACATAAATGAAATTTCAAGTTTCTTAGATTGCTTCGGTCTGCTAAACTAAATATACTATTGTGTTTTGAAAGACGGCCTCGCAATAACGAAGAGTCCAAAAAGGATGAAAAAAATTTAACCACCGAGTCTTCGTCTTTGCGAGGTCCCGATTTTATCGGGACCGAAGCAAACTAACTGACACCAAGCTGAAAAATGAACATACAAGTCGATTCGAAATTGTTGAATAGAATTGTTGCAGTACAAGTGAGTGACACAACAGAAGTTAAATAGTAGTAATGCTGTTGGTCACATCATTTAATTAAAAACACAGGAGATTGCTTCAACCTCCTGCGTCGGTTTCGCAAATCATTACTGCACTACCTTTATCACCCCTGCCCCATTGTATGAATGATATTCTCCATTGTACATCGCATCGGCGCTGACGGGACCCATTTTATAAATACCCGGTGACACCGCACGAACTGCATAATAAAAATTCTTCCTTGTGTAATCTGCATCCACAAAGAAATGTATGCGGTCATCACGAACATCAAGCGACCTTACATTAGCTGCGTCTTTTATCCATTCCATTCCCGGTATTTCTTTTGTCCGCGGATTCTCAATTTCAAAACCTGCAGGTAACAGATCAGTGATCACCACATTCTCAATATCGGTGGAATAAGAACGCTCCAATGTAATGCCGATAATGATAAGATCATTTTGTTTAAAAGTGTTTCCTGTAAGCTGCTTACCTGTACGATCATAAAAACGTTTCCGCACTTTGAGATAATTATCTTCCTCCTTGTATGCACCGGTGCTGCTGATTCCTTCTGCTACCCAGAAAAAATAAAGACGACCGCTGCCTTTTGTTTCTATATCAATATTGGTTCCTTTTAATGCAGTTTGATTGCCCACCCATTGGCCACCATCAACTTTTGCAACCGTTTTACCATTTACTTTTATATCAGCACTTACATCAGATTTCACCGCAGCCTTCGCCAACTTACCAAGCGAAAGAAATGCAAATGCCCTTTCCTGTGTGCTTAACCAGTAACGGGTTTTCAATTTATCACTTACATGTTTTGCCATAATGCCAATTTGACTATTACCGGGATCCGCATCGATCAATGCATTTAATGCAATGGCTTCATCACGAACATCAGAATAAAAACTTCCACCTGTCTGTGGCACTGATTCTTCTCCCGCAAAAGATGAAGGTAATAATGCGTTGAAAGATTTTTTATCACCTGCTGCTGCATAGGCTGCTGATAAAAGATAGCGACAGTCTAATGCCAGCAACTGCGGATTTGCTTTATAATAATTCATTGCAGATACATTCGCTTTGCCTGCCAATGCAAGTACATATAGCCCATATGCCACTTCTTTTGGTGCGATCATCCTATGCTGGGTACGATTGTAATAATAATTGATCGTTTCCCGGGTCTTTAATTTTGTATTAATAAAAGCCAATGTAGTTTCGATCAAACTATTGTCAACATCAAATCCTGCTTTCTTTGCTTCCAATAGGAAATGCGCTGCGTATATTGTAGCCCACCAATGCTCGGTATCATCATTATCCCAAAGCATGATGCCGCCTTTGTATGTTTGCCGCATTTTTATTTTACGGATCGCTTCAAGGATATTGCTGTTTGCATTTGTTTTTAATTTTTGATTCAACCCCATCAGGTCGGCCATATCACCATAATATAATTGAGGGAATGCAGCTGAAACGGTTTGTTCAGTACATCCATAAGGATATTCAACAAGATAACGAAGGTGCTCGCCAAGTTCCAATGCAGGTGAGCGGCTAACAACAAGCTTGTATGCAACACTTGAAGGAATAAAATCACTAAGACCGATATTTATTTTTTGTGTTGAGCCGCCTGCAATAGATCCGCTTGCAGAAACTTTTTGCAATGTTGATGGCGGACGAACGGATATCTCAGTTTCATCAGTGAATTTTTCTCCCATTCCATTCACCGCAATTTTTATTTTACCAACCGCAACTGAAGGATCAGCTGCAACCTGGAAAACAGCACGACCCTCACTCTTTGAATTGATGGAAACAGATTGATTATTTCCTCCAATGACTTTTAAAGGGCCTTCAACTGAAATTGCAGCAGAAATATTTGCCGACTTAGTAGTTGTATTGCTTAAAGTAACGGGAACTGTTACTGTATCCCCCGGACTTAAGAATCTTGGCAATGCTGTACTGATAACGATCGGGTCGGCGACGGTCATTGTGTTTTCACTGCTTCCGAAACTCTGATCTTTATAGGCAACTGCCATCAATCTTATTTCACCACTGAATTGAGGTATAGAGAATTCAAACTCTGCTTCACCGCTTCCATTTGCTTTTTGAATACCGCTCCAGTAAGAAACGATCTTTATTCTTTTAGCCGGCATTGGGTTCACTCTTTTATCCATTCCTAATTCACCGTCGCCACCTGTACTGCTGAATTTTGCTCTTAGCTCAGGAAATAATAATGGATAAAGATCAAATGCTGAAACCTGCAAAGCTTTTTTCTGGTAAAAAAAATCATATGGATCTGGTGTTTCAAAATTGCTTACTTGCAACACACCATTATCAACGGCCGATAAAGTAACATAACTTCCCGGCGCTGCTTTTACAGCTACTTTCTGTCTTGTTTTTGAGCGAACGGTTTTTGATGCATAGATCTTTACATCCATTTTTCTTCCCTTCTCTTCTACTTTCACATTAATAAACCCATGCGCAACGGTAAGTGGCAGATCAGAAACTTCATGAGCTTTGATCACCGTTGCTGTTATATATACATTGGGTACATGATCAGCGGTCAATGGAAGATTCACACTTACCGTGCGATTCTTATCATTCACATTCACGTCAACATATTGGTAGTTCACAACCTTATCTGTTTCCATTGTCACCAACATTCTTCCGCTAAACGGTGGTTTAAAATGTGCAACAACACTTTCACCGGTCATGTACGATTTCTTGTCAAGATCAATATCTACGTTCCCTTCATTACTTACTTCAAAAGAATTATTCTCGGACCAACCCCAACGGCCATAGCTATAAAAACTCTGGCTCACATAATTAGTTGATCCCGGTACATACACTCTTAGTTCATAACGACCCGGTATTCTTGGCACAAAACTGTATGATGAACCAGCACCAATGGTGAGCTCTTTTGTTTCTATGTTTTTAATGTCCTCGCTGGATTCATAGCGGAAATACCCACCACTATTTACCAAATGAGTGTTGTATTCCCTTTTTATAATTTCAACTCTTGCTTTTGCATTTACTGCATTACCATCTTTATTTACTGATGCCAATTTGAATTGCACCGGCTGATTCAATTCATGGTACCACCATCCGTCATAAAAAATTCCAAAGAAAACATCCTGGGTAAATACATCGACAGAAGTTGCACGGCTTACAGGTCTTCCTGTTTCATCAAATACCGTTGTGTAAAAATTCGTTTGTAAAACACCTTTGTTTTTCAGATCATCAGTAACGGCATAAACCTGTGTCGCATTTCCATCGGCGTCAGTTGTACCTTCTCTTACATCATTTTTTACAGGGATGGTCAGATCAGTAAAAGAAAAATTATAGTCGGCAAACTTTTCCGGTGAAAAATATTTCTGTCTTGTCTGAATATCCACTTCATATTTACGATTAGCAGCAGGCGGACCAAAGAAATTCATTGCATTAACTGAAAGTGTTGTTGACTCTCCGGCTTTTACAAATGGCTTATCCAGTTTTGTATTTACTCTTATCCTGTCAGGAACAAATTCTTCAATGCGGAAATCTTCTGAGGCAAGTAACAGTTCATTGGAAGTATAAACTTCCAATGTATAAGAACCTGTTATTGCAGACAAGGCGATATCAATGCTGGCTTCTGTTGAGCCTTCTTCATTTAATGTTTTACGGAATTCTTTTAGTTCTTTTCCATTGGGTAAAAGGAATTTCATTTTTACAGGAATTTCACCCGGGCTTTTCCATTCACGATTGCGAAGAATGACCGAGAAATTTATTTTTTCACCCGGACGATAAATATCTCTTTCAGCATAAACAAATGCATCAAGTCCTGACGGGTTGTT
>Ga0070698_100004712_pt1 | contig 14982 bp, 8 predicted proteins | sample KBSK1502metaG_FD_65477 | JGI IMG/M metagenome (GOLD analysis project Ga0070698, IMG submission 65477) | Corn, switchgrass and miscanthus rhizosphere microbial communities from Kellogg Biological Station, Michigan, USA - KBS K1-50-2 metaG | ecosystem: Host-associated > Plants > Roots >...
GTCTCCCTGCGTAATGTCGTGGAAGACGGCGGGACCCCCGCTGGAAAACTGCGCCGCTGCGAGCTGATAGAGGCGCGGGTTCGGATTCCCCTGTCTCCCGAACCGCTGGACTACGAGCGCCATGATCCCGGCAAAAGCCGGCGAGGACGCGGAAGTCCCTCCGAACGCGGACAGGCTCGTCGAGTTGTTGATGTACGTCAGATAGCCGACATGCGTCGCGCCGGCGATCGAAACATCGGGAACGTACCGGTGCGTGATGTCGCTCGGGACTCCCGGCGCGACCTGCCAGGACGGACGCGCGTAGAGAGTCGAGGCACCGCCTCCGGAGGCGCAGAGGGCTCCGCAGGCGCCGCCGCTCTCGTTCCAGCTCATCTCGGGGATGTAGCCGAGGGCGGACGCTTTCGTCGTGGAGTCGTTGGAGGGTCCCCAGTACGTGCTCGGACTATCGGTGTCGAGAAACTGGGTCCCTCCGACACACACGTCCGACGGCGAAGAGCAGAGCCCATTCACCCAGGGCCCGTTCTTGGCGACGGTGGCGTTAGCGTCCTCGCAGCCGGCCACGCCGTCGTCTCCAGAGGCGACAAAGACCGAGATCCCTTGCGCGGCCGCCTGCGTCCAGAGACTGTTGAAGACGAAGGTCTCCGAGAACATCTCGCAGAGACCGAAGCTGACCGTGATGATCGGAGCCAGGTTGTTGTCCACGACGTATCTCGAGGAGTCGGTGACTCCATCGGTCGCGTCCGAGTCCGCCGTGATCACCAGATCGATCTCGGCTCCGGGGGCGACGGCTCCCGCCCACTCGACGTCGAGCTGGGCCTCCGACTCCTCGTCGGCATTCACGACGCCGGGGTCCTTTCCGTTCAAGACGATCACCGGATCCTTTGCGGGAAGGCCGAAGAAGCTTCGGAACCGCTGGACATCGCCCAGATGAATATTGGTCCGGCCGACAACGGCGATCTTGACGCCCGAGCCGTCGACTCCCGCCGCCACGAGCGGGGTCGAGTTGTAGATCCGGGCGAAGTCCCCGGGTGCCAGGTAGTGAGCGCTCGCGCCGCTGTTATAGAGCGGCAGCGGGCCGTTCGCCGCCTCGGCCTGGGCGGCAGGCGGCGCGATCCGGTGATGGAGCGGACGGCTCCGGAAGTTGTGCAGCGCCACGGGCCCGGCGGCCCACCGTGCGATTCGGCTCGGCAGAGAGATCTCGAAGGCGTTGGATTGGTAGAGCTCGCCTCTGACCTCGAATCGACGGATCGCCGTCTGAAACGCCTCTTCGACCTGTCGCACCGTTCCGGAGAACTGAATCCACCCGCGGCCCCGCCCGACGGAGTCGAGTCGGAACCCCTGCTCGGAGAGCCAGTCTACGACCTCCTGGATCTTTTCGTCGGAGAGGCCGAAGCGGTTCCCGAACTCCTCCGGTGTCAACCAACGGTGATAGTCGGCGGAAGCGGGATCTTGCAGTCGGGCGAGCAGGGATTCGATTTCCACGTCCCCACCCGCGCGCCGTTGGAGCGGCAGGAGCATGCGCTCCATCGGGGCGTCGGGGTCGGCCGGCCCTCGATCCCGCTCGGGTCTGGCCTGTGGGGGGACGCTGCCGGGAAACATCACCGAAACGTCCTCGGAGGGGCGCAGGGCGAAGGCGGAGGACGAAGGGAGAGCCCAGAAAGCCATGGCCAGGACAACGGCTCCCGTGGCGCGGCCCCGGATCGAGCGCTGGATTCGATTCGCCTCCGGTTTCATCCCTTCGATGATAAGGGCGTGGCCCGGAAAATTCATTCCCTCGGAGACTGCGTTTAAGATTTCCCCGAGGGAATTCGGGCTATGGCAGGCAGGTTCTCGACACGAATGCAACAAAAACGGCTCCGGCTCTCGCGGAGGACCGCCTTTTTCGTCCTGGCGGCCCTCGGCAGCGGTCTGCTCCGAGCGCAGCAACCCGACATTCAACCCAACCCGATCGTCAACAGCCCGGGCAATGCCCAATGGGCGACGTCTCCGGCCGAGGCCAAATCGCGCGCGGCCGCGGAGGGGAAGCTCATCTTCTACGAATTCGATCGGCCTCAGTGCGGTAACTGTGCGCGGATGGACGCGCTGCTCTACCCTGCCTTCGATTTCGAAGCGTTGCTCATCCAGATGGTTCCCGTAAAAGTATCTCTCAATTCTCCGGAGGGTGTGGAGCTGGCGCGCCGTTACAACCTCACGGACGCTCCCGCCCTCCTCGTCACCACTCCTCAAGGACGCGCGGTCTTCACCATGGTCGGTTTTTCGAGTATCGACGACTTCTACCCGCACATCCGTACCGATCTGGAGACCTACAGGAAGTTCGCTCGCAAACTGGAGACACAGGACATCGCCAAGCTGCCGGCGCGGGAGGCCTACGAGACGGGCGCCGAGCTCTACCAGCGCGACGATCCGGCGGCGGCGCTGCCGCGATTGCGCCGAGCGGTGTCCGCGCGCGACGCGACCGCTTCGATCCGCGAAGAAGCGCGCGAGCTGCTCGCAGCCGTCGAGCTGGATCTGGGTCAGGTCGCGTCGTCTCGCGCCACCATCGAACGCCTGATCGCGACGACGCACGACTCGCTACGCCGGCAGAGGGGAGAGCTCTTTCGCGCCCAGCTGCCGCTCGCCGAGAACAAGCCCGCCGAGTCGCTCGCGCTCTTTCGAAAATTCCTGAAAGACCACCCCAACTCCCCTTACCGAAAACAGGTCTCCGACATGCTGGAAAAAGCCTCGACAGCTTCGACCAGTCGATGAGGCGCGCGGCCCCGGTCTCTTTCCTCGGCCTCTGTTTCTTTCTCCTCCGCGTTTCCTGCCCCGCGGCCGCCCCTCCCTCTCCCGGAGAGCTGCTTCAAGTCTCCGCGCAGCTTCGAGCCGCCGCCGGCTCCGGCGCCGCGACACTCGTGATCGAGGCTCGCGTCGCCTCGGGCTGGCACGTCAACAGCCACAAGCCCTCGGAGGACTACCTGATTCCGACGCAGATTCGGATCGATCCGAATCCCGCGGTGGCCACGGGCGAGCCGCGCTACCCGGAGGGCAAGTCGATCAAGTTCGCTTTCGCCGACAGGCCCCTCTCCGTCTACGAGGATCGCTTCACGGTCGAAGTCCCGGTGACTTTTCACGGGACCGCGCCCGGGCCTCTCAAAGGCGCAGTCGAGTTCCAGGCCTGCAACGACAAGCAGTGTCTCGCCCCGGCGTCGGTGGTGTTCGAGGCTTCGGGAGTCCCGCCGGTTTCCGGCGGCTCCGCGGCGCCTCTGGCGGGCGGCGCCATTGCTCTCTCGCAGGCGCCCGAGAATTCCAGCGGCGCAGCAGCGCAGGCGGAATCGAACGACTTCGGGAAGCTGATCGAGCGCCGCGGTCTGTTCCTGGCTCTGCTCGCTGTTTTCGGCTGGGGGCTCGCTCTGAACCTGACTCCCTGCGTCTACCCCGTGATTCCCCTGACCGTCAGTTTTTTTGGGGGTCAGGCCCAGGGCCGCTCGCGGCGCGTTTTGGGTCTCGCGGCGCTCTACGTGCTTGGAATGGCCACGATGTACTCCGCTCTCGGCGTGGTCGCCGCGCTTTCGGGCAGGCTCTTCGGCGTCGCCCTGCAATCCCCCTGGGTCCTCGCGGGAGTGGCCATCGTGCTCGTCGCTCTCGCGCTCTCCATGTTCGGTCTCTACGACATCCGAGTCCCGACCGGCCTGATGCAGAAGGCCGGCGCCAGAGCCGGCGGCGCCGGTGCCTATGCGATGGGATTGCTCGTCGGGGTCGTCGCCGCGCCCTGCATCGGCCCCGTCGTGCTCGCCCTCCTGACCTTCGTTGCCTCGCGGCAAGACGCGGCTTTCGGCTTTCTGATCTTCTTCGTTCTCTCTCTGGGCCTCGGTCTCCCCTACCTCTTCCTCGCGGTTTTTTCCGGAAGTCTGGCGCGCCTGCCCCGCGCCGGCGAATGGATGGAGGGGGTCAAGAAAATCTTCGGGTGGATCCTGCTGGCGATGGCGGCCTACTTCCTGAAGACGGCGCTCCCCGCGCCGCTCGGAACCTGGCTGCTTCCCGCGGTTCTGCTGGTGGGGGCGGTCGCGCTGGCAGTCGCCTCACGGTCGCTCAAGCCCGCGTTGCGCGTCGGCGCCGCCATTCTCTTTCTCGCGGCCGCCTTCTTCTTCGTTCCCCGAGAGGCGCCGGCCTCCGAGGGCCCGAGCTGGCTCCCATACTCCGAGAGCGCGGTGCGCGGCGCGGGAAGGCCCGTGGTGATCGATTTCGCCGCTACCTGGTGCGCGCCCTGCCTGGAGCTCGACCACAAGACCTTCGTCGACCCGCGCGTGCGGGAAGCGCTTTCGCGCCGAGCGCTGTTCAAGGCAGACCTGACGCGGGCGGCCTCACCCGAATCGATCGCGTTGACCGAGAAGTATCAGATCCTGGGCGTGCCGACGGTGATTTTTCTCGATGCCTCGGGAAATGAGCGCCGGGATCTGCGTCTCGTGGGTTTCGAGGGGCCGGAGGAGTTCCTCGCGAGGCTCGGGAAAGCGCCGTGAGAGCTTACAGCTCACAGCTCACAGCTTTCAGCTTTCAGCCAGACACCCGGCTTGAGCGAGCTGATAGCTGAAAGCTGTTAGCTGAGAGCTACGCTGGCAGCCGTCCGAGTTTCTTCAGCGCCTCCTTCGCGGCCTTGCGCTGCGCCTCCCGCTTGGAAGCTCCCCGTCCGAAGGAGAACGCCTCGCCGTTCCAGAAGACCTCGATGACGAAGGTCTTTTCGTGATCCGGCCCGTATTCGTCCACGATCCTGTACTCCGGGAGCGGCAGCCCGAGGGCCTGCGCGGACTCCTGCAAGGCTGTCTTGTAGTCGTGAAAGGAGAGGTCGCCGATGTCGATGCCTCCCACGTCGGCCGCGAAGACGCGCCCAATAAAGGCTCCGGCAGCCGGGAGTCCGCCATCCAGATAGATCGCGGCCACCACCGCTTCGAAGCCGTCGGCCAGCAGAGAGAGCTTCTCGCCGCCGCCCGAGCGCGCCTCGCCGGTGCCCATCCGCAGAAAGCGGCCGATCTCGAGGGCGCGCCCCTTTTCCGAGAGCGTCGCGGCCGAGACCAAGTGCGCCTTGATCTTCGAGAGCGCGCCCTCCTGCAGATTGGGGAAGGAACGGAAGATGAGCTCGCCGATCAGGAACCCGAGGACCGTGTCGCCAAGGAACTCCATCCTCTCGTTGTGCGTCGAGGGGGCGTCGCGCCGCTCGTTCGAGAAGGACTTGTGCGTCAGCGCGCGCCCGAGCAGCTCCGGGTCGCGAAAGCGATAACCGATGCGGTCCTGAAACTCCGCCAGAGAATCGAGCAGCCCGCGGCTCACAATGTCCTCGTCCTCAATGGTGCCGGAGGCCGGAGTCGAACCGGCATGGGCCTTTCGGCCCTCGGGATTTTAAGTCCCGTGCGTCTACCCATTCCGCCACTCCGGCCTTCTCCGGGAGACGGAAGACGGGAGACGGCAGACGAGGAAGAATCGTGACTCCGTCTACCGTCTTCCGTCTACCGTTTACCGGCTTTTCGTTCTCCCTGGAGGCGACGGGCGGATTCGAACCGCCGAATAAAGGTTTTGCAGACCTCTCCCTTAACCACTTGGGTACGTCGCCTCATTCTTAAACGCGGCCATTTTAACTCGGTTGAGCTCCCCACCGGACCCAATCCGTGAATCCGAGAGCCCTCTCGCATCGTCCACCCAATCACAGTCCGGGTCGCGGCGCGCGAAGTCTCCCAGAGGCGAGGAGGCGCGCGCCGCGGGAGCGTGAGCGAGTGAGGGATCAGGCGCGCGATCGAGCCCCTTGGGCGAGCCGCGAGCCGGTGGCGAAGCCAGATCCCGAACGAGCGGAAGCGACGTGCAGGCGCGCGCCGCGGGAGCGTGAGCGCGCGAGGGACCAGGCTCGCGGTCGAGCCCCTTTGGGCGAGCCACGAGCCGGTGCGCCGAAAGGCGCAGGGCCCGAGTAAGCGGAAGCGACGTGTAGTTACGCGGTGGTGTACGCGCGGATGAGCCCGGTCACGACCCCTTGAAGCGTCACGTCGCGCGCATCCACTGTCAGCGGCTTCATCGCGGCGTTGGCGGGCTGAAGCCGGACTCGCGATCCCTCCGCGTAATAGCGCTTCAACGTGGCTTCGCCCCGGACGAGCGCGACCACGGTCTGTCCATTCTGCGCCGTCACGCGGCGCGCGACGACCACGTAATCCCCGTCTCGGATCCCGTCTTCGACCATCGAGTCCCCGCGCACCCGTAGGACGTAGTGCTCCCCTTTGCCCAGAAGCGACGAAGGAACTTCGATGGACTCTTCATCCGGAAAAGGCTCGATCGGCCGGCCGGCCGCGACCATGCCCAGCAGCGCCACCGATCGGGAGGTGGGTTGTTCGTCGGCGGGCGAGATTCCACGGCTGCGGTTCCACTGACGAGAGAGTGCCCCCTTCTCCTCCAGCCTCTTCAAATGCTTCTGCACGGTGCCAAAGGAAGAGAGGTGAAACTTCTCTCGAATCTCCCGCTGGGTGGGCGAAATCCCCTCTTCTTCACGATAGGCACGTATGAAGTCGAGGATTTCCTTCTGCCGTTTTGTAAGGTTCATATAGCGCATTACTTTGTTAGGTATAAATTCTGTTTACACTAATAAAAGTAGGCCGAGGGAACCACCGCGGTCGCACCGTGGCCTTCGGAACGACCCTTCGGCCCGGACGCAGAATAGGCGTAATACAGGCGCAAGTCAAGATCTAACTTCACCTCCCGGCAAGAAGAGTTTCCGAGTCGCGAGCGACGCTTCGGCTTCTCATCCGATGAATCCGACTTTCCCTTCTCAGAAATCCGCGTGGCCTTCGGGAAGACCGATTCTAGCCTCGCTGGACGACAAATCGGCTTGGGAGTTGCTCGGTCAGCCGGACGGCCGTTGCCCATGCTGAGAGAGAGAACTGGTCGGGGCGAGAGGATTTGAACCTCCGACCACTCGGTCCCGAACCGAGTGCGCTACCAGGCTGCGCTACGCCCCGAGGGGGGAAGGGTTATATCGATTTCCGGAACGCGTTGCAAAGGGAGAAGTCGACAGCGGACAGTCGACAGTCTACAGGTAATAAGCGGTGTGTCTTCCTGGCCTGTCGACTGTCGACTGTCGACTGTCGACTCCCTTATTGGATGCGCGCCGCCAGGCGTCCGTTCGTGTAGTCCAGCCGCAGGACCCGTGTTTCACCGCCGGTGATCTGTCCATTGACTTGAGCCAGAACCGAGGCGGGCACGTCGGGGCCCGAGAGCCAAGCTTTTACAGTGATCGATCCCGGCTTGACGGGAAGAGAGACATCGACCGTCCCGGTTCCCGTGGATTTCTTGAATAATCCTTCCTTGCGCCGGAAATCAAACTGCTTTCGGAGCAGGATCTGATCATTGATGGCCACCATGACGTTGCCTTCCGAGATCGGAGAGTCAAACAGCAGTCTCAAGGTGGTTGGCCCGGTCGACACCGCAACGGGCGGAGGGATTTCGGTCGCCCGGGCGACGACCGGTGCCGCCGTCGGCGGCGGTGCGCGGCGGGCGACCGCGACCGGCGGGCGAGTCGGCTTCTTCCGGGCAGCGGCTTGCGCCTCCGCGATCTTGGCGCTCGCCTCGTCTCGGACCTTTTGCGCCTCCACGCGGCCTCCGTCGAGCGTGAGAGCTTCGTCGGCCTGCCGCCGAGCCTCCTCCCAGTTGCCCTGCGCGAAGAAGGTCTGGGCGGAGGAAAGCGCCCGGTCCGCCTGGGCGGCTTTCTCGGCCTGTTGCTGCCGGCCGGCAAGGGCGTTTTCGGCCATCTGAGCGTACTGCCGGGCCAGCTGGTTATTGGGACTGCGGGAGAGGACGGTGCGGCAGAGGGCGAGGGTCTTCTCGTACTGCCCGGCCGCGAAGAGTTTCTTTGCCTGCTCGAGCGATTGCTTGCGGTCCGCGGTCAACCCTTCGAGCGTCCCGTCGACGGGAACCGTCGGGCGCGACACCAGGCGGGAGTGGATGAAGATCGGAAGGAGGATCAGGATCCAGAACACCGCCACGGCCCCGAGAACACCGAAAAACCATTGCGGGTTGACCTCGGCGCGAAGTGCCTTTTTCCAGTCCTTCGCAGCCAGCCCCGCCGTGCTCTGCTTGAGCGCATCGAGAGTGACTCGCTTGATCCTGATCTGCCCCGTCGGCGCCGTCGCAGATGGAGAGAAAGGAGGAGGAGGAGGAGGAGGGGGCGCGAACGAGTCGGCGCTCGAAGGAATCGGCGGCATCGCCGGGGGCGGCGCGGAGCCGGCCCCCGTCGCCGCGAGAATCTCCCCGCGAGGAATGACGTTTGTGCGCAAGTCCTCCACCGGCAAGGCGGAGGGAAACGTCCCGCTCGATCTCGACCTGCCGGGTGAGGGCTCCGATGATCCGGACGTCGCGCGCGCCGTCTCGACCGGCTCGGCGTCGTGGTAAGTCTGCGTGGGCCGCAACGGCTCAGGACCGGACATTTCATCCGGAGGCATGACTTCGGTTGAACGTTCCTCTGTCGCTCGGGCTCCTTGGGAGACGAGTTGCTCGAGGTTGGCCAGACGCAGGGTCGGCATGAATTCCGCTTCGGCCACCATCGTTCCGAGATCCTGCAATGCCCGCTGCTCTTCCAGGTGGGCGCGGAGCTGATGGAGCGCGAGCGCAAAGTCCTTCCCTCGCTGGTAGCGGTTCCAGGGATCTTTCGCCATCGCCCGCGCGACGATGGGGTTGAATTCGGGCGGCACATCGCTCGAGAGCTCGGCCGGCGGAGTGAAGTCCTCGTGCACGATCTTGTAAGAGATCGCCGTCAGGTTGTCGCCATGGAACGGCTTGCGCCCCGTCAGCAGCTCGTAGAGCACGACCCCGAGAGAGAAGATGTCGCTTCGGCCGTCGACGGGAGCTCCGGAGACTTGTTCCGGCGACATGTAGTTGGGCGTGCCGAGAAACTGGCCGGTCGTTGTCAGATTGGAAGAGGCGACCTTGGCGATGCCGAAGTCGGTGATTTTCACCTTTTCGTCAGTCGTGATGATGATGTTAGCGGGCTTGATGTCCCGATGGATGATCCCCTTGCGGTGCGCGTAGTCGATCGCTTCGGCGACCTGCGCGATGATGTCCGCGATCTGGTCATAGGAGAAGGGTGCTTTCTCCGCCAGCAGCATCTTCAGGTTCTTCCCCTCGATGTACTCCATCGCGATGAAGGACGTCTGGGTCTCCGAGTCTTCACCGATGTCATGGATCGTGACGATGTTGGGGTGAGAGAGGATGCCGGCCGTCTGGGCCTCTCGAACGAAACGTTCTCGAAACTCCCGAGACTCGGAGTCGTCGTCGCCAATGCTGGAGGCGCGGATCGTTTTAACGGCGACCATTCGGCCGATGACGGGGTCCTTGGCGAGATAGACGACCCCCATCGCACCCTTGCCGAGCTCGCTCAAGACCTCGTAGCGCCCGAGCTTGGCCAGCCGGGCTCCTGCCACCCCTTTGTCTGCCATTGAGACGAAAAAGCTCCTTGCCCTCAGGACGCGGCGGTCCCCACCACGCCAGCCGAAAGAGAACCCGTAAATTCTAGCAGGGTGCCCGCGAATGGTGTAACGCAGAGTTGCGAGCGTAAGCGCCGCTGGCCAGGGGCGGAGGACCGAGATCCCGCTCCTGCCGGGGCCAGGGCCGTCCGGCGCAGCCCGACTGGACGCTGCAAGAGCCTCGCATCCCGCGGTGCACGGGGCCGCCCCGCCCCGGGGTCGTCTCCTCATTGCGCTCCTGGTCCCGGTGGGCCAACCGCAGGAGGTCCGTCGCGAGGGGCGCCCGGGCTCGAGTCCCCTCGCTGGCGCCGGGCCTGTTCGATCAAAGCAGGGATGTACCATCCCAGCAACACTCCCGCAAAGACGAGAAGGCCCACGGCAAGCAAAAAAGCCACGCCGATCGCGACGCAGGAGAGGAAAGTCATTGAGAAGACGGGACTCGGGACTGGGAACTCGGGACTGGTGGAAGACTCGGGACTGGTGGAAGGGCTCTCATGGTTCGACGTTCATGATCTTTCGCTCGAGTTCCGAGTACCGAGTTCCGAGTCCCGACCAATATAATCCGCCTCCATGAAAATCCTTTCCGCTCCCGAGCTGCGCAACGTCGCCGTGGCGGGTCACAACACTGTCGGGAAGACCACCCTCGTGGCGGCTCTGCTCCATGCCGCCGGGACCATCACCCGTCCGGGTCGCATCGAGGACGGCACCTGTCCGACGGATTTCGATACCGAGGAGATCGATCGAAAGATCTCGATCAACTTGGGCTGCGCGCACGTCGCGCACCGGGACGTTCGGATCAATCTGATCGATGCCCCCGGATACGGCATCTTCGCGCCGGAGGCGCGCGCCGCCATTTCGGCCGCCGATTCCGTCCTCATCGTGGTGGACGCGGTCTCGGGGGTGGAAGTCCAGACCGAGAAGGCCTGGAAGTTCGCCCAGGAATTCGAGAGGCCCATTCTCTTCGTCGTCAACCGGATGGATCGGGAGCGGGCCTCTTTCGATCGCGCGATCGAATCGCTGCAGAAGCGGTTCGGCCGGGGCGTGGTGTCCCTCCAGATCCCCATCGGCGAGGAGAAGGCCTTCCGCGGCACGGTCGATCTCGTGCGAATGGAGGGGCACCTTCAGGAAGGAGGAAAGCGGGTCGATGGCCCGATTCCTCCGGATCTGGCCGACCGCGCCAAGGCCGAGCACGAGAAGCTCGTCGAAATGGTCGCCGAGGGGGACGACGAGCTGATGGAGAAGTTCTTCGCCGCCGGCACCCTGGATGCCGCCGACATCCTTCCCGGTCTGAAGAAGGAAATCGCCGCTCGCAAGATCTTTCCCGTGCTCTGCGCTTCCTCGGCGCTCGGCATTGGAGTGCTTCGGATTCTGGATGCCTGCGTGGCTTTGCTCCCGAGTCCGGAAGGAAGCACGGCGATCGGGACGGGCAAGGACGGCAAAGAGGTCAAGGTCTTCGCGAACGAGAAGGACCATGCCGTCGGCCAGGTCTTCAAGACCGTTTCGGACCCCTTCGCCGGTCGCATCTCCTACATGCGTGTCCGCTCGGGCCACTTCCAATCCGACGGGAGCTACTGGAATGCGAGCAAGGGCACCCCGGAGCGCTTCTCCGGACTGTTCCTCCCGCTCGGGAAGGAGCACGTCAATGTGCCCGAAGCGCGCGCCGGGGACATCGTGGCGGTCGCCAAGCTCAAGGAGACACTGACGGGAGACACCCTGACGACCAAGGACTATCCGGTCGTCCTCCCGAGCCTGGCGGTGCCCGAGGCCTCGATCGCCTACGCCATCGAGCCCAAGAGCAAGGGGGACGAAGACAAGATCTCCACGGCGCTGCACAAGCTGATCGAAGAGGATCCGTCTCTCCACTTCCAGCGGGACGACGAGACCAAGGAGTTTCATCTGGCAGGGGCCTCGCAGCTCCACGTGGAGATCGCCGTCGCGCGCCTGAAGAAGCGCTATGGGGTCGAGGTCATCCTTCATCCTCCGAAGGTTCCCTATCGGGAGACCATCACGCGCAAGGCCGAGGCCCATGGACGGCATAAAAAGCAGACGGGTGGACACGGTCAGTTTGCCGACTGCCGGATCCGGGTCGAGCCCCTTCCCCGCGGCGCCGATTTCGAGTTCGTCGATGACATCTACGGCGGGTCGATCCCGCGCAATTTCATTCCAGCCGTGGAGAAGGGAATCCAGGAGGTCCGCCGCAAGGGATATCTCGCCGGATTCCCGATGGTGGATTTCCGGGTGATCCTGTACGACGGGCAGTACCACGACGTCGACTCCTCGGAGCTCGCGTTCAAGCTCGCCGGAGCGCTCGCCTATAAGGAAGCAATGGAGAAGGCGAAAGCGACGCTCTTGGAGCCGATCATGACCGTGGAGGTTTCCGCGCCCAACGAATACGTCGGGGACCTGATGGGAGACCTCTCCTCCCGCCGGGGACATGTGCAGGGCATGGACACGGCCGCGGACGACCTGACTCTCATCCGCGCCCAGGTCCCGATGGCGGAGATGCTGACCTACGGGGCCCAGCTGCGCTCGATCACCCAGGGACGGGGCTCCTTCCACATGGAGTTCTCTCACTACGCCGAGGTCCCGCACGGCATTCAGGACAAAGTCATCGCTCAGGCGAAGGGACCGAAGCACGCCGCGGAAGGATAGTTTTCAGTTATCAGTGATCAGTTTTCAGTTCCAGCCAAGAGGGCTATGTCTGTATTGACAGAGCTCTTCTGCGGACGTGAAAACTGAGAACTGAAAACTGAGAACTGAAAACTACAGATCCCTTCCCGCCTCCTCATCCAGCAGCCAGAGGAGAGTGCCGTCGCGGGGCCGGATGTCAGCGGCCGGGAGCTTCCGCCAGCCGGGCTCGCGCTTCAGAATCTTGTTGACCGGCTCTCGCTTCTCTTCACCGGCCGCGAGGAAGACCACCCGGCGCGCCGCGTTCAAGAGGCGGTAGGTCGAGGTCAGTCGCCACTCGCGAAACTTCGGCACGTAGTTGGCGACGACGAGCCGGACCCGCTCCCCCAGAGCCTTCGTTCCCGGAAAGAGGGACGCCGTGTGGCCGTCCGGCCCGAGCCCGAGAAAAACCAGATCGAAGCGCGGCCCCGAGCGCGATCGCGCGAACTCGGAAGCGAGCGTCCGGGCGTACTCGGCCGCCGCGGCCGGCGGATCCGCTTCCCCCCGCATCCGGAAAACGTGGTCGGAGGGGATCCGCAGAGGGTCGAAAAGCATCTCGCGCGCCATGCGGAAGTTCGACCGCTTGTGATCCGGAGGGACACATCGCTCGTCTCCGAAAAAGAACCGGATCCGGTCCCATGCGATCCGAGTCCGATACGGCTTTGCGGCGAGCCTCTCGTGCAGGGCGCGTGGGGTCGACCCTCCGGACAGAGCGACTCGGAAGACGACCCGATCGCGCAGGGCATCGGAAACCGCATGGTCGAATTCCCGAGCGGCTTCTTCGGCGAGGCTCTCGAGCCCGGGCAGGACACGCACCTCGAAACGTGCCGGAGCCGCTCGCGGGAGTGCCGATGTCATGGAGGAGGACGGAGGACGTAGGACGAAGGACGTAGGCCGGAAGCCATCCCTACCACCTACGTCCTACCACCTACGTCCTTCCTTCCAGGGTCCTCCAGCGCCGGCCGTCGCGCTCGAGGAACTTGTCGGCGGCCTCGGGCCCCCAGGTCCCCGCGGCGTAGTTGGGGAAGTCGGTCGGCGGCCGCGCCTGCCAGGCGTTCAGGATGGGCGTTACCACACGCCAGGCGTGCTCGACCTCGTCTCCGCGCGTGAAGAGGGTCTGGTCACCGTGCGTCACGTCGAGCAGCAGGCGCTCGTATCCCCCCTGGATCGGCGCGCCCAGCTGCGAATAGAGGAAATCCATGTAGACCGACTGCACTTGCAGAACCGTGCCCGGGATCTTCGCCTCGAACTTGATCGACACGCCCTCGTCCGGCTGGATCCGCATCCGGAGCACGTTGGGATTGAGCGCCCCCGCCTGCTTGGAGAAGAGCGGGTGAGGCACGCGTTTGAACTCGATGGCGATCTCGGAGATCCGCGACGCGAGCCGCTTTCCCGATCGGACATAAAAAGGCACGCCCGCCCACCGCCAGTTGTCGATCGAGAACTTCACTGCGGCGTACGTCGGCGTCGTGGAGTTCGGGTTGACCTTTTCCTCCTGGCGGTATCCGGGCACGGTCTTGCCGCCCACCACGCCCGGGCCATACTGGCCGCGCACCGCCCAATCGTCGATTGAGTCCTCAGGGAACGGACGGATGGACTGCAGAACCTTGACCTTCTCCGCCCGCACGGCATCGGCTTCGAACATCACCGGAGGCTCCATGGCCGTCAGGCAGAGCAGCTGCAGGAGATGGTTCTGAAACATGTCGCGGATCACGCCGGCCTGTTCGTAGAAGCCCGCCCGATGTCCGACGCCGACCGATTCGGCAACCGCGATCTGCACGTGGTCGACATAGCGGTTGTTCCAGAGCGGCTCGAAGATGCCGTTGGCGAACCGCAGAACGAAGATGTTCTGGACCGTCTCCTTGCCGAGGTAATGGTCGATTCGATAGATCTGCCTCTCGGCAAAGACACTGCGAAGATCCTCGTTCAACTGGCGGCCCGATTCCAGATCGCGGCCGAAGGGCTTTTCGACCACGACGCGAGCCCAACCCGTCTCCGGCCGAGTCAGACCCTGGTCTCCCAGAAACTTCACGATGGTCGGATCCGCCTCGGGGGGCGTCGCAAAATAGAAAATCCGGTTGCGGGGGCCTCCGCGTTTGGCCTCGATTTCCTCGAGCGCCTGCTTGAGCTTCTGGTACAGCGCGGGGTCCTCGAAGTTCCCGGCGATGTAGCGCACGGTTTCGGGCATGTTCCCGGGCCGTCCCTGCGTCGGCGGAGTGAACTCCTGAGCTCCCCCGTCGAGATAGCCCCGGAATTCCTGGTCGGACATCGGCGAGCGGGCGAGTCCGATGATCGCGAAATCGGGGGAGATCGCCCCGTCCCGGGCGAGATGGGCGAGCGCCGGAGCGAGGAGCCGCCGCGTCAGGTCTCCGGAGGCCCCGAAGATCACGAGCGTGAACGGAGGACGGAGCTTCTCTTCCCCGGAAAGGGCCGTGTCTTCTTCGGGCGCTTCTAAGACTGCCGATGGGCTCATTTGGTCCTCACCGCGTGGCCGCCGAACTGATTGCGCAGGGCGGCATTCACCTTGGCCGCAAAGGACTCCGGCTGACGCGAAGCGAACCGCGCGAAGAGGGCCCCTGCCAGCCCCGGCATCGGAACCGCGCGATCGATCGCCTCCTGGAGGGTCCAGCGCCCCTCCCCCGAGTCTTCCACGTACCCTTTGATTCCTTCCAACCCGGGATTCTCGTGAAACGCCAGAACGAGCAGGTCCAGGAGCCAGGAACGAACCACCGAGGCGTGCGTCCACAACTCCGAGATCTGATCGAGCTTCAGATGGTAGTCGCTCCTGGCCAGCAGCTCGAAACCTTCGGCGTACCCCTGCATGAGCGAGTACTCGATCGCGTTGTGG
>Ga0070698_100004715_pt1 | contig 14973 bp, 9 predicted proteins | sample KBSK1502metaG_FD_65477 | JGI IMG/M metagenome (GOLD analysis project Ga0070698, IMG submission 65477) | Corn, switchgrass and miscanthus rhizosphere microbial communities from Kellogg Biological Station, Michigan, USA - KBS K1-50-2 metaG | ecosystem: Host-associated > Plants > Roots >...
CACACGTACGATGCGCGCTATCAGACGGACCTCTCACTGGCACAAACAGGAATACAGCACCTGCAAAAGGCCGAGGCGCTATTTGCAGCATGGCCACAGAGAGTTCTCGAAACGCAGTTCGGGAGCCAGGCAGAAAGTGAGTTTGCCAGTGCATTGAAGAATTTTAGCCTGTTGAATAGCGACCTGACCGCATTACCTGCATTTGTCAAGCAAGTTCCGGTTTACGGCGCGCGCCTGGACTCCGCTTTACGTCTTGTGCCGCTTGCTATGACTCTTTCCAAAGCTGGGGTGGCGGGTTGTAGCATCCTGAATACACTGGTGACGGGGCTTCACGATCCACTGACCCCGCAGGGCCATGGTCTCACCCCATCGGATCTTGCCGCTGTCAACCAGGATGTTACAGAGCTGAAGTCCGCGCTCGTGATTGCAACCCAGCAGATCAATCAGTTACAACCGGGTGATCTGCAGTTCGATGCGCGTCTTCCTAAATTGGTACGTGTCTTTCATAAAGATGTACCGGCGATCCAGGGGTGGATTACTACTTTGCAGCAATTCCTTCCCGTAGCTCCGGCGCTCCTCGGCGTTGGTACGCCCGCGAATTACCTTCTTGAAGTACTTGACTCAACAGAGCTGCGGCCTGGCGGTGGATTCATCGGGAATTATGGTATAGCCACCCTTTCGGGGGGACGGTTAGCGGCTGCCCATATGACCGATGTTGACTTGCTCGATAAGCCTTTTGAATTCGCAGGCCATGTTATTCCTTATCCAGCAGCCTATACATGGTTCGACCTGGCAACCGGAAGCTGGAGCTTCCGCGACTCTAATCTCGATGCGGATTTCCCCACAGCTGCACGCTATGGTGAGCAGACCTATATGAAAGAAGGTGGCAGTGTACCTGTTCTAGGAGTAATAGCGATTACGCCAGCATTGATTGAGCGTGCGCTTGCGATTACGGGTCCCATCGCTGTTCCGGAGTACCAGGAGACGATTACAGCGCAGAATCTGATTGCTCGCATCCACTTTCATCAATTAGGTGGAAGCGCTGCCGCCGAAGGGAGTGATCTTATTCCCTCTCCCGATGGGCATTCATCACTGCGCAAGCGTTTTACCGAGTTATTGGCGGAGCATTTTCTGGCCCGTGTCCGCCAACTACCGGCTGCTGATCTTTCCAGGCTCTTCCTTTTGATGGGTAATGCGGTGCGCTCAAAGGATCTCCAGGTGTACTTTAACTCTGCTGTCGCTGAAAATTTGCTCTACAGGTACCATCTCGATGCAGCTATTCAATCGCCAAGCGGTGACAGTCTTTTTGTGGTAGATGCCAACATCGCCCCGAATAAGGCAAATAGTTTTATTGTCAATACGCTGAACGACCAGGTGACCATAGATAGTCAAGGCGCTGCCACGCATCACACTACTCTTCAGTATGCATGGACGATTCCGGGGCAAAACTATGGCAGTCCCCTGTATCAAGATTATGTGCATGTCTATGTGCCACCCGGGAGCATACTACTCGCACAAGATGGGTGGCAGCCTCGTGGAACGAGTAACGCATTCAACAGGAAAGTATGGATGGGCTATTTCACGCTCGTCTATGGGCAAACCCGAACCATAACCCTCGTATGGAAAGTACCGGCGGCAGCTAGCAAGGATCAAAGTGGCTGGCATTACCAGTATCTCATTCAGAGACAGGCAGGCGCGCTTTGGAAACTGAACTCTCAGGTTTTACTGCCATCATGTGCAGCCATCATTAACGAGGAGGGAGGGCTAAAATCTAATAATAAGCGAGGGGCAACGCTAACGAAATCGCTAACTGGAGATTTGAATTTAGGCATTATCTATGCTTGTAGATAAGCTTCCATTTGTAAGTAGGTCGCGATTCTCAGGAAGAATGATCTTATGATTGACACACATTTACATATCTTACCTGGCGTTGATGACGGGCCAGAAACAATAGAGGAGGCACTAGCTCTTGCTAAAGTATTAACGCAGGAGGGTGTTCACACTGCTATTGCCACACCGCACTATAATGATCTTTTCCCGCAACGTTCAGCATCAGAGATTAAAGAGCGTGTTAATGAGTTGCAGCAAGAGCTTGATCGCCAACATATTCCTTTACAACTCTTAAGTGGCCACGAGGCGCTGATCAAACCCGGGTTGGTCGAGGATATCCAAGCAGGTCGCCTATCAACGCTTAATGACAGCCATTATCTGTTGCTCGAATTGTGGAATCAAAGTTGGTTGCCGGAAACGGAGCGTGTAATTTTTGAACTGCGTGCTTTTGGTATCACGCCCATACTGGCCCATCCAGAGCGGTATCGCATTTTTCAGAAAGAGCCTGGGCGTGCCGAATCCTTGCTGAAACAAGGCGTATTGTTACAGATCACGGCGAGCAGCTTGATAGGAATGCAAGGCCGAACCGTACAGCGCACCGCCGAAACACTTCTTAAACGGAGACTGATGCATTGCATCGCCTCAGACGCTCATGACCTGTATAAACGCTCACCTGCTATTTTGCAGAGCTTGCACCGAGCTACACAGGTAGTCGGACAAGTAAGCATACAACGATTCACTGAGGACTGGCCGATGATAATTATTAATGATGCGCCATGTAGATTTAATAAATATGATTGACTTTGCGGAAGGATAAACATGAATATCACTAAAAACATAGCACAGAAGCCTCGAAGATGGGAGGCTATACGAGAACTGATTTCTCCCTTATTGATTTTCACTATCCTGGCATTACTTGCAGCTCTTTTCTTAGGAGTGGTCATCGGTGTATTTAACCCGGTATATAGTGTTGTTGTCATTAGCACTATACTGATGGCGATCATCATATTCCTCAGGCTGGACGAACTTACTGTCGCGCTCATTGTCGCTGCTCACATATTGGTTGACGCGTATCTCGGCTTCGACGTGTATCAGGTTGCATTACTAATGGCGCTGATACTGCTCTCTATCTGCTGCTTTGGGCGATCTGCCGATCATCCTTGGACCGGACCACGCTTGATTTGGCTCTGGGTTTTGTTTCTCATCCTGAATATCTACCCTACCATTAATGGCGGCACTTTCGGTCTCACAAACGCCATTGCCTCCTATCTTAATCTCGTTCTTAGTGCATTCATCATGTTCTGGCTAGGTAACATCATCGCGAAAGATTTTTCGGCTATACGTCGAGTGTTTCAAATGCTTTCGGTTCTAGCAGCACTCATCGCCATACATACTATTATTCAAGCAACCACTGGCAAATTCTTATTTGAATCTGCGCATGCTGAGGCCACGCTTGTCAAATACTTGAACTTCCAGGCAGAGGGAGCAGCATATGTCTCTCGTGCCGGTTCGTTTTTCGGCAATCCTAACGGGAACGGAACATTTCTTGCCACATCCTTTTTCCTTCCATTAGGGTTATTTATAGAAAGTAAGTACCTGTGGGCAAAAATTATCTATCTACTGGAAGTGCTATTGATCCTGCTAGCAGTGATGTACACCTATAGTACTGGGTCGTGGGTAGCCATACTTGTAGGGATAGTGATTTTTATGTTCTTGGTAGGGCGTATTCGTTATATTGTTCTGCTACTTGTATTGATGATGATGCTAGCAGTGACAGCTTTCACTGTTTTTCCTGCACAGACTGCTGCGCAACTTTCTCATGCTAATAGCCAAAGTCATATCTCAGGTCACCTGGGAACAGTACAAACGGCTGCTCTGGTCATCGAAGCGTTTCCTTTCTTCGGCGTTGGCCTGGGGGATCAAGCTTATCTAGTTCGTGCGGAGCCTTATCGTGTACCCACACAGACTGTGCCTCAAGCGGAGCCAGATAATTCCTACCTGCAGTTTGGAGCAACAGCGGGAATACCTGTGATGCTGGTATTCCTACTATTGCTAGGTTATGTATTCTGGCTTTCATGGCGCAACTGGCGGGCAACAGATAGCTCTTATCGCCCTCTTCTCAGTGGAGGAATAGTCGCTCTCATTGCGCTCAGTATAAATAGTTTGACTGTAGATGGTTGGACAAATCCAGCTGGCCAAGAGTATCTCGGCTGGCTGATCGCTGGCATAGTCGCCTCACAATTAATTGGACATTACATGACTAAACAGTCGGCATCACCAGTCGATAAAACGGCGAAGATAGTTCACGTCGAAGTTGAGACAACTCGAATGAACACAGCAATGCGGAGTTCCTGATATGAGCGATGTACGTAAATACTTGACAGACAAATCAACGCATCCGCTGGAGAAAACAAGACGCTATTCTAAAGCACGTGCAAGCTCTACTAATGCTACAGAGATTGATGCAGTTACTACATTAGAATTGCCTGTTGTCGATATTGCACAACTACCTACTCGGATTGAAGAACCAAATCTCCCCGAATTACCCCAATTATCGTTGACGGCCATGGAGAGGATTCATTCAAGAAAAAGAATGCAACGTATCCGACTTACACCGATCATAGAACAAGAGAATCTCAATAATGCAAGGGGAAATGAACAAAGTAGTTCGGTTACTCAAGGATATCTTTCACTCACATTTGACTTGATCAAAAAATCTGGGATCTATGCCATAGGCTCTATGGCCTCTCCTCTTATTGCCCTTATACTTACACCGTTTCTAACCCACCATATCTCGCATGCTGACTACGGTGCCTTTGCTATTCTTAGTATTGCTATTTCCTTGATCGCTGGAATCACGCAACTGTCACTCGGTTCCGCTCTTTTCCGCGTATATATTGCTGATTGTGAGACTCAAAGTGACCGATTGGCGGTTATCTCAACCACCTTAATTCTCTTGTCGCTTACTTCAATACCTACTACCATCGCAATGCTGATTACGGCCCGATGGTTATCGGAACTCTTGTTTGGTAACGCTGCTTATAGTAATTCTGTGTCCCTTGTTGCTTTAGTAATTCTTGCACAAAACCTTACCGTGCCAGGACTCTCATGGTTACGTGCAGAGAACCGTGCGGCGCTCTATACAGTTTTTACATTGATCTCTCTCTTCTTCAACCTGGGTGCTAATGTTATCCTTGTGGGTGTACTACACCTGGGCGTTCCCGGAGCGGTGAGTGCAATCGGAGGGAGCTATGCAGTTGTTGCAGTCTGTACGTTGCCTCCTGTTCTTCAGCGCGCGGGCTTGCATTTGCGTTTCGATATAGCTCGGAAGCTACTTTTCTTTGGTGTACCAATGGTTTTGAGCTTCATATCAGTCTGGGTACTCCAGCTTTCTGATCGCTATCTGCTCAGCTACTTTGGGTCGTTGGCCCAGACGGCAAGCTATACTGTGGCTTATACTTTAGGTGGAGTCTTATCGCCTGTAATTCTCGGGCCGTTCGGCTTAGCCTGGCCCTCCATTTTGTATACCATCGCGAAAAGAAAAGATGCAGCATACATCTACCAGCTTGTGTTTCGTTGGTTTAGCATCGTCTTGCTAGTTGCTGTGTTTGTTCTTTCACTTTTAGCTACAGCAGTGCTCAACATACTCTTTCCACCTGCGTATCATTCAGCAGCACTTGTTATTCCTATCGTTGCCGTGTCTACTATGTTCTACGGAATCTATAATGTTTTCACGGTAGGAATTTTTGTTCGGCGAAAGCCCTGGTTCATAATTATCTTTACAAGCCTTGCAGCTTTTGTAAATGTCGGACTCAATATTATCTTGATTCCATTCTATGGATCGATGGGAGCAGCAGTTTCAACGCTGCTAGCCTATGCATTGCTTGCCTCGATCGCTTATATCGTGAATCAACGGGTCTACCCTATTCCATTTGAGATTGGCAAGTTCCTATTTGCGCTGCTAGTTGGCACCGGTCTCTACGCTGGAAGCACTGCCCTGGGTAAAACTCAGAATACAGTGGGCACCTGGGGCATATACATGTGTGCTCTTGCTCTTTACACTGGCTGTCTACTCTTGCTAGGCAAGTTTCCAGTTTTGACCTTACTAAAAAAATCTTTCAGCAAAATCAGGAGGATTCTCTCTCATGAACAAATTATCTCCCACTGACACTTTGATAGCGGAAGATGCTATTGCTATAGGATTGCAGCCCATAGTTGTGCGGTAACGACCGTTCTATCAATACTCGGCAGAACGATCCTTATTAACTTCTGCGTGTTGAGAGTCAGGTAGATAGATAGATAGAAATTGGTTAGTGATAGCTGCAGAGGCAACTGGCTTGAGGCACTTGTTTATATCAGAATACCAGAACTTAAGAGGTAGAAAGTAGGACAAAATGAAGGACATTATATTAGAGAAAATCTCCAAACGCACGTTGCGTGTTGCTGTTATCGGCCTTGGTTATGTAGGATTACCACTCGCAACTACCTTCGCAGAGGCAGGATTTCACGTCACGGGTATCGATGTTGACCAAAAGAAAGTTGATCAAGCTAAACGTGGTGAAAGCTATATCCCAGATATTCCAGATAGCGTACTAAGAAGACTCACCGACGGGGGGTGTCTTAACTTTAGGAGCGATTATACAGTTTTAGATGAAAAGGATGCCATCGTTATTTGTGTTCCCACTCCTTTAGGAAAGACCCGCGATCCTGATATTTCGTATGTTATCTCAGCAGCACAGCAAGTAAAGAAACACTTGCAACCAGGCCGACTCGTAATCCTGGAAAGCACAACTTATCCTGGCACAACTGATGAGATAGTATTACCTGAGTTAGAATCCACAGGTTTTAGAGTAGGTATTGATTTTTTCTTAGCCTTTTCACCTGAGCGCATTGATCCTGGCAACCCCGAATACCACATACGCAATACACCCAAGATCGTTGGTGGCATCACAAACACTTGTACGGAACTAGCTAGTGCTCTATATGAAGCAGCTATTGAACGGGTTATACCAGTCTCATCTACCCGTGTTGCGGAGATGGCAAAAATCTTGGAGAACACGTTTCGGGCCGTCAATATTGGATTAGTTAATGAAATCGCCATTATTTGTGAAAAACTCAACGTCAATGTGTGGGAGGTTATCGATGCGGCAGCAACGAAACCATTCGGCTTCATGCGCTTCTTACCTGGTCCAGGGTTAGGCGGTCATTGTATACCAGTCGATCCACACTATCTCTCTTGGAAGCTCAAGACGCTCGATTATACTACTCGCTTTATTCAACTTGCTTCAGAGATTAATAGAAGTATGCCGCATTATGTCGTAGATAAGATCGGTGAAGCACTAAATGAACAGTATCGTAGTCTCAACGGTGCAACCATACTTATATTGGGTGTTGCTTACAAACGTAATGTAGGTGATGTACGTGAGTCTCCTGCACTAGACATTATTCAGTTACTGATGGCACGCAAGAGCATCGTACTCTACAATGATGAGTATGTGCCGTCTCTAACACTAGGCGATCAAACTTTCTACTCACAACCAATAAGTAGCGGTTTGTTGCAGGCAGCAGACTGTGTAGTTATCGTTACCGATCATAGCTACTATGACGTTCCTTGGATTGTACGTGAAACAAGGTGTATCATGGACACCCGTAATGTAACAAATGGATGCATAAACAAAAAAATTTTGAGAATCTAATCATTTTATATATCCAATAAGCTGTACACAAAAAGCCAGTCGTGAAAACGTGTATAGTCTCGAGTCTGTTGGCTCTACCAGGCTTCTCACTTCTATGAAAGGTAATAACGGTTCTGGAAGCAAGAAAGAAAGGATGACGCAATGTCTCGTATAGTTTTTCGAAACACAGCAGCGCGAGTGGATGTAAGAGTCTTCTCCTTCGCGGCTGCCGGAGTTGTGGTGATTGCCGCCACACTCCACGAACTGGCTCCCCATCACTATGGGCACAGGATGGCTGAGCATCTGGTGGGTCTTGCTGCAGACGACGGGGCGAAAGGACTCAAGAGCGTGCCTGAGTTTGGACAGAAGACGGTGGCAGTACTGCGCGCGGAGTTAGGAGATGTGGCACGCTTTCAACTTACTGATCAGGTAGTCGCTTATGCAGGGCTGGATATCGAGGTGAAGGAGAATGGGAGGTGGAAAGGGCAAGCAAAGCTCTCCAAGCGCGGAGGTGGGCGGCTGCGGCGCATCCCCTACCTGGCAGTAGTCCGCTGCAGTGGCCTCCCGGACTCAGCCTTTGGAGCATGCTATCATCGCTTGGTCGCTCGCGACATGAAAAAGCGTGATGCCATGATGGCCGTCATGCGCAAGATGCTCATTGTCGCCTATCGTCTCTTGAGAACCGAGGAACTCAATGACCCAAACAGGAATGGCGGCTGTAAGGGCTTGACAACTTCTATGGCTTCTATCGGATGATAGAGGGACAATTGTTACGGGATACCTTGCTTTTCGTGGAAAAGTTTTAGCTAGAAGTTCTAAGTTCAAATATTTGGGTTATATTTAGGAAGAGTAACGTTATGAAAACACTACCACATGTCACTGCTTTGGCAGTGAAAGACACTAACTCTGCAAGAGTACCTCTTAAAGTGTGCATGCATGTTTTGGGAACAGCTGGTGCCGATGCTCAAGTGATGGATGCTCGAGTGATGCGCGAAGCCACCGCGCTCGTAGAAGCAGGTTTCGAACTAACTATTGTTGATGTTGCGGGTGATAGGAACCGGCGTAGTGAAGAATATATTCGCGGTGTCCGTATGAAACATATTATCATGCCCAGTTGGTTCACCTTCACTCGCTTCAAACTCTGGTTTCTCGTCAAAGCAGTGCAGATGATTATGCGTGGCACAATTCAATTGCTGTCTATATCCACCGATATCTATCACGCCCATGATGGCTATGCATTACCAGCATGCTACATCGCAGCACGCCTGCGCCGTAAACCTCTCATCTTCGATTCTCATGAAATTCCTTTCGATGCCCCAAGCATTACACGTTGGCACCGCTTGAGTGCATTGGCAACGCGCATTCTTACTCGGATGCTGCCGCGCTGCGCAGGAGTCATTACGGCCTCTCCTCTTTACGCACAGGAGATTCGTAACCAATATCACTATCCCGAAGTTACACTGGTGCGCAATCTCCCTACTTATCGAGCGGTTCTGAGGAGTGATCGATTGCAACAATACCTTGGTCTCAGTCCAAATATGCGCATTATTCTTTATCAGGGTAACTTACAGCCTAACCGTAGTCTCGATACATTGGTTCATGCAGCGCCGTTCTTAGAGTCTGATATCGTTATTGTTTTGATGGGCAGAGCTGAAGAAACAACTCGGATTCAGCTCGAGAGCCTGATTGCAAGTAAGGGGGTTGCCAACCGTGTCAAAATCATTCCCCCTGTTCCGTATGAAGAACTGCTGGATTGGACAGCTTCAGCAGACATTGGCCTGACTATCTTCTCACCCGACTACACACGTAGTATTCGATTTTGCCTGCCCAATAAGCTCTTCGAATATTTGATGGCAGGCCTACCTGTGCTCACTTCCCAACTTGATGCCATTGTAGATGTTATTAAAACGTATGATGTTGGGCGGGTGCTGCCCTCACTTGCGCCAGCGGATATTGGTACAGCGATAAATACTATGCTGTCAGATCCCGCTGGTCTTGCCCGTATGCGGAATAATGCTTTAGAAGCAGCCCGACATGAGTTTCATTGGAAAAATGATAGCTTGAAACTTATTAAGCTTTATAAAGCTGTTTTAACCAAATGAGGTTTCCCCCGGCGTGTTAAGCCACAGATTTATGGTAGAAAGAACTTAAAACAGTACACAGGAGGATTTGTATGGTGAAAAGAGCAGCTGGTACGAGCGTGAAAACCGTACCCTTTCTCGACGCTACCCCTGCACGAGAAACTACCCCAGCACCAGCGCCAATCAAGGTATGCATGCATGTTCTGGGAACGGCACCTACCGATGTTCGAGTGATGCGCGCAGCTACTGCACTAGTGAAAGCAGGTTACGCGGTCTCTGTAGTCGACATTGAAGATGAAAGGAACCATCAGAGCGAGGAAGATATTCGCGGTGTCAGCATGAAACATGTCGTGGTATCTCGTTCGTTTCTCTCTACGCGCTTCGATAAACGGACGCTCGTCAGACTAGCACAATTGTTTGTTCGCGGCACGCTTCGCGTAATTCAAACTCCGGCAGATATGTATCATGCTCATGACGTATCGGCGTTGCCAGCATGCTTTGTTGCAGCAAGCTTACGCCGTAAACCCATTATTTTTGAGGCACATGAAATGCCTCTGTTTGAGCGACCTCTATCAGACTTGGGGCGAGTTAGGCGATGGCTGCGCAGGCTGTTAGGAGTTCTTCTTGCTCACATCGTGCCACGATGTGCAGGGATCATCACGGTCTCACCCCCTATCGTAGAGGAGATTCGCAGTCGCTATGGTGTTCCGGAAGTGACCCTGATTCGCAGCGTTCCTGAGTATCGAGCCGTTTCGAAAAGTGATCGCTTGCGACAATACCTTGGCCTTAAGCCGGAGGTTCGCATTGCTCTTTACCAGGGCTATTTGCAGCCTAACCGTGGGCTCGATAGACTAGTTCGTGCAGCAGCATTTCTTGCACAAGATATTGTGATCATAATGATGGGTAAAAACACCGGAACAACTCAGGCTCAGCTCGAAGCGCTGATTGCTAGTGAAGGCGCTGCAGATCGCGTTAAAATTCTTCCTCCTGTGCCCTATGCAGAACTTCTGGACTGGACTGCTTCTGCCGATATCGGGTTAAATGTTGCTTCGCCAGACTATTCACTGAATGTGCGGTATTTTTTGCCAAATAAGCTCTTCGAGTATCTCATGGCTGGTCTGCCGGTTCTCACTTCGCCGCTTGAGGCCATGGTAGATGTTATCAAAACGTATGATGTTGGGCAGGTTCTGCCCTCGCTCGCGCCGGCAGATATTGGTGAAGCAATCAATAGAATGCTGGCTGATCCCACTGCTCTTGCGCATCAGCGTAGCAACGCACTGGAGGCCGCCAGGAATGAATTCAATTGGGAGAAGGAAGGTTCGCGGCTCGTTCGCCTCTATCAACGTGTATTGCAAGGAGGATTACAGAAATGAGCTCTGATAAACACTCAGCTACCAGCAATAGTGTATCGAAAGGCAACAAGTCGTTGTAGTACAGTGGGCATGCCGATGCTCGTTCTTGGAGGACAATTTCATGTTGGAATTTTCATTAGAGGGTTATAGCGAACTGCTTTCGGCGTTCAAAAACACAGGCTACTCCTTTTGCGGGTTTGAGGAGATCGACGCCCGTCTGGTGCGCGGGAACCCTTTCGTGGTACTCAGACATGATATCGACGTAAGTCTTCGTCTCGCTCTGGAGATTGCTCGCATAGAATACGCACTGGGGGCGCAGGCTACTTACTTCGTCATGCTTCGCTCACCATTCTACAATATTTTAAGCCGTTCTAACGCGGAGATAATGTTACAGATACAGCAGTATGGGCACCGGATCGCCTCGCATCTAGACCTTGCTGCTTATGACAACGACTATGCTAAAGCGCTCACGGAAGTTGAGCTATTGGCTCAATGCTATCCAAATATAGATACTGAGCTTGCAAGTTTGCATAGCACCTGCGATTTGAAGCAAATGCCCGTGGAATTATATCGGCAGCTCAACAATGTCTATGGTCCTGCTGTAAGGGGCGAGATAGCCTATATAAGTGACTCAACCGGCAGATGGCGATATGGCCACCCTTTCGACTCGGAAGCATTTCGTACACGAAAGCCGATCCAACTTTTGACCCATCCAATCTGGTGGATTCAAGAAGGTGAAACGGCGGGCCAAAAGCTAGAGCGCTGGCTCTATTCTGAGTACCAGAATAGCCGTACGACGCTCAAAGAATTCCTGCCAAAGCTGTTTCGACTCGGTGAGTTGTAACAAAAAGGAGGAACGTGCATGCGTAATTGGGTAAGGGTCTGTATTTTCAGTATAGAAGCAAGGGGGCCGGTTGAGAACAGGTGTGTAGGAGGCGAAGCCCCGATACGATTTGGATGAGGGCAACGAAAGCGTAAAAATGGTTGTTGGAAACGCGGTGTATGCGCATCAGCATAGCGCTCGCATTCGTAGCGAGAACGAATCCGCTTGACAAAGCGTGCTTGGTGACGCGATCGCCCGAGCGGTAGGCGTACTTCGAGTACTTCAGCGATGGCATCCTTCCGAAGACAAGGATGCTAATAGGGAGGGGTTACCCACCGTGTTAGTTGACATCTCGCCGCCGCCGGTTCTCTCCTCCGGTGCGCAAGTTTCTCTCTTAGGAGGAAGGAGAATGACGTTATGGACTTTCGCAGTCCCACCTATGAAGGGTTGAGAAGAATAGTGGTTCGAATGGGGGGGCATATCGGTCCCTCACAGATTGCTAAATTGAACAGCACCATTAACTACCTTGAGTTGGGACGCTGGTTTAAGGCAAACGGGTTGAGCTATCATAAGTCACCCCACTATGCAGACCGATCCGACTTTTATGCCGCTATCGCAAGTGGGATCGAGGATGAGTTAGTTCTTTATCTTGAATTTGGCGTCTTTCAGGGAGCCTCACTTCGTGCTTGGAGCAAACTGTTGCGGAACCCGCTCTCTTCACTTCATGGCTTCGATAGCTTCGAAGGCTTGCCTGAGGCATGGGGCAAATTGCCCAAAGGCAGTTTCAATGTCAAAGGGGTTCTGCCCCAGTTCGATGATCCTCGCGTCATCCTTCATAGGGGTTGGTTTCATGAAACGCTTCCTGGTTTTGTTTTGCCTGAACACACCCGCCTCGTGCTCAACCTCGACGCTGATATATACTCGTCAACAAAGTACGTTCTAGATACTTTGGGGAAGGCAATTTGCCCGGGAACGATAATTATCTTCGATGAATTCTATGACCGATTGCATGAACTAAAAGCGTTTAGCGAGTTTTTGGAGGCCAATCCGATGAAATTGCGTTTCCTCGGCGGGAAGGACTATGCGCATTGCGCTTTTGAGCGCATCGAGTAGCTGGAGCCTTGATTAAGAAACATTGGCGTTGTGCTATGGCTTGTTGCTTACGGCGCTCATGCACACCATAGCAGGGCTTTGAACATTCAAGAGGAGAACTGATCTCTCCAATTGGTTCAACTTTGCACCCGATCAAAAAGTTGTCTGTCGGGTCGGTCTGGAGAAATTACATGGATACTTCCGATAAGTTTAGCAGCTTCATAATTGGGGAGGGAGTTCTCCCCATTCGGTGCGCTGAGATTCTACTTGATCGCGAACATCCGCTCCAGGGTATGATCTCCTCCGACGGAGCAGTTCATGACTGGGCGCGAGAGAGAGGGATACCTCACATCGATCCAAAAAATAAAGATATCGTCACATTTTTAGGCCGGCATCCCTTCGATTACTTGTTCAGCATCGTCAACACAGCTATCTTACCTAAACAGGTTTTAGCATTACCTCGCCGAGGGGCCATCAACTTTCACGATGCTCCACTTCCAAGATACGCGGGGAGCCATGCAACGTCCTGGGCAATTCTGCAAGGTGAAAGTGCGCATGGTGTCACATGGCACGCTATGACTGAACATGTCGACGCAGGCGATATTTTTAAGCAATATCTCTTTGAGATAGATGACGGAGAGACGGCCTTGACCCTCAACGCAAAGTGCTATGATGCTGCAATCGGTTCATTCACTGAACTGACCGACGATATAGCTTGTGGTCGCCTCTCAGCAAGGAAGCAAAATCTCAATGAGCGCACATTTTTCTCGCTAGACAAGAGGCCTTCCCCAGGATGCATTCTTTCATGGAATCGTTCTGCCCGCGATTTAGGTGCTTTCGTTCGAGCCCTGGACTTTGGGTCCTACCCGAATCCCGTGGGACTTCCCAAGCTTGCTCTGGGGACGGACGCACTCATTGTCTCAGAAGTTGAGGTGTTCGATGCGATGTCCGCAGTCCCGCCCGGGACGGTTACAAACCTCGATCCTGGTTTCGTCAGCGTTTCGACAATGGACGGTGAGATCGCGCTGCGCAAGCTGCTGACCATTGATGGTCAACCACTGCCAATTGCCGACTTTGTTGCGAAATTTGGGTTGTTTGAAGGATATCAGTTCAAGGAACTCGATCAGGAGTTAGCGAATCGCATATCAGCATACCATGCTTCGATTTGCCAACATGAGGCATTCTGGACAAAGCAACTGGAAACGCTGGAGAACATTACGCTCCCGTATGTGCATTGGAAAACACCGCGCATGCAAACCGCACGGTACTCGTGGGTACCGAAGCCTATGCCGGGAGAGGCTCTCACCCCTTTAGAAAATCGCTATGCGACAGGGCGTAGAGGGGATGTGCTCCTCGCTGCTTTTGCAGCGTATCTTGCCCGTATTACGGGGGGTTGGGGTTTTGATCTCGGGTACAGGGACATCGAACTGGAGAGCGATGTGGCGGGCTTAGAGGGCATTTTCGCAGCGTATGTACCTTTGCATGTAAGTATGGAGTATCAGCAGAGCTTTGAGGAAGTTTTGCATGCCGTACAGGGGCAGGTGCAGCTGGCGAAAAAGAGGAAGACCTATGCACGAGATATCATGGCGCGCTATCCCGCTCTGCGCGCGAAGGCAAATTTGCAAGGGCCATACCTACCATCGATCTGCGTCGAGCGGGTAGAAGCACTGCATGACTACAAGGCGCCGCATGGCAGTGAGCTTACTCTGGTCATCCAAGAAGATGGGGGAGCATGCCTGTGGATCTACAATGCGGGGGTGCTCGACGAGGAAAGTGTTGTAGAGATGCAACAAGGGTTTACTTCTTTTCTGCAGGGTATCGTTTCGGATCCTCAGCAGCGCATCTCGGATCTGCCGCTCTCGACGGAAGCCGAGCAACACCGTCTGTTGGTAGAGTGGAATGCCACCCAGACCGCCTACCCGAAGCAGATCTGCATCCATAAACTCTTTGAAGACCAGGTAGAGCGCACCCCCAATGCAGTTGCCGTGAGCTTCGAGGACGAGCACCTGACCTATCGGGAACTGAATGCCAGAGCTAATCAGCTGGCACATCACTTGCAGCAACATGGTGTCGGACCTGAGGTGTTGGTGGGCCTGTGTGTGGAGCGTTCCCTGGACATG
>Ga0070698_100004717_pt1 | contig 14972 bp, 11 predicted proteins | sample KBSK1502metaG_FD_65477 | JGI IMG/M metagenome (GOLD analysis project Ga0070698, IMG submission 65477) | Corn, switchgrass and miscanthus rhizosphere microbial communities from Kellogg Biological Station, Michigan, USA - KBS K1-50-2 metaG | ecosystem: Host-associated > Plants > Roots >...
GCAAGGCGTTGCAGCAATTCGCTCTGCGGCAGTCGCCGTTGACCTTCGTATCTGCGGCTAATCCCACCGGCGTTGACAGCACGCTTGTCGCGCGCGTCAACGAAGTGGAGTGGTACGAAACAAACAGCCTTGCCGACTTGCTGCAAACAGACCGGAACTTCATCACGCAGACGGATGACGATGACAAGACAACACTGATCTTTGGCAATGGCCAACATGGCGCACGGCTCCCTACCGGGCTGGAGAATGTGAAGGCGGTTTACCGTAACGGCATTGGCAAACCGGGTAACGTCAAGGACGGTCAAATCAGTCTGTTAGTGACCCAACCACTTCACGTGAAGGAAGTAATCAATCCTTTGGCCGCCACAGGCGGCGCGGACAAAGATAGCCGGGACCAGGCGCGCGAGAATGCGCCGCTGGCGGTGCTGTCCTTGGACCGGCTGGTTTCAACGCCGGATTACGCTGACTTTGCGCGCACATTTGCCGGCATCGGAAAAGCCAGCGCCGCACGGCTCTGGGATGGGCAGCACCAGCTCGTGCATGTCACCATCGCCGGCGTCGATGACATCCCAATCGAGAAAACGTCGGAGTTGTATCATAACCTGGTTCAAGCTTTGCACGACTACGGAGACCCATATCTCCCGATCCAAGTGGACGTGCGCAGGCTCCTGGCACTGGTGCTCAGCGCCAGCGTGCGGGTGCTTCCCGACTACCAATGGGAGTCGGTTGAAAACGAGATTCGTGCGACGGTTTTGGACGTCTTCAACTTTGAGCGTCGGGCCTTCGGCCAGGACGCCCTCGTGAGCGAAGCCATCAGCATCATTCAGCAAGTCGAAGGAGTGGCCTACGTGGACGTGGACGTGTTCGGCGGGATTCCCAGCGTCGATTCGGCGACGGGAAATCCCCTCACGCCAGAACAGATTTCGGCGAAGGTGAAGGAATTGGCGGCGGACCCCACGAGCCCCTATTCCAGAGTTGAAGTGGCGTTGGCGCAGAAAGAAGAGGGCGGCATCCAACCCGCTCAACTTGCATTCTTTGTCCCTGACGTAGCAGGCACTCTGATACTCAACGAGATGACGCAATGAAAAATCCCGACCGCCTTTACGACCTGTTGCCGGTTGTTTATCGCTCGCGCGACGCGGAGCAGGGCTATCCGCTGCGCGCGCTGCTGCGCGTGATCGGCGAGCAAGTAGACGGGGTCGAGAACGACATCGCGCAGCTTTATGAGAATTGGTTCATTGAGACCTGCGAAGACTGGGTGGTGCCGTACATCGGAGACTTGATCGGCCACCAGCTCGTGCATGAGGCAGGCGAACCCGGAGACGTTACCACCGCGCGCGGGCAACAACGGGAGCAAATCCTGATTCCGCGCCAGGACGTGGCAAACACGATTCGTGCGAGACGGCGAAAAGGCACGCTGGCGCTGTTGGAACTGCTGGCGAATGACGTAGCGGAGTGGCCGGCGAGAGTGGTTGAATTTTACCGACTTCTTGGGTGGACCCAGCATCTCGATCATCAGCGTCCCCAGCGCGGGCGCACGGTTGATCTGTGCAACGGCAATGCACTCGCCCTGCTTGATGGGCCGTTTGACCGGCTGGCGCACACTGTGGACGTGCGCCGTATCAATTCGCAGCGCGCTGTGGGTCGCTACAATATCCCCAGCGTAGGAGCCTTCGTCTGGCGCCTGAGGACATATTCGGTCTCCAAGACCCAGGCGTATTGCCAGGACGAAAGACCGCACCGTTACACCTTCAGCGTGCTCGGCACCGACACTCCTCTATTCAATAATCCACAGCGAGAAACCGACCCGACGCACATCGCAGTTGAACTGAACCTGCCGACACGAATTCGGCGCCGCGCATTCGAGAAGCGAGTTATTGTCGAAGGGCGGCTCGATTACACGGAAGCTTCGGAAGAGTACTACGGCGTGGACAAGAGCCTGGTGATTTGGGCACCTAATTGGCCCAAGAAAGGCGCCGAACAGCCGCTTCCGTCCAGCCTTGTCATCCCGGCGGACTTGAACCACTGGCACTATCATGCGCCCCGGAACCGCGTGGCGGTGGATCCTGAAACAGGCCGGATTGTGTTTCCCGCCAGCCAGTTGCCCAAAAAGGGCGTCGCGGTTTATTATCAGTATGCCTTCAGCGCCGACATCGGCGGTGGTGAGTACGATCGGTCGCTTTCACAGCCCGCCGATGCCAGGTTCTACCGTGTAGCGCAGGACAAGGACGGATACTACAACACCATCAACGCTGCGCTACAGCAATGGGTGAAAGACAAGGCTGCGCTCCTACAGCCTGCAGCCAGGAACGAAAAGTCAAAACCAATTTCGGCGGTTATCGAGATAGTGGACGGAGGGGTGTACACCGAACCTTTGAACGTTGCCTTGGATAATGGCGAGAGCCTGCAGATCCGGGGAGCCAACCGTGCACGTCCGATCATTCGTCTGCTGGATTACATGGCAGATCGACCCGATGCATTCAGTGTCACCGGCAAGAGAGGCAGCCGATTTACGTTGGACGGCTTGCTGATTGCTGGCCGCGCCGTTCAGATCTACGGACCCGAACGATCAACCGACGACGAAGGTCCCGCCGACGAGGGAGACCTGTGCGATGTGACCATTCGCCATTGCACGTTGGTTCCAGGGTGGTCACTGCATTGTGACTGCGAGCCGTGTCGCCCGAACGAGCCTAGTCTCGAAATGGCGAACAGTCGTGCGAGTATAAAGGTTGAGCATAGCATCCTCGGCTCCGTTCAAGTCGTGGCTGCTGAGATCATTCAGGATCCTATTGTAATCCAAATCAGTGACAGCATTTTGGATGCGACGCGTGATGACCTTGAGGCGCTGAGCGGATCGGAACGAGAGATAGGCTATGCCCGCCTCACGATCGCGCGAAGCACGGTGATCGGGAAGGTGTTGACGCACGAAGTCGCGCTAGCCGAAAACTGCATTTTTTCTGCAGTAGTTACCGTTGCTCGACGGCAATCGGGCTGCGTTCGCTTTTGCTACGTCCCGCCGGATTCGCGCACACCGCGCAGATACGAGTGCCAACCGGACTTGGTCGTGAAAGCGATCACGAACAAGTTCATTGAAGCCAAAGGGACAATATCAGTAGCGGAAAGAGACACCGACATTGAGAGCGCGAAACTGCGCGTCGAGCCCGAGTTCAACAGCATACGTTACGGTACGCCCACCTACTGTCAGTTGGCTGAGGCATGCGCAGAGGAAATCAAGCGCGGCGCCGATGATGAATCGGAGATGGGCGCGTTCCACGATTTATATCAACCGCAGCGAGCCGCCAATCTGCGCGCCCGCTTAGACGCATACACCCCCGCCGGGATGGATCCCGGCATAATCTACGCAACTTAGGAGAACCATATGCAAGGTCAATACAGAGGCGATTTCACTCGCGACACGTTTAACCCCCTCAAGCATTTCAGGCGGGTATTGATCCAGCAGGGCCGTGTCCAACTCGATGCCGACTGGAACGAACAAGGAGCGATCCTGCTTCACTATTTGCAGAGTTTGGCAGCGGATCTTATCGGCCAACATGGTGGGCAAAGTGACGGTGCCGCATTCAAGATCGACGCCTTCAGCGGCGCATTGAATGTGGCCAATGATTTCCAGATCGGTGCGGGAAACTATTACGTAGATGGTATCTTGTGCGAGGTGGATTCTTGTCCAGTGCAGATCCGTCCCGCAAACGCGGCAGTTACAAAGACCGACACTATATTAATTCAAAACTTTCCGGTGGATGGGCCACCGTTCGAAAAGCAGCAATACGTCGAAGTGTTCGACGATGTTCCAGATACGCCCGAGCTTGTTCAGATTAGCTCTGTGGATGCTACCGGCAAAGTGAAGCTTTCAGACCAAATTGACTTCGCCGGGTTCTCGAATCCTAAAATGCGCCGTGTCATTACATACAAGGCTCAGCCTGACTACCTAGTGCCAGTTGGGGATAAGATTTCAACCGATCCACAAAATGCTAATAAATGCTTGGTTTACCTCGACGTGTGGGAGCGACACGTCACTTGCAGCGAAGATGAAAGTATTCGCGAAGTCGGGCTTGGTGGCCCCGATACTGCCACAAGGGCGAAAGTGATCTGGCAGGTCAAGACTAACAGTGCGATTCCTAAGACCCAAAATGCCGCTCCCCGAGTGAAGGACGATGATTGGCGGAAATATGTGACAGAGAATTTGCAACCTGAGAATCGTGGATTGCTAAAGGCGCGGGTGCGGCCCGAGGCGGCTTCGACTGATCCGTGCATCACGTCTCCAAAGTCACAATACCGTGGCGCAGAGAATCAACTCTACCGCGTAGAGATTCAAAAAAGTGGAGCGGCTTGGGATGGTACCGTGGACCAGAATACGGGCGAGGCGAAAGGGAATGCGGGAGTCGCAGCTACATTTAAGTGGTCGCGTGAGAACGGCTCCGTTGTCTTTCCGATTTCCAAGTCGAGCAGCACCGCTGTGACCGTCGAAAATCTCGGCCGCGATGACCGCCTCGGGCTCAAAATCGGGGATTTCGTTGAAGTTGTGGACGACGACTACACGCTTCAAGGGAAGGCCGACCCTTTGTTGCAAGTGGTGGATATTGATAGAACAGCTATGGCGATAACACTTTCAGGAGTGCCCAAGGTAATTATTGACCAGCCCCCAACCCGGCACCCCCTTTTGCGACGATGGGACCATCAGGCAGGCGATTCAGCGCGAGGTGGATTGACGTTGCAAGATAACGCTGCGCTCATTGTGAAAAGCACAGACGGCGAACGTTGGCTTAATCTTGAGGATGGTATTCAAATCCAGTTCCAACCCGAAGCAACCTACCGCACGGGCGACTACTGGCTGATTCCGGCACGCGTCGCTACCGGGGATGTCGAGTGGCCCAAACTCCGCGACGCGCAAGGGAAGCTCGCCCTAGATGCACAAGGTCAACCGCGAACCATCGCCTTGCCGCCGCACGGTGTCGAGCATCACTACGCGCCGCTGGCAATTATCACGGTACAAAATGACAAGGTGTCCGCGCCTCAGAACCTGCGGCGAACTTTCGCGCTAAAGATAACATGACACTTGAGCATCTCGATATGGTCATTTCCCTTCCTCCATGTGTTAAGGTCTGACATGCGGGTCCCACAACCTATGCCCATAAGTAGCGGCCTAAAGAGCAGCGAGAAGAGTTTCGATCCGTAATTCGAACGGAAAGAGATGACGAGCTACTGGCCGACTTACGCTACGATTTTGCCTGGGATCCTGACCTGCGCAAGAGCGCTTGGCAAGCCATCGAAAACAATCGACTCTTGACGAGACGACAGAGACACCGAGAGGCTGTACCAGAGTGGGTAGGTATCATCATCGCTAACTTGCTGGCTTTAGTCTCGCTTATTGTCTCGATTCTCAAACACGCATAATGCTGAGTGAAGGTCTCACCTTCGCATTCTAAGATCGGCAACTGCGTTTGCAACGGCGGCCTCTGGGTATTTCTGGGCGTCGTCGTTTGTTTTATGAACGGTATTTGCGCATTCTCCGGATCAAGTGATTCAAAGTCAGTTGTTGTGTGAGCCAGGGTTAGGACCCTCGTTGTCGGATTTAATGGTGTTTAACGGTGATAATCAGGCGCGTTTCGGCAAGTGTAAGTCTGGCGCGTCTGACGCAGTTTGCCGAAGACACAGTTCCCGCAACTCAATCAATTGTGCTAGGATTTGTGCAAGAGTGAGCCCCTTCGCATTCGCTACGCGCCAGTGAAAATGATTCGCCAAGCGTAACGACCGCAGGGCGGGTTACCTTATGATTGGCGCTACCGTTCGCCCTCGAGAAACTTAAGGATTTCCTCGTCCTGAAATGTGGTAATGCCGAAATGGCGATTGTTATAGAAATACATGACGTTCCCGCGTTTGTCGGTTCGCCAAGCATCAGCGATTTCCTTCGGCGTTGGATATTGAGCAGCTCTGAGGGGAGAGGGTTTGGTGGTCGTCATCAACAGGAGATCGAAGCCACTCAATGGCTGGCTCGTCTTGGTGTCCGTTGGCCAATCAAAAAGTGCACGTCCAGTTTCTTCGTTAAGGACCGGTTCTTCATCCTCTGCTGTCGGGAGTGGCGCGTATGAATTGCCTGCCGCGGCTACGTCTCCTTGCCAGGCGTTGAGAATGGGCTCCGGAATCGTGGCGTCCGGGTTCTCGATGATGCAAACTCGACCAAATTCGGAGCAGATGACGCCTCGATTCCTCGCATCGCACTCAGCGATCCAGAGATGCTTCGCTTCGTCGAGTAAATCCTCCGGATCGCAACATTCGGCGCGCGCAGGCACGACTACGGCGATGCCAAGCTTCGCGGATCTTGAAAAGACCATTGTGAAGGTACCGTTGCGCGTGTCCGACTTTCTGCCGTATCGGATAGGTACCCTGACGCGACGCTCCCCGTCACAACCCAGTCGGTCTCGTCGCCATCGGCAGCGAACCTGGGAACGGTCCCAGTATAGAGAGCCAATTATGAGTATGCCCACGCGCACTTACGTCATGTAGTCTATTTAGCCCGTCAGTCCGCGGACAAGCTGAAAATACCTGGATCAAGTGCGAGATGTGATCGAAGATGTCCTAGCATGGGCCTTTGAAACTGTTCCTCTAGAAAGGGCGGCGCGCAGAAAGGCATTTGCGCAACCCGTTTTCCCTCGTGCACCCATATGCCAGAGGCTATTTGTATATCGCGAAACTAGGCGCCTCAATTTGAGATTCTAGCCCCGTAGGCTCCGTAGGTTAATTTCACGAAATTGGCTTTTTCATGACGGATTCATGACAAAACCCTCGCCTCACCGCTTCGACTGGAAACTGTCCGACTTCCATCGCCAGCATGCCCGCCAATGCCGGCGCGCCCGGTTGTCCAAACTTGTATCTTGATGACCACTTCGCAGTTTTTCTTGCCCGCCAGGTCTTTGGCTGTGGCGACAGCTTCATCAACGGTTGAGGCGGCGCGGTCGCATGGAATCTTGAATCCGTTGGCGGCAGGAATTGCTTGCCTTGATATTCTTGAAGTCGTGCCATGGCTCAATGCTATTTCCATGATCCAAACCAAGTTTCAAAGCTGTTTGATCGTGTCGGAAGAAAACAGCACGCAGCTTTGTGCTGTCGAAACTGCTTCTCGGCTACCGCGGTTACATTTCGCAGTCGTCACAGGAGATCATTTACGAAGAGTCTTCGTTGTTGACCAGTCTGTGCAAAATTCAAAGACTGAGCCTTTTCAATCTTTTCTCGCTCACGGCCCGAACCGATCTCAGCATTTAAACTTCCTTATTCGGGAGAGGCGCAAGAATAGCTATCTGCTTGTGATAGATCGGCAAAAGATTATGTGGTTAGACTTAATCCTTGAAGATCCCCACAATCACCATCTCGTAAGGCAAATTATCATTTAGTGCGCCAGGGTTTTCCTTGGCATTCTTAACTCTCCGGTCGATCTCGGCAAGATTGATCCGAGGTATTCCTAGGACATGAAGCCGACCTCCTGGCTTGAGTTCATATAGGTTGTTGGCAGGACCTGTATCCTTAACAAACAACATTCGGCAGGACTCAACCAACAAATCGCCATGAAGCGCATAAACTTTGGCGGATAGCAACAAGCCGTCCTCGATTTCCTGGATGGACGCGCGAGCCTCTAAAACAAACTCAACGTAGTTGTATCCGGCCATCGCAGTTCTTAGCGTAGTGGTGGTAGAAGTCGGGATGAGTTTGCACGATAGGTTCTCGAAGTGTGAGAAGGCTGTTTCTGCATCTTTGGCTTTGAAACCTTCGATTACCCGCACGGAATTCAGCAGCTGATGGTCGGCAATTTGTGTAACAGGATGTATTTCGAAGGCGTGAAGAGGATTGGTGCTTTGAGCGGGTGTCATTAGCTCCCGCTGGACGTACGCCTGGCCGCCGCCGTGCTCAAACCAGATCCGCCAAACACCTGTTAGCGCGATCGGTTTTGTTGTTCCTTCGGCTTGGTGTACGATGTTGAGAGCTTCTTGCTCGCTTGCGGCGTTCATGATCTCAGCGACGACCACAAAACCAAGATCTTCAGCTCTTCCGGCGATATTGATATCGCCATCATTTTGCGGTGGATTAGGTCTATTGGCGACCTTATCAACCAAGAGATTTGTCGTGCCCGTGACCCTATTCTTGTAGCGCTCGATAAAGGCGTTATCTAACGTAATGCTTGGGAATAATTTTTCGGCGGCCTGAGTGGCTTGTTCGGCCTGAGCGATCTGGGTTTGGAAACGTGTATGTGGGAGATCTCCGTAAAGTCGTTTATAATCTGCTAGTTGTTTTTTGGCGCTCTCGAGATCGGCGTCGAGTTTGCTTTTCTCCCGATTCAGCTCTGGTGGTGGTGGTGATGGATCTGAAATCCCCTCAGCGTGTTGTTTATATTCGTCAGTCAATGATTCAACTTTGACTGTTCGCCCCGAAAGTCCGGCAAGCTTCTGCTCAATTAAAGTCAGTCTTTGATCTGCTGAGAGCGTAGGCGTCGATTGGGGGGAAGGAGTGAACCGTCCCAGCAACGATTCCTTCACCTTTTCTGGAAGTGATTTCCAGATTGTGAATGCCGCCAGGAAGATACCTGTAATAATGACTACAAGGATTTGATAGGTGCGCCGCTTAGGCCATAAGACGAGCAACGCGTGCCAGAATGATGCCGGCTTCCCACTGCGCGCGGCAGCCTTTGAGTTGTACTCGTAAAGAAGAGCGAGGCAGGTTCGAAAAAATGTCAGATATCCTGCGAGAGCATCCCCGGTCTTTTCGCGAGCAGTTCTTACTGTTTCGTCGAAATTTCTATCCTGTCGGCGCCAGTTTTGGGATTCCGGAGAGTCGGGTCCGAAAATTTCGCGAACAACTCGTTCAGTTCCGTCAAACCACTCACGCCACTCGTCAATATGAACTTGATCGGATGCCGGCACATTTTCGATACCCTCGCGACTACACCTTTTAACACGTTCGATAAAATCCTTCGCTAGGGTGATTTGATCCTCAAACATCGACCGGACGACCGCTATAGGAATGCGCTGTTAAGATGAAAAATTGTGGCAGTTCAACATTTCCACGGCAAGCCTAAGTTGTAATTGCAAACGATGGACGCCCTAATTCGTGCGACGCTCTGACCGGTCTCGCGGTCATTCAACTTTTGTCGAGCCTTTCCAGAAGAGAGCGGCATTTACGCCTGGACAAGAAAATTGGTGGAGGGCCAAGTTTTCTCTGCGGCTTGAAGGCGTGGAGCGCACTTCTTGCCTGAAGCCTGATCGGTGGCGCGATCGGCTTGCCGCGATCTCGACAGGATGACCAGGAGCGAGGGGGCGTTGTCTCGTGGCAAGCTGCAACTGCCTATATCTGACTAATCAATGAGATTGTTGCGTTGGAGAAGGCGCCAAGAGTCCGGCCAAAGCACCTACCGCAGCAGAACCAAGTGCGGTGAGCGTTTCGGGTATCGTAATCCACTGATAACCCAACAAAATTGCCCCGACGATCGCCGCCAGCACAACCAACCCCAGCACAGAAACAACTATTCGGTAGATCCAAACATCGCCCGTTAACGCGGGAGGCAATTCTCGCACAACTTGGTTCGCAACTTTCTTGAGTGCGTTAACGGGATCCGCTTTCACCTCATTGATTAGGGTTGGATCGTCAGTGACCCTATTGACTAGTTCATCCGCAGATCTTGTTTGAGGCATAATTTTCTTTCTGCTGAGTTTACCGCTTGGTTTTCACCGCTGAAATCTCTCGGGCCGCGAAAGCGCCTGTTCTTTGCCAGTAGAAAATACCAAAGGATTGCGCTTCCGCTAAAGTGAAACAGTTGCGAAACAGTTCGGACCCCTGGAGAGGTCCTTGAAGCTGGCCGAATCATACCAAGCTATTAATTCTCGCTTCGCAAATCCACTTCGCTTCAAACAACACACTTGTGCGAATTGTGTGCGAAATTCCTTTGGGATGACGCGCGCGAAAGCAAAGACAGTTGGAACAACCGCGCCTTGGGCGAGTCGCCGTAAAAGTTATCTACCAAGGGGCCCCCGCCCCAAGGAGTATCAGCTTCAAATTAGTCGCCTGCAAAAGCAAGTGGACGACGCGACCACCGCGATTCTGACCGCCCAAGTCACGCCGAAACCAATTTGCGCAACGGATCAAGGAGTTGCGTGCAACGGTCGAGGGTGTAGCTGCACTGGAGAACGCGATCACTGATTTCTCGCGCGTCAAACCGCAGCTTGTCGCCAACCTCGACCACGCGAAGCGCTGAGGATTTGATCGGTTAAGTCCAGTGGTGTCGAGGACAATATCCCGGTTTCATCGACGTTGATCCAGGATTCATCCCGGCATGGCCTGCCATGTCGGAACAAGGCATCGAGCGACTCGACTTCAAGAACGCAGCAATTCCACGACTACGTTATTCCAATCACTGAGGTCCTTGATGGTAAATTGACCCTTTGTCGGAATTCCATCAAAGCCACGAGAACCTCCGTATTGAAGGCGTCGAACATTTGCGCCAACACCCATGAAGGGCACCGACATCATTTTAATTTGCTTAACCATTGATCTTGAACCCAGATCAATGAACCAGCCGCGTTCCATCGGAAACAATTTCTCGTATGCACCAAGCGCATTCGGGATCTCGGACGGCGGGATTCCAGTGTGTCGAGCAAACAGCTCGTATTCCTTTTCTTCTAGGTCCGTCATAATGAAACCGCCAAAGAACCAAAGGAACCATTGCCAGAAGACAGGATATCGATGGACATATGGTTCTTTCGCAATTTCTTCTAAACCTTGTCGAAATGCTTTTGGAAGAATATCCATGATCGACCAATGGTATTCCTTGCCCATGATACTCATGTGGTCTGTCGCGACGGTCTTCGATTGATCCCCCGCTTTTCGATAGATGATGTAGTCGATCGCATTTTTCAAGATCGCCAGCCGCGCTCGGTGCTCAATGAAGCAGGACATAGCCATGTCATTCAGGTGACACTTGTAGTACGTCTCTTCGTAGATTTCCTTTGGTAGAGTCTCATACTCCCTGTCGAATGAGTTTCCAACCGTTTCATTCGCGCACTTTGCCGAGATGTTTGGGAATCTTTGAAAGGTTTCGTACAGCTCCTGGACTCGTTCGACAATATTTTCAGTGAAAAAGGTCTTGCTGTTAACGAGGTGAAAATACTCAGCAAGCGCACTGTAGCGTTTGACCGTATGATCCTTTTTCTTCGCGGCGTAGAGGCGCTTCACAAGCTGTCTTTCCGTCCAGTAAGAGAAGCGCCAAAGCTGCACCTCATATCCTGCACAAGTATCAAGATTCGTGAATGGCTTCAGTGCATCAGCCGTGGCGGTTAAGTCGCATATTGGGATCACGGTTATGCCAAGCGGATTTGATTTTTTAATGAAGAATTCAAGCGCCTTACGACCTTCACGAACAATAAACTTACCGTCGGACAACTGAAGGTAGACCATCCAGCCTTTAACCTTGAAGATGTCTGCAAATCCCCACTTCCCGGATTTGATCTCCAAAAGTTGCATATCCGGCATCTGCTCTTTTTGATAGGCGGTCGCTATGATGTCTAACTCGAGAACTTCATCTTCACCCCGCTCAATTAGTTTTCGGTCGATGTAGAAGCCGCCGCATTGAAAATATGCAGACACATATTCTTCGAACTCGTCTCCTTGGGGAAGATCTGGCAGCGCAACGTTCGCCACGAACTCATAGTACCACTGCTACCTCCCAGAATCGAGGACAGCCTAACATCCTGGAAGAACCTCGTGACCCCCAGGATTTCATCGCGGCATGGACCGATGATCGACGTTAACCCCCTCAACCAACGGTCAAACTGGGTCGATGAATGAAGTTAGCGGGGTGGCGGTTGCTGTTGGCCACTCAACCGTTCGATTATCCTCTGCAATTGGGCGGCTATCGGAGTCCGCACCGTCTTCTGTAGAATTCGATTACGCTTTGTTGTCGAAAGATACTCAGCCACTATTCGGACGCCTGACACTTTCGAGTTGAAATCCTTCAGTAATGCATTCGGCAACAGAAATGTCTGGTTTGTAAACGGTGCGAGCGTCACAAAGCCGGACAGAGGCGGCGAAGTCTTCCACGTTATAAATTTGCGCTGCTGCGGCAGGCCAATTTGTCCGCCGGCCTTAAGTATCTTCTTTTGCGCTCGCGTCAGCCGTGGATATTCGGAAGGAAAAGAGGAAGAGGCTTCTCCCGTCGGATTGAAGAGATACTCCATCGTATTGGTAATCATTACCAGCTCGCGGATAACAATCGGGAAGCCGGCCCAGTTTTTCAGACTGACCGTAACGCCATTGATTGAGTTTCCATAACCTACACACCGCAGCGTACGGTGAGCCTTCACTCGTAACCAACCGTTTCGTATGACGCCGCGAATTACCGCGAACGTTCCCAATAGCACCGAGGCGACGACACCCGCCGTGGCCCCTTCTATTAATAGAGTCAACGCTGAGAGCCATTGTTAACGTTGAGCAGGACGATTAACACGGTGCCAACCGGCCCGATCCCAAAACCGCCAATGAGGGTAATCCGGGATTGCTGGCGCATTTAAGGCGAAAGTCCAAGCTGTTTCTTGGCCTCAGCTTTCAGTACTTCGAACAAGAGCGAGACTGTCCAAGAAATTCCGGGTTTGAGCATCTTGGCCTTTGCTTTTTTCCAGACAGTATCGTCACGCATGGCGTCAAGAAATTCGTGCCCCTGCCAGGTAAGGCCGGTAATAACCGCTCCATTAGGCACACCGTTTTCATCGCAGCAGACTTCAGCGTTCACAAAACCAGCGTCCTTTAACAACCCGACGTGATACGCCCGTTCGGGGACTGGATATCTCTCAGCAAGTTGTGCGGCTCTCTCGTCTCCTTCCGAGCGCAACAGAAGTAACCTGATTAAATCCATGTCCCGCTTCATTGTTTATTGTTGTTCTTTTGAAACTCCGCGTTCAACTCTGCCATTGGTCTTCTCTTCTCAACTTTTTATTCGTGAGAAAATAATCCAAGTCCAAAATCGCCTCGTCCACTTCGTGATCCCTTTTTAGGTGATTCGTATTGATGAAATCTTCTAGCTGTGCCCGGTTCCAATGTTCATTTCGTGATTATCTAATCCTTGAAACAGTGTCGATTTCTCCGGGTTCGCTTTCTGTAGGTTATACAAAGCCTTGTAAATGTGATCCTGGACAACACGGCCATAGATCGTTGAGCATGCGTCATCTATTTCTTTTTGAGAGGCACCAAGTTTCTTCAATGTCTCTTCAATTTTCCGAACGCGTTCCAATTTGTGTTTCAAGGGAATGTATTGGAGCATCCTTCCCGACACGGCCATCTCATCGACAATTGGAGTAGTGACATCGAGCGCCAATTCTTTCAGCTGATCGATCGCAGCATATGCTTCTTTTACCGCGGTCTTCACTTTCGCCTCGAAGAACGCAGCGCGGAAGCTTTCTAATTTATCTAGATTTGCGAACGCAAGCGCGACACTGATTGCAGCCGCCGCAATCGCCATCTCCTTGGGCGTGCGGAAAATCCCTAAAAGGATCGGAACAATTACGAGTGTAATGACCAGTTTTTGACTGAGGTCGTTCATGGACATCGCCTAACGATCAATGATCTCAATGCGAAGGCGGTTTGGCCCGTCTTCGCTCCAAGAATTGTATTCAAGCTTAATGATCCAATCCAATTTGGAACCGTGTTCCGAGCTCGTATGTAAAAAAGCTGCATCAACGGACGTTACGAGCGGTGGATTCGCCATGTATCTTCGCGGCGTGATAGTAACAGTGTCCGCGATCACCGGATTTTTGGGGTTTTGTGTAACTTTCAGGTCAGCGATGTAGTCCATGGCACCTCGATCTATCAAGATGCTGCCTTTTTGATCGATAATCATTTCAGGTCGCACGGCAAGAGCGATCCGACGGGTGGTGCTCGGGTCGTTGAGTTTTGCGTCGATGCGGGAATCGATAAATCTGATGATGCCATAAATGGCGCCGACCAACGCGGCGACCGTCAGGAAGAATCCTGTGAACTGCTTGGCCTTTTCTATCACGATTTTGTGAGAGAAATAGACAACATGGCGCTTAGCAAAACAACCCTTGGCTACGGGTCACACGCTTCGTTTATAGACAACCTGCAGACATGTCCGATAGGCACAGATGAACAGCGATGAGCCGATTTGAACACCCGGCGTCGAATTGCCAACACCCTCTATAATCGCTGATTGCGAATGGAGCCGACGACGGGATTCGAACCCGTGACCTACGGTTTACGAAACCGTCGGTCTAGCACAATTCGCAAGATCGACTGCTCGGTCGTGGTGGAAGCGTCTCAGACACGCCAGACTTACACTCAGAGCGGCGACAAATCTCGAATGCGTCCCGTCCCCCTACCCCCATTAAGGAATCTCTTTGATGCCGGGCCTTTCGGCGCGGTTATTCTAACTTTCGACGTGATTGTACGCACCACCGAAAAACGTTGTTCCCATGAAATTTTCAACCTCGCACACACTTCGCACACATCTTGCTTTGATCCCCTACTATGCCCAAGCAACCTGCTTATTTTGACAGCCAGACGTCCGCCGCAGCGGCCCTCAACATCGACATTGAGGAGTTACGCGAGGCTAAGCGCCAAGGATGTCCGGCCTTTCGGAGTGGACGTGTTTACCGCGACGAACTCTTGAGTTGGTTGCAGGCTAGAGACCTCAAAAAGGTTGGACCGGGAAAGGCGAATGGTGCTGGACTCGAAGAGAATCGATTTGTTATCGCGCAGACGATTCGAGGCCTCAGCGTTTGCGCTAATCTAGGCGTCCTCACGCCCGAACAATATTTTGATTTTTGCAAAACGATTGTTGATGCCGCTAACGATTGGGAACTCCGAGAGGTGTTCAGGGAGACGATTGCCAATTGGTTGCAACTCAATTATTCGAAGATAGAAAACGCGAAAGCGCGGAAGGCCCATCCCGCAATTATGTCCTGGTT
>Ga0070698_100004718_pt1 | contig 14969 bp, 7 predicted proteins | sample KBSK1502metaG_FD_65477 | JGI IMG/M metagenome (GOLD analysis project Ga0070698, IMG submission 65477) | Corn, switchgrass and miscanthus rhizosphere microbial communities from Kellogg Biological Station, Michigan, USA - KBS K1-50-2 metaG | ecosystem: Host-associated > Plants > Roots >...
CTCGAGCGTGATCCAGGACAAGATTCGGCTGGTGAGTCTATTTGTATCGCAGAGTGGAAAATCATTTACGCTTGAAAGAGCTGTCAAGGGTTTGGCGGAGTACCGGGCGCTTCAAAGTAGGCTCAACGCCAACGTAACTCACACTGAAGCTTTTCAAGTCCTAAAAATGGTTACGAATGTAGATTTCGGTTTGATGAAATTTGCTAGAAAGGAAATGCCGCCTGCTGTGAATGATAGTGTGTTCAACAGCCTAAAGGACATCATTGATTACACTCCTTATCCGCCAAATCCCACTAGGTCACGCGCCGCAGAACCAGATTCAATATCGCCCGCGCCGATGGAAGTAGAGTCTTCAGGTATCGTCTTGTCGCAGTCAAGCGGGGAGAAAGTAATGATTTCAGCATCTGGCGTTGAAAGCCTGCAGGATTCGAATGCTGTGCTACAACATGACGGAAATCGACGTTCTACTATGGAGAAATAGACTTGGGCATGATAATTGAAAAGGCAACAACCGCTGAGTCGAGCTGGAATATCACCGAGGTATTGGGCATTTTGGGAATTGAGTTTGAAATAGAGGGCGAACCGATGAAATCCTTCAACCACTTTGCTTCGCTTGGCGAGGCAAGCGCAGACGATCTCACTTTTTGTTCCAGCGAACCAGAGAAGGCCACGATTGACATCGTCCGATCAGGCGGAGGCGTAATATTGTGCAAAAGACAGATGAAAGGACAGCTGCAGCCAAGACAGGGAACGCAGCAAGTATTTGTGGATAATCCTCGGCGCACCTTTGTGAAAGTGGTCAAAGAATTACAGAAGAGGACAAAGCCGCATGATGATTGGAGCAGGCCCGTAATCTCGCCTAATGCTATCATATCCCCAAGCGCAAAGATTGGCAAAAACTGCGAGATAGGTAATTTTGTCATAGTCGGTGAGAATTGTGTCATTGGCAACGACTGCAGGTTACACGACAGGGTCTCGGTAGGTTCTAACTGCAGGCTCGGTAACAACTGCGTCATTCAGTCAGGCGTCACTATTGGTGAAGACGGATTTTCGTACGAGCGATACGATTCAGGTGAATTGGAACAGTTTCCACATTTCCGAGCAGTAATAATCGGCGATAATGTAGAAATCTCTTCCAACGTCAATATCGCGAGGGGTTCACTTACGGACACGATCATTGGAAGCGGTACAAAGATCGATGCGTTGGTGCACATTGCTCACAATGTCCGCATAGGGCGTAACTGTCAGCTCACAGGTGGCACAGTCATTGGAGGAAGCGCCGTGATCGGAGATTCATGTTGGACTGGCTTGAACAGTACTTTGAAAGACCATGCAAGATTAGGTGACAACGTAATCGTAGGGGCCGGCGCCTGCGTGATAAGCAATATTCCCGACGGCGAAATTGTCGCGGGCGTGCCTGCAAAGTCCATAAAGAGCAAGGTATCAGACCCCAATCTCTTCCTAATGGCCGGGCAGAAAAGATCCAACACTGCGTGATAATATATGACATCAATCTCTACCTATACTCCGTCGAGTCAGCAAAAGAAACCAAAAAAAGCGGGCAAGAACAGAGGCTGGATTTCACTCTACGTTGCCATGATACTCCTTTGGATGATAGTACTTACTGCGACTGTCAGATCATGGTTGTTCGGCACTGAAGCAGTAGTAGATAGCCTAGACATCACCTACTTTACACTTCCTGCACTTGTCTTCAACCTTGTTTTTGTGACCACAACTTTCGTAATCTACTTGGTCTACTTTGGTTCGTACCGCGGTGCTGTGAAGCATCAGCGTCAGATAATCTCCATCATTGCTGGAGAGGACAGAGAGGGAGATCAGCGCGATGATCACCAGATCTCTGCGCCCGGCTCGACAGACTCGGTGATTGCCAAGATCAGAAAAAAATTAGCCCTTGTAACAATCATTATCCCTGCGAGGAACGAGGAAGGGGTAATCGCGGAGACGGTATCTAGCTGTCTCAGGCAAACGTATTCGAATATCGAGGTTGTGGTCGTATGCCACAACTGCAATGATGGAACTTTCGTGCAGGCAAGTTCCGTTCCAGACCACAGGGTCCGTGCCTATGAACTTAATACGAATGAAGCTGGAAAAGGGATTGCTCTGAACTACGGAGTTCAGATGGCTAAGGGGGATTATTTGCTGGTTCTTGACGGGGACGGAAGGCTCAACGACACCTTTGTAGATGATGCTCTTCCAATGTTTGCCTCGGACCATTCCATAGCAGCGGTGCAGGGCAGGTACATACCCAGCAACAGAAGTTACAACTTTATCACGAGGATGCTCGCGCTTGAAGGCGACCTCTGGTCCACACCATTCATGACATTTAGAAACGTGAAAACTAGACGCACACCACTTGGAGGAACAGGATACATAGTAAGAAAGGACATTCTGACCAAGGTCGGCGGCTTTGCAAATCACCTGGTCGATGACTATGAGCTGACGTTCAGGCTGCTACGGGAGAATCACCGGATTGCATTTGCGCCTCTCTGTGTAAACTACGATGAAAAACCACCGACGCTAGACATAATGCTAAAACAGAGAGCCCGCTGGTTGAGAGGATTCTTCAACCTTCTCAGGACTAGGGTAGCGGAGCCTTCGGATCTTGTTGGTCATCTGTACTGGGTAAATCCAGTGACATCCTTTACTGGACTTGCGATGCTTTTGCTCGCCGCGTTTTCAACCATACACTACGTCCTGTTCCTTTACTATCCCTTCCACTATTCCTACATCCCATTACTGGCGTGGTTCGGTTTGACTGCGACAACATTTGTAATGTACACCGCAGCTCTGGTAATGCAGTACGGTAGATCAGGATTCAAGCACGCTGCCTGGCTCCCAGTGTACCTCCTATTCTCCAATTACTACATGATAGTTGCATTGAAGGCCCTGTTTGTAAAGTCATGGGCAGATACAAAAACAGTCCACGGTTTCACGACGAAAGAAAACGTCCAGGGCCAACAGAGTACGATTTTGCAGGACAAAGGAGATCAAAATGAACAAAGTTAGCCGAGCCTCAGCGTCCGGGCGCATACTAGTTGCCATGCTTGCCGGACTAGTGCTTATGTCATTGCCGGCGGCAACAATCCAGATCGACGCGAGCATTGCTGGAGGCAATCTTGAGTCAAGCTGCCTCTCACATGATCCGGAAACTAACACGATAAGGTTGTTGTGCGGGATGGCGACGCTTCCTCAAGTATATGACATCCTGGCTAACGATAGCGTCTTGTCCGAGACATCCGATGGTGTGTGGCACCTTCGCGCGGACATGGTAGTAGAGAACAGAGCATATCTGGCAATAACTGGCAAGGACACCAGCTGGCTAAAACTTGAAACACCACATAGTATCGTTTCGTTTGGAGATCTAGTAATTGATTCCACAAGAGTCACTTCGTGGGACAGTACAGTCAACACATTCGCTGGTACAGATGGCAAGAGACCAAGGTCATTCATTACTGCTTGGGATGGCGGGACGGGTCGTCTTGATATTACAAATTCTGAAATCGCGTATCTGGGTTACCACACTAGCCACAAACAGGGGCTAGCATATTATAGTGGCCATGGTAGCGTCGTCAACAACAATGACATACACCACATGTGGTATGGCTTTTACAGTAACAACGTCACCGGCATCAACATAGAGGACAACGAGATTCACGACAATGTTGTTTACGGTCTGGACCCTCACACTGGCACTCGTGATATGGTCATTCGGAACAACGTTGTCTATAACATCACAAAAGGCATCGGCATCATCTGTTCTTACGATTGCGATAACATACTGATGGAAAATAATTACGTATACGACGTCGACATAGTTGGGCTAATGCTGAGCAGGAATTCTACCAATTCCATAATACGAAACAACGTTGTCTACAACAGCGGAGCGAACGGAGGAGGAATTTCAGTTGATGATTCAAGCAATAATAAAGTCTACAACAACACCGTGTCAGTCGGGAGATTCGGAATCAAAGTATCAATGAATTCCGACAAAAACGAAATATACAACAACACGATTTCGGATTACTCGAGTTATGGCATTTGCCTGATTGACGGTTCCGATAACAACATGATTTACGAGAATAGGATCGCAAATGTCGGAGAGTACGGGATCTGCACAATGCGAGGCGCGTCTCAGAATATCTCTTTTGACAACGAGATACTGGGAACAGGATACTATGGAATTTATGTCAGGGATTTCGACGCAAGAGGTAACCAATTCAAGAACAATTCCGTAAGTCACAGCAACCAGAACGGGGTACGAGTGTTCAACAATACTGATTCGACGTTCACGAGTAACGTGGTCCAGACCAGTACAAGAGCGGACTATTCAGTTGCTGGCGGAAAGCTTTCCATCTTCAACACCACGTTTGCCTCGTCGTACTTTGATGGGTCTGGACAATATACGTCAAGCGAAGTGAACATCATTAATTCAGACGGAAGGCTTGTTGCAACAGATGGCAAAGCGTTGAACGTGATCGAATCTGATGGCAAAGTATCGCTAAGGTTTGAACTAGAAAGCGGGGAACGGATGGTCTTGACGAGCCTGCCGTTCTCTGCAGTACCAGGGTCCGGATCGTTAATGGTTTCTTTTACTGAAGGCAGTGTCCAAGATCAGTCTCCGCGCCTGGGCTGGTCGGAAAGGACATACTCATTGTCAAACATCAATGTGGCACACAAGATTGTTGGCTTGAAACCCGGCTTGGAACTGAAGCTCACTTCAACCGACAATATCTGGAATAGAGAGTCGGTTGTCGGTCCTGATGGAGTCCTCGAATTTGCCAGTATTCAGAAGCCTATAGTCGAGACAAAATACTCCTTACTGCCAACAGGCATCGCAGATCTCGGAGATAGGTCTGAAATTCTAAGCGTTTTTGATTCCGCAAACCAAACGACCGACCTTCGAACCTACGGATGTGAGATATATGCCTCAGTGGTTCATTGCGATCCACTTACCGGGGACTTTGTCAGCTATTCTATTGAAGGCAAATTCCACAACGTTCAGCCTCTTTCAACTTCCGATGCCGCGTTCGTGAAAGGGAAATTCAATGATGCCCTAAAGCTGAGTGCAAAATTCCGTGAGTCGGTTGAAGTCATGAACACACCCGCAATCGCAAACCGGAATTTTACGGTATCGATGTGGATCCAAAACTCTGACGAAGCCGAACCATACGGGCATGTAGTATCACACATAAATTTTGCTGGAACTGCCGGGTGGTTGTTTGACATGACTAGCACGACCGACAGTAAACCTTTTGATCAAAGGCTGCAATTTGGCGTGACCAACAAGCAAGGTCGATTGATGGCACCAGCTGAGGTAAAGATTCCCCAAGACAGGCCGGTGCATGTCGCCGGCGTATTTGATGGTTCTTCCGTCAAGTTGTACGTGGATGGGAAACAAGTAGGTGAGGTGTCATATCGGGGAGAGTACAACGCAGATCCGGGAACGCCCCTTAGAATCGGATCGGCCTCCTATAGTACCTCAACTCACAGGTGGTCGGGGATTATTGACGAACTTTCCCTCTACGACCGCCCGTTGTCCAACGATGAAATCGCAGGGCTCGCCAGCCTTTCGGGGCCGACGCTAGGTCTTGGTGAAAGCCAGAACAAGTTAGCGGCTCACTGGACGTTTGACAAGAATGTGAATGACGTATCTGGGAATGGAAATGACGGCAATTTGAGCACCCTACTGTCAAGCATGGTATTTGCCCCCGACGGCCGATTATTCTTCGCGGAAAAGAATACAGGCAACATAAGGATAATGCAAGATGACGTAATACTTCCGGAGCCATTTGCCTTCATTCCGGACGTCTATGTAAGCTGGGAGCAAGGACTACTTGGCATTACGTTGGACCCACAGTTTGAACAAAACCGTTACGTCTACCAATATTACACATACATGGACCCCGACACCGGTGAGGTCTTTAACAGGCTTGTACGATTTACAGAAGCCAACAGTAAAGGCACGGAGATGAGAATCTTGCTCGACAAGATCCCTGCAGTAAAGGGATACCACTCGGGAGGCGCTATTGCATTTGGTGCTGACGACAAACTTTACGTTACGGTGGGAGACGCAACAGAGCATGCATTTGCACAAGATCTGAATGTCCTAATCGGAAAAGTCCTCCGGATAAATCGGGACGGCACTATTCCAAGTGACAACCCCGATCCGAATTCTCCGGTATACACTAGAGGACACAGAAACATGTTCGGTTTGGCATTTGATCCTTCTGGCATGGGCATAATCACAGAGAACGGCGAAGCAGCATATGACGAAATCAATATCATAACAAAGGGCGGCAATTATGGATTTCCAACCTTTCAGCCGGCTAATGTCGCCCCAGAGCTCTCAGATCCCGTAAAATCGATCCATCCTGCGAGAAGCTATTTTGAAACTATTGCCCCTACTCAAGCCATCTATTACCAAGGTACTAAAATCCCTCAGCTAGAGGGTCGATTTCTCTTTGGCACATTCACAGGAGACATATACGCGCTGCAACTTGACCCCCAAACCGGGGTCGTTGTCGCTGAAGAACGGGTCGAGCTATTTCCTACATTATTCACTCCTGTGATAGGCCTAGCGCAAGCGCCAAACGGTGATCTGTACTACGGAAGCTATGGCATATTCAAGTTAGATTCGCTTGACTCTGGCACGAGGGTTCCCGCGTCGTACCCTATACGAATCGCATCCTCGGAGGGTGTTTCTGTCAAAAATCTGAAGTTCGATCAAGATGGAAAAAGAATAGCGTTAGACCTTTCCGTGAGTAATTCCACGACTTCGATCGGAGGACCGGAAACTTCTGACGCCACACGCAGTACGGTCTCAATAAGAATCCCAAGAATATTGATGGACGAGATAACCAGCGTTGTATCGGACGCCGATACCTCCCCAATGGAGTTTCGGGTAACGCCAGCTGGAGGAAGTTCATCAAACGGGTACAACGTTGTAACTGTGGGCCTAACCGGCAAAGAAGGTGATTCAAATGTTTCCGTCATCGCAGCGAGAGTAATTCCAGAATTCTCGGCATTTTCAATCATACTTCCAATCATGGCGTTCTTGATAGCAACAATAGTCTTGGTGACTAGATCTAGAGTCGGCTATTGGTCGAGGGTGACCTAGGACACGAGTACGCGACAGGACAGCAACGCCAGAGCGAACCTAGAGGTTTCGTGTAGGCTGGTCAGGATGACATTTTCTAGCCGACTGCGAGTTGTCATCGCCTCACTGGGATTTCTTGTTCTCTTATGCAGTTTCATTACTGGATTGCCTTTTGCCAGTGCCCAGACGCCGCCGCTGTTTCCACCTCCATTTCCATGGATTAACGAATCTGCACCAAATCCCGGCGTTGGCAGCATTGATGACAGAAAGCCGCCACTTGTTGAAGTAATCACCACTCACCTCAACCATGGTAAGAATGTCCTAATAGTGAAAATTACGGACGAATCATTTATCATGAGCCGACAGGTAAAATACGTGCACGATGGTAGGATAGCGTTTGCGGATCTGGCTAGAGATCACGATAACGTATATTACGCGCTCATCAACGTAGAACCTCCTTCAAGCATCGTGGAAATCGACGTCATTGACTCGGCAAATAATAGGGCAATAATAGTTGAAGAAATTCCGGTTGGACCTCCTGCAAGTTTTTACGACATTGTTGGCCGAGTCTTGACCCTGATCAACAATATGGTAACCGAAGTAACGAATACGATAGGCAGCCTCGGAAGATAATGAAATTGCAGAAGTCAGACAACATGAAATCAGGTCAAATGATCGCTAGCATTGTTGGAGCGTTATTTGCCACTGCCATGCTGGGCATTTACAATCCCCCGCCAACACTAGCGCAGGCGGATGAAGATCTTTCCGATCCAGAACTCCTCATTGATGATGACATATCACCTGACGCTAGTCCGCCATCAGTAAGGATCTTGAGTCCTTCAGCGTGCTCAGACCCTATAACTTCAGCTGGCCCAATCACGGTGTCCGGAATCGCTTCCGATCCCGAGTCAGGAATAAGAAAAGTTGAGGCATTCTCGCATACGTACCCTTTTGATGGAACGTTTCCTTTTAAGATAGCAACTCCATCTTCACCTGGCGACTGGTCTTCCTGGACTATCCCAGTCCAAATCTACGAAAATTCAACAAGGATTCTGGTTAGAGCTACTGACAACTCGGGAAATGAAAATTGGGATGAAGTCAAAGTTGACATAGCTCAGGCCGACACCTCGGGCAATCTAGACAGACATGATGCGCGTTCAAACATAGCATTTGTGGACCCCGCTTTTACTGATGCAGCCTACGGCGTCGGCGGCTTTTACGAATTCTATGCAAAGTATCGTGACGCTACTATTGATGATCTGATTACGAGCGACCTTGACCTGATGGTCGCAGATATTTCAGCCAATCCTGATAAATCCTACTATTATTCACTGGTGGAAAGAGTACAGTCATCGATGCCGCCAGGCTCAAAAGTGACAATCCTGAGCGACATGGACGTACATGATGGCGTCATTTTTGGCGCGGGCGGAGAAAACGCGTTCAAAGCCCTCTTTCTAATGCATGACGAATACGTTACTCAGCAAGAGTATGATAATCTGAAGCGCTTCGTCTACAATGGGGGGACTCTAGTCTTCATCGATAGCAATGCGTTCTATGCAGAGGTATCATACGACAAGGCCGAATGCAGCGTCACTCTGGTCAAGGGGCATGATTGGGAATTTAACGGGGAGTTTGCAAGACGCGGTGTGTCAGAGAGGTACCAGGAAGAAAACAAGGAGTGGGCGGGCACAAATTATATGATCAACGCGCTTTGGGATCCAGTCTCGTTCAAGAATATTCCATTCAACTATAGCCATTTCGAAGAAAACTATATCTCAAATCCGAGTGTCACGATCCTTCATGACTATGGTCTTCATGTCGCCGACGACTATGATGGGCCAGACTGGCACAAGAACGCGACCATCGCGGCGTACGAAATGAGTTATGGAAAAGGTAGGATCATCGGCATGGGAATCTATGGGCAAAACTTGGCTAAAGACCCGCAATTCTTGGATTTCTTCGACAGGGTAATACTTGTGCATGCGCTTGGAAACCAATACATCGTCACTGCTGGCGATTCAGAGTATCTTGTTTATTGGAATATGAAGTCCGGTCAGGTGACGGATATTCTAGTTGACAGTGAGTCTTCAAAGCTGGTAATTACGGTACAGGGGAGTGTGGACTTCGATACATTGCAGCTTGCCCTCCCGAAAGAGCTGATCGAGACTCAGCGAACTGCGCCTGACGGAGAAACCGGATTGTACCCGATTTCGGCTCGCGAAGGTGAACTGGCAACTTTACCTTCGACGGACAGAGAAGCTGAAGGAGCCATTTTCTCAAATGTGAGCAATTCCGGGAGATTTATCGTAACCGCCGGATCACTCGACGGCGGATTTGAAGATGTCAGCAGTAACGAAGTGAGTGAATATCAGATAGACCATGAAAGGATAATTGAATTCCCGGTCAAGCCTGGAACTTCCAAGATAGAAATACACGGAGCTTACGTGGCTCCAGAATTCGGACTCTATCAGGGATTCGCTTTTGTGGCGGCAGGTCTGGCGCTCGCATCCTTGGTATTGATAAGAAAGTTTCCCTGGGCAAAACGGCTACTCTGAATTTGGGTAAAAAGGATGACTTGAGCGAGTAAATAACTTGCAGTTAGGCATGGAAAGAAGGTCTGTCGATATAATCTATCAGCCTGCAGCTGACGGCAGACTTTTTTGTGCCTGGAGATCGTCAAATGTGATCCCTTTTAGATAGATTATTATAGATTCATTTGAATTCTTGAGGTCGGCCCGCCCCAGGTCGACTGCGAGAGCATGAGTAATCCGCTTCAGATCCTTGCCCGATAGATCCATCTCTATCAACTGCCAATCGTTTTTGAGCTTGGTACTCTCGGACGTGAACGCGAATTTTGCCAATCTTGGACTAGCATCAACGCCACCTTGATTTTCCTTACCGCCAGCTTTGAACTGGACAGTTTCCTTTCCAGTCTCGCCTTTTGCAAAGAACGCAATCCTATTGGCCTCGCTAAGATCAAAAGCCTTGTCCGCCTTCATTACAAAACCGCCCTTGCCAGTGTCGCCAGGAGTAAACTCTATTCGGTAGCAAAACTCACAATGATTGTCCGGATCAACGAAGTCGGTGTCTATTTGCAGCAAAGAATCCTTGATTTTCGCATCGCCGGTCTTTTCGAGGTTCTTGAACGTGTCTCTTACTTCCATCGGAAGAATGGCCGCCTCAGCTAACTGTACATTGCCCTCCGATTGACCATCGAGCCCCAGTATGGCCGCTACATTATCTTGCGACGGGCTACCACGATAGCTTGTTGATAGAATTAGTGCTCCTGCGGTTACCGTGACAGCAGTGATTACAATTATTGACAAGCTTTTTGGCCACCCCATTGTTTGCGCAGTATATGACGCGGTACTATAAAAGTTCTGATCTAAAGCTCAGAAAAGTTTTACAAGGCCTGATTCAAGTATCGCAATCACGCTACTATCTACACTATTCACCCTATAGGGAAAACTTTTTGTATAAAAATTAGAAATAATGAAGACAGCTTCTCGAAGAAAAGTAGGTATCTATAAAACCTAAAATACGACCTGTACGTGAGACAGTGGGAATGGCCGAACGCCGGTTTTCGCGCAAAGAATTTCTTAAGCTTTTAGGCGCGGCTGGCGCGGGTCTGGCTATAAGTGGCCTAGGGTTCGCACAATTTTCTGGCATCAGTAAGGGGAAAAATTCTGGGATCCTAGAACGGGCAAATGCTCAGAGTGCGGGTTCCTGGTCTCTGGGTCAGAATGCTACTACCATTCCAATCCATGCGACTTACCTTCGGAATGGCTTTATCTTGTACATCGCCGGTTCGGGATTTCATAACGGCCACCGAGAAGGGCCTTTTGAGGGGAGACTCCTAGACCCAGTATCAGGTTTTGAAACAGATGTTCCAATGGACGAGGACCTCTTTTGTCATGGTTCCACAATGCTCACGAACGGTAACGTACTCCTAGCCGGAGGTACACTTGCTTATGACGACAACCTGTACGGGAACTGCAACGGCAGATGGCACGGAATAAATGTTGCCTATGAATTCGACGTCGCTTCAAGTGAACTTGTTCCCGTGCAGGACATGGCCGCGGGGAGGTGGTACCCTACTCTGATTACTCTAAAGGACGGCAGCGTAGTAAACTTTGAAGGGTTCGATGAATACGGGATGGAGAATCGCTTGGTGGAATTTTACAATCCATCCACCAAAACCTGGTCAATAAAATATGTTTCGAACTATTCCACAAAGTATTGCATCGGAGAAGGAGCTGAAGCAGCGTGTCCAGGGGCTGGTCAGACATGTTTCGGCGGCACATCCGGGAACGGAGTAATTCCAAAAATCGGCACCTACCCTAGAATGCACTTGCTCGCAAATGGATTGATCGCATATGCTGGAATGCATGCTGTTATCAGGCTGTACAACCCAGTGACCGGGGCTTTCACCAACAATGTGGCGAGCATGAATACTTACAGGCATTACGGCACATCTGTTCTTCTCCCCTTGCAGAATGTTTCCGCAGAAAAAGGCAAGGTGCTCGCCGCAGGTGGCTCACCAACCGCAGCGGCGCCTGCTTCAAACAGCGTCGACATTATCGATTTCAATGCAAGTAGTTCAAACGTGCCAGTAGTCCGGGCCGTCCAGCCTTTACAAATCGCGAGGAAGTTCGCTCTTCCAGTGATATTGCCGGATGGCAAGGTAATCGTGTTCGGCGGTTCTTCACAGGCGGTCAGGAACTATATTCTGACGCCAGAAATGTTCGACCCAGTGTCAGAGACTTGGACAACCCTACCAGATGCCATAGTCCCGAGATCCTACCACGGAGTCGCCCTCCTTCTTGCCGATGGGCGAATCTGGGTCGCCGGAAGCACCGCAACAAAGAGTTCCTGGGAATTGCGCACGGAGTTCTTTAGCCCGTGGTATGTTTCTGAAAATAGGCCCACTATCTCCGGAGCCCCCACTGTAGAGGGTTATGGCGGGACCATCACAATTCCGACGCCAGATGCATCGGAAATCGAGTCGGTGTCACTAGTTAGGCTAATGAGTGCGACTCACCATTACGAGGCGAACCAGAGGTTTATCTGGCTTCAGATCGTGGACAAGACTTCGAATGAGGTTACTGTATCTTCGCCCGTGAATGGCAACATCGCTCCGCCGGGTTACTACATGATCCACTTACTAAATAGCGAAGGAGTTCCCTCCGAGGCAAAGATAATTCACATAGATGGCACCGAAGCTGGCGACACCACGCCTCCAGGCCAGGTCACCGGACTATCAGTTACTGCGGCATCATCTAGTCAGCTAGACCTTGTCTGGAATGCCAGTGCCGCGTCGGACTTTGACCATTACAACGTTCACAGAGGCACGGTGGCCGGCTTTACCCCCGGTACTGGCAATAGAATAGCTCAGCCTACGACCGCTTCATATTCAGACTCGGGTCTTACTAGCGGAACCACATATTATTATCGAGTGGCTGCTGTTGATGAGTCTGGCAACATGGGTACCATGTCATCTGAAGCCAGCGGAACACCGGGTTCCGGCGGAGTGACATTCTATAATGTTGCCTATCCTGCAAATTCCGTCGCCGGGATTTACGCCGGTGCATCCATACGCTACGGTGAAGAGGCGTGGGGCGCGACGTCTGTTCTTATCGGCCAGTCACTAAAGTATTGGAAGGTTTACTTGCGAAAAGCTGGGTCTGCTTCCGGCCCGGTAACGGCCGTTATTAGGAGGCGGTCTGACGATGCTGTCGTAGCGACCTTTGATGAAACCATCGAAGCATCCTCACTACCCACGGTTTTTGAGCAGCGGATTTTTAGCTTGTCTGCGCCGTATGTAATCCAGTCTGGTGACAGGATCATGGTTCAATACAACGGCCCCAATGGGGTCCAGATGCCTTTCTGGTCCACCGATCAGGTTGACGGACTGAACACCAGGCGAACAAGATACGATGGAACTTCGTATGTCGGTGGCAGCACACAGGATATAGCTGGTACCATGTCGTCCTAATGGCCAGCACAGCCTACCGGTACTCGAAATAAATTCACACCTTGAGCAGGTAAGGATCTTCGTCCACCCATTTTCCTAATTCCAATTATCAGACGGACATCGCCAAGTCATTTGTTTGCCGCCACTGGAATGGCAAAAGCCCAAGGGTACTTTATTTTTACGCGCTACAACTGGAGTAAGAACCTAGAGGCAGAATCTGTGTACGTCTCTCAAACACACTAGCACTTTTGTCAAATTCTTCACATATTTTTGGAGTAACAAGAGAATGAGAGAAATCAAGATAACCATAATGGCCGCGGGAATGGCGGCATTGTTAATTTCCGCAACAGGAGCTGCTTTTGGAACTCAGCAGCAACTTGACTCAGGCAAGCCGAACTCTGATTCCGTTTACCGCTATCATGTAGAAGACGCCAGCAAAATAAGTAATTCCAAAGTCGTCACGGGCACTTCTTTACCCTCGGTATCAGTTAAGGAAACTGGTTCAGAAACTGACGCCAAAAAAACATTGGAGAACGGAAAAGCAAGCTCTACGCAGCCTCGCAAGGGCAAGGGTCCGTCTGGTACCGGCGACACTTTGGCACCCACCGTCTCCGCATCACCAGTTGGGGGATTGTACGGTTCAGAGCAATCAATCCTCCTCGTCGCAAATGAGCCGGCCACAATTTACTACAGCATAGATGGAACAAATCCTTCCACATCAAGTGCCGTCTACAGCTCCGAAGTGCAAGTGTCTTCAACCGCCACGCTAAAGTATTTTGCAAAAGATGTTGCAGGAAATGTTGGCGCCATATCGACTCAAGAATATACAGTTGACGTGAACCCACCTTTTGTCGAAATCACGCAACCTACACAAGGTTCACAGGTAACTTTAGGCAGCGGAAATCTAGTCGTCATGGGAACGGCGACCGACGCAGAGACCAGCGTCACTTCCGTTCAAGTCAGTATGGATAGTGGCTCCCCGTTGCCGGCCGAGCCAGCAAATGTGGGAGACTGGACCTCGTGGTCTGCCGAATTGATAGTCTCCCCCGGTTCTCACTCCATAACCGCGCGGGCTATAGACGGATTCGGAAGAGAATCCTTCCACACTTTACAGATTGAGATTGTGTCGCAACCCGCTCCGGAGCCAGATCCGCCAGCCGAAGATGACTTGCCTGAACCGCTGAAAATAATCAACGTTGCTACAATTCAAGAGCTAATGGCAGCTGCCAGCGTTGCCCGGCCTGGAGATCACATAGTCATGAAGGCCGGCATCTACGATACTACTTCGTATTTTGGCGCCAACAACATAAATAGGCTCCTAATTACTGCAGACGGCACTGCAACTAATCCAATTGTAATCAGGGCCGATGCCGCTGGTTCAGTCGAATTATCTGGACCTGCATCGTTCTATCTTAACGGAGCTTCCAATGTCATTCTATACGGTTTCAAGTTCAGCCATAGCCAAGACGATAGCGCGTTGACGGATGATATTGCCTTGCGTTGCCATAATTGCGAAGGAGTGAGATTCTCACATAATGTATTTGCGCTTACTACGGACTTTACCAACCTAGCTGCCGACGTGGACAAATACCATTCAGACTGGCTCGGTATTACGGGGATGAGCGCTAACAACAGGGTTGACCATAACGAATTTAGAGACAAGTATACCCGGGGTGTATTTCTATTCCTTTTTGGTCAGAACGGCATTGTAGTCCAGAACACCCTGGTTGACCACAACCTTTTCTCGGGACAGCTCTACCAGCACGGCAACGGGGGCGAGTGCTTCAGGATAGGCAACTCTGCACTCGGTAATGCGCCAGGGAACATGGTGATGGAGTACAACACGTTTGAGCACTGCGACGGTGACAGGGAAGCAAT
>Ga0070698_100004719_pt1 | contig 14966 bp, 8 predicted proteins | sample KBSK1502metaG_FD_65477 | JGI IMG/M metagenome (GOLD analysis project Ga0070698, IMG submission 65477) | Corn, switchgrass and miscanthus rhizosphere microbial communities from Kellogg Biological Station, Michigan, USA - KBS K1-50-2 metaG | ecosystem: Host-associated > Plants > Roots >...
GGTGAATACAGGTAAGATACTTCCTGGTTATGATAATTACCGGTCAAATTCGTCTTCCATGCTTTTGTTCCGCTGGCTGCTTTATTTATTTTATTTGAAGCGGGCACACCGTATTCCCAGGAATTAATTGTACCTGAACTACGCCAGTAGCCATCATTGGTTTCAAAGTTTTCCACGTGAGGAAATGAAGTGATCAATGGTGCATTAAAAACATTTATACTCACTGTGTCATTATCCTTAAAATTATCTGTCCCGTATTGAACATTTATTGAAATAGTGTGATCACCAAATATCGAAATGTTAGCTGTATTAGTAAGTGTAAACTGCTGTGTTGTTTTTGCAGCAAGAGGCCCGGGGATCGTTTCGATCACAGGAGTTCCTCCATCAACTACGATCCTTACGGGTATATTACTGATTGAATTTACGGATGCATTTCTTATTGTAACCTTTATGGTTGAATTGGTCAAGCCACAATTGCTTGCTGGTTCATCAATGCTGAGTAGTTGAATATCATCGATGGCCTCATAAATCCTGATGTCATCAAAATTGTGACCCTGGGATTGATAGTTATTAAGGATACGAACAATGCCAAACTGTCCAAAGCGAACCTGAAAGCTGCTGCTGAAATTTTGCGAAGCAGCAATCAACTGATCGGACATTTCAATGCTTTTTATTCGTTTAAAAATCCCCGGTACATTTCCGTTTGAAGAAAGCGTGAATGCTTCTACCCATGGTTTTGTATCATCTCCACGAATCCATATCTTATTGTTGGCATTAACAACACTATCACCATGCGATTTAAATTGAAAATCAAGACGAATATCTTTTACTGCAGCATCAATACCATTGAGATTATAAGTACCATACACAAAATTATTACTTCCAACTGCATTATTCCATCCATTGAAGTCCATAATGAGTGATCTGGATCCAGAATAGGCCATGCCGCTGTTCATAAAAGTACTTAATCTTCCAAGCGGATCTGTGTTCGTGAAATCATATCGCTCTACTCCTTCAACTCCAAATCGGTTTTTGTAATATTCTCTTGAAACTGCGGTTTCAATATTATCAGTGAAAGGGAGTGTGATCAGATCATTACTGAGTTGCCTGATCGTATCAGTAATTGAGTTGTTGGCTGCAACGGGATCGGCACCCGTTGTATTCTCAACTTCGACTTTTAAAATATAATTACCTGCGACAGAAAAATTATAAGGCACAGAAAAATTATGAGTATAGGTACTACCAGAAGCAACTGTAGCTGATACAAGGTCTTCTATTACCAATACACCTCCCACGTAATAACGCATTTTGAAACTGGTAACATTATTATCATCAAGATTTTTAATTCTTGCTGAAACAATTGTTGAAGACGTTAAAGCGGTTGAAGTATTTAACCGCCCATAAACAGGCGCAATGATCGAATCTAACTTAATATCATTATTTGAAATGGCCCCACTGCATGTTCCTGAATTCGGAATACGTTTTATTGCATACGCTTTCCTTCCACGTTGACCACCAACTCTTGCACAAACTGTAACCCAATACTCTGTGCCCGATGACAGGCCACTTAATGTATAATTCGTGGAAGTAGTTGTTCCGATGGAAACCATTTCTGTTCCCTGCAATTGGAATACTTCATAATCTGTAGCACCGGTAATTGCTGTCCAGTCAATAGCAAAATACCCTTCGCATTGTGTAGAAGATAATGATATGGTTGGCATCTCTACAATAGTGAATGCAGAACTTGTGCTAACCTGACCCGTTGTGTTTTTTGTAACCCTAACCAATACCTGGGATGATTGTATGGCCGGCACTATCCAATCAAGACGACGAAGAGTGGCTGCAACTGCTGCATTGATCGTTGTCCAGCTTCCGCCATTATTAGTTGAATACTCGACTAAAAAAGTATTAGCTGTGCCACCATATGATTCCCATTGAATGGTTTCTGTTTCTCCGGGCACCATTGCTTCATTGCCTATTGGGTAAACAATTTTTGTTTCAATTGGAATAATATCATAAACCACAAAATATTCTTGTGGTCCTGAAGCAACAGATGTTCCTTTTATATTAACTGTGTAAGTTGTATTCGAAGGAGTATTAATGACGATTTGTTCAATGTTATTTATATGGTCAGCTGCCTGCGAAGCATTATTGTTTACATTAGCAGGTATTGTATCTAATTTATATGGCAATGCTGTTGATGGTGATGTTATTTCAAGATCTAGATCGTTTACTAACGCCTGGGATGCAAATACTGCAGCAGCAGGATCATTCCAGTAAAGTGTTACTTTAAGTTGAGCAGTGTTTGCTGGAACAACGATTGAATGAGGGTTGTTTCCGCCATTATTAATTGTTGAAATATAATAACGGTTATTATTCAACATATCAACCGAACGCAACAGGTTCATCCAACCAAATCCATAGGTATAATCTGGTCCTGTGTTGCCAAGATCAGCCCCTCCGTTACAGATCAATGCTTTCATTAATCCGCTCTTAGGATCAGCACCACTGTTTTGCAACCGATGTTTTTCATAAAGTAAAGCAAGGCCACCGGTAACAGCAGGTGCAGCCATACTTGTTCCCTGTTGTGCCCCATACCAATCATCAGGTGTAGGCACTGTTGAGATTGTAAAGAAACCATCGGCCATGAGTTCTGGTTTTGTACGGCCATCCTTGACCGGGCCGCGGCTTGAAAAAGATGTAACCACTCCTGTTCTGTCAGTGGCGCCAATCGTCAACACATTTTTTGCTGACTGATATCCACTTAAAACAGTACGAAAAGCAGATGGATAATTTAAACAGGTCAAACCGCCATCATTTCCTGCTGCAAAAATATTTTGCAAATTCGGTTCATCGATCGCAAGCTGATCAAGCATCCGGCTTGTCAAATCATAATAACCCATATAATCACAGTCACCAACTACATCGCCATAAGAATTATTTGTAAGTACCATTCCATAATCAGTAACATAAGTTGAAGCATTGCTGATGATGCCTGAAAGGTTTTGTGCAACTAATGTTGACTTTGGTGCATAGCCTGAATACTGCTCAGCAACAATGCCGCCACCGCCGATAGTACCATATACATGTGTGCCATGATAAAAATAACCAGCAGGTCCAAAATCGATAAGGCGGCCTGTAAAATCAACATGATATTGCGGGTCAGCATCATCACCTACACCAACAACTACTCCACTTCCTTTTAAATTATATCCTCCCACACCGGTTGCGGCATTTAAAACATTGCCTCTTGAATTTTGTTTTGCTATATAGTTTAGTGGCTGTGCTCCATGAGGTGCCGGTTCTATATATTCAATAAATGAAAAAGAAGCAACTTCATTAAGCCTTTGACGGACTATTCTTAACCCAATGATGTGGTATTTGCTGTATTCAACCGACGTGATCTCAATACTTTTTTCTGTTAGCAATTGCTTTACTTCTTCAAAAGAAATTGTTTTAGGAAAACTGATCCATACATCCACCATACCCGGGGTTCTTATCGCCCATGAAGGAAATATTCCTTTGGCCATCGATGGATGCATTTTTTGTTCTGAAGTTAATTCTAAGATCGATCTTGCTCCTGCACTTTGCAAAATTGTATGATCAATACTTTTGGTAATGCAAATGGTGTATGCGTTCTCCGGGATGTATTCAAGGAGTTGAACACCTGCAGATGCAAGCTGTTGCTTCCTGGCTTCAGATGGTAATTCATCAAATTGTAAAACCGCAAACGACTTTCCATTTATTTTTTGCAGACGCTCAGTAAAACTTTTTACCGTTTCAGCAGTAATATTTTTTTTGGTAAAAACTTTACCGCTACGGAGCTGCAATGCATTACTTGTATCTTTTTGTGAAAAGGAAAAGGTCGAAAAAAGACAAAGCAGGATGGTGAAAGGAATTGGATGGATTCTCATAGCCAGATTTATACTTAAAAATAAAACATTTACGTAAATAAAACAGGTAGGTTTTACTATCCTTTGGTTAGTAAAATCACTTTATCAAGCATTGATCTTATCCTCACTGAAACAAAATCGATGCATTATGGCCAGGAACCGGTGCATCTCTTCCATAGATTTGATATCATCAACGATCATAATAAACAATTTTCCTGATTGCTTTAGCTTCGCCTTATTGGTTCCCGTTTGTATAAACGAAAGAATTTGCTGAAAAGTTTGTGACTCGAAATAAGGAGAGTCTGGCCTGTTTATAAAATAACAACGGAGGGTCTCATCTTTTAAACTCATTTTTTCAAAACCGAGCTCGACAGCCAGCTTGCGGCAACGAACAGTAATAAAAAGATCATTCACCTCTTGTGGCAAGCCCCCGAAACGATCTTTCATTTCTTCTGCCATCAATTGCAATTCTTCTTCTGATTCACTGTTATCTAATCTTTGATAAAGTGAAAGTCTTTCAGTAATACTTTCAACATAATCATCAGGGATCAGTATCTCAAGATCTGTATCAATAGTACAGTCGTGTACAAAATCATCCTGTCTTGAAATTTCTTCTTTAAATAAATCCTTGAATTCAGTCCGCTTTAACTCACGGATCGATTCATCCAGAATTTTCTGATACGTTTCAAAACCAATGTCAGCCATAAAACCACTTTGCTCACCACCTAATAAATTACCGGCACCGCGAATATCAAGGTCTCTCATTGCAATTTGAAATCCACTGCCGAGATCACTATGCTGCTCCAGTGTTTGCAATCTTTTTCTTGAATCATCTGGCAGCGTACTCATCGGTGGCGATAATAAATAACAAAATGCTTTTTTATTACTGCGTCCTACCCTTCCTCTTAACTGGTGCAGGTCACTTAATCCAAATTGATGAGCATTGTTTACAATAATTGTATTCACATTCGGAATATCAACCCCGCTTTCAACAATATTGGTGCACACAAGCACATCATATTTTCTATCGATGAAGTCAAGAATATGTTTTTCCAACTCATGTCCCTCCATTTGCCCATGTGCAATCCCAACACTCAAATCCGGGCATAATGCCTGTATAATATTTGCCATTTCCGGGAGACTCTGCACCCTGTTGTAAATAAAGAATACCTGGCCGCCTCTTTCCGTTTCGTAATAGATAGCATCGCGGATAAGATCTTCATTGTACACATGCACTTCAGTTTGTATTGGCTGACGATTCGGTGGCGGTGTATTTATTATGCTAAGATCTCTTGCTCCCATTAATGAGAACTGAAGCGTTCTAGGAATAGGTGTTGCGGTTAATGTTAAACAATCAACAGTCGTTTTAATTGTTTTAATTTTTTCTTTATGACCAACCCCAAACTTCTGTTCTTCGTCAATCACCAGCAAACCAAGATCTTTATACTTTACATCTTTTCCAAGCAATGCATGAGTGCCGATAATTATTTCGATCTTTCCTTCTTCTAATTTTTTAAGCGTTTCTTTTTTTTCTTTTGACGACTTAAAGCGGTTGATATAATCTACAGTTACGGGAAAATCTTTCAATCGGTCGCTAAAAGTTTTATAGTGTTGAAAAGCAAGAATTGTTGTTGGCACCAGCACCGCAGCCTGTTTGCCATCGACACAAGTTTTGAAAGCAGCACGAATGGCGATCTCTGTCTTACCAAATCCCACATCGCCGCAAACTAACCTGTCCATTGGGGAAGATGACTCCATATCTTTTTTTACATCGGCAGTTGCTTTGCCCTGGTCAGGAGTGTCTTCATATATAAACGAAGCCTCCAGTTCTGTTTGTAAATAATTATCGGGTGTATGCTGAAAACCTTCCTGAGCTTTTCGCTTTGCATAAAGTTTAATAAGATCAAAAGCAATTTCTTTAACCCTGGCCTTTGTCTTATCCTTAAGTTTATTCCATACTTCACTACCCAGTTTATTTATTTTCGGTATCGTTCCTTCCTTACCTGTATATTTTGCGATCTTATGAAGCGAGTTGATATTGACATAAAGAATATCACTGTCTTTATAAATAATCCTTACAGCTTCCTGCAATCTTCCGTTCACTTCAATTTTTTGCAAACCGCTGAATGTTCCCACTCCATGATCGATATGTGTTACAAAATCTCCAGGCTGTAACTCACGAAGTGTTCGTAATGTAAGTGCCTTGTTTTTATTGTAAGCTTGCTTTACCCGGTATTTATGATAGCGTTGAAATACCTGGTGATCTGTGTAGCAAACAATTTTCAGATCTTCATTGATAAATCCTTCATGAATTGAAACAGTAACAGGATTAAAAACTATATCTGACCTCAGGTCCTCAAAAATGGTTCGTAATCTTTCAAGCTGTTTTGGGTTTTCAGCAAAAAGATAAACTTCAAACCCCTTAAGCTCCCAGCTTTTCAGATCTTCTATCAAAAGATCAAAACGCCGGTTAAATGCTGGTTGTGTTCTTGTGTTAGATTGAATGGTAAGAAGAGAAGACCGATTGACTGGCTCATTTCCAAAATAAACCCGTGAACGGTTTTCAATTTGTTTTTCAAGATCACTGTCTGAAATAAAATCCGTTTCAGTAAAATTTACCTGTGCTGTTTGCTCAGAGCTAATATCTCTTGATTTTCCCTCGTGGTTCTTGTTGACTAAAAAATAATCCAATTCGTCTTTACAATCTCTTAGTCTTTCATACAATAATTCTTCATCCCTTATCCATACAATAGTGTTTTCGGGCAAAAATTCAAGCAGTGAGATCTTTTTTTTGTTGATGAATTGGGTCTCGATATTTGGTATAATACTTACCTGTAATAATTTTCTTTCGCTTAATTGTGTTTCAGGATCAACTATTCTTATTGAATCAACTTCATTCCCAAAAAGCTCAATACGATAAGGCTTTTCATTTCCAAAAGAATAAATATCAAGAATGCCACCCCGGATGGCAAACTGCCCGGGCTCATAAACAAAATCGGTTCTTTCAAAACCAAAATCAGCAAGCTTTAAAAGCAATGAACCCGTATCAAGTGTATCACCATTTTTTATAAAAATTATATTTGAGGAAAGTGTGTCAGCCACAACCACTTTTTCAAATAAGGCTTCCGGGTAAGTAACAAGTACTTTTTTATTTACAGAACCGGCGGCATTTAATTGGGAAGCTATTTTTGTCAGCGCCTCTGTCCGCAGCATTATATGACTGCTATTCAGCAATCCGAAATTCTTTCTTTGCTTAAATGAAGCGGGGAAATAAAAAATGTCCAACGCCCCGGTCAGGTTTTCCAGCGTGTTATGGAAATAAGCGGCATCTTCAGCATCATTTAATACGATAAGATGATTAAACTGTGAGCAGGAAGGATGTTCAAATATGGCGGCCGTAAAAAACTCGGGTGAGCTGCCTTGCAGGTTTTCAAGATAAATTTTTTGTGGTGGAGCAAAAGAGAGCCTGTCCGCCAGTTGAAAAAGGCGGGGGGAATTGATGAAAACATTCAACAAAGCCTGTGCACTCATCCGAAAAACAAAAATATAAAAATCTGACCGGCCTTCAATCTAAATATCTACGGAAGATTTATTTGAGTAAATTGCCATATTCTAAAAGTCAAATATGAAAAGAAGGGTTATCGTATCTGTTAGCTTAGTTTTTGTTGTGACATTGGGTTTTTTACTCCTGGTAAATAAACCTGCAGGTAAACAACTATCTCACGATGAGTTTTCTGAGGAGAATGAAGAAAATGAAGCGGCTTATCATTTTCTGCGCTGGAAGTACGAAGCTGATATGATCAAAGACCCGACAACAGGCGAAGCTTTATTTGGCTTACGTGACCAGGAGATCGAATTAGCAAGAACAATCCCTCAAAGAAATACTTCATCACCGGTTGCAAGATTACAGATCCAAAATAATTATTTACCTGCGGGTCCTAATAATCAAGGTGGCAGAACAAGAGCAATTGCTTATGATGTAAGATATAATGGAACTACTAACCGGGTTTTGATTGCCGGTGGTATAAGCGGGGGAATTTTCAGGTCGGCAGATGGAGGCGCAAACTGGACAACAGTTACTCCTGCTAATGAAGTTCATAATGTAGCATGTATTGCGCAGGACCCACGTCCGGGAAGCCAGGATACATGGTATGCCGGTGGTGGAGAATATGTAGGGAGTTCAACGGATGCTACCGGTGCAGGTTATCTTGCTCATGGTCTTTTAAAATCTACAGATAATGGTGTGACGTGGACAAGAATTTCTTTGACTAACATGACTGACTTTAACGGTAACCCCATTCCTACAGGTGTTCCGGAAAGGTTTGATCATCCTTTTGATTACGTACACAAGATAACGGTCAATCCAACAAATGGAGATGTGTATGTTTCTTGTCATAGAAGAATTGTTCGATCCTCAAATGGTGGTACAACTTTTCAAACAGTTTTTGGAAGCATCATTACAGCTTTTGCTGCCGGCGGGCAAGGAGATGTTGTTATTTCACCAACAGGGAAAATCTATATTGCTATGACAGGTGCTGCTGGTGATCTTAATTTAAGAGGCGTTTGGAGATCTACAACTGGCGATTTGAATTCTTATACAAGGTTAGCCGGCGGCTCTACTCTCGGAGTTGATTCAGTTGATGGGTGGCGTGGTAATGCCTATACTTTTACAGATGTAAACGGGTCGAATTTTTATGATACAAGAAGAATATTGCTTGCTCTTGCTCCTTCAAATGAGAATATACTTTATGTATTATATGAAAATGGGCTTACCAATACAAGTTCAGGTCGCAATAAAGAAGCGGATCTTTTCAAATTAGATATGACATCAGGGTTTAACTGGACAAACTTCTCAGCAAATCTTCCTGATTTTCCCGGTGGCGATCATGATGCAACTGATCCATTTACTATACAAGGCGGTTATGATATGCTTATAAAAGTAAAACCCAATGATCCAAATTTTGTTTTACTTGGCGGTACAAGTTTATATCGTTCAACAAATGGTTTTGCATCAACAGCTGCTACTTCATGGATCGGTGGTTATGGTAATACTTTACCGACCTTGACATTTTATCCAAATAGTCATCCTGATATTCATAATCTTGTTTTTAATCCTTCAAATTCTAACGAGGCTATTTGCTCAAATGATGGCGGTATGCAGATCACAAATGATATTACTACTGCTGGTTCCGGAGTTGCCTGGACAAATCTAAATAACTATCAAACGCTCCAGTATTACAGAGTAACTATTGATCCGGAAATTGGCGCTAATAATTTCGCCGGTGGAGCACAGGATAATGGAACGCAGTTCAGGGATAAAACGGGTATTTCAGGTGTTGCTGTTTCTGATAGTAATAATCATCGCAGGCTGATTGGTGGTGATGGTGCTTCTGTAGGAATTTCAAAAAAGAATGGCAGTGTACAATATTTATATGGTGGGGTTCAATTAGGAAGTATCCGACGGGGTCAGCTACAAGCTGCATTTAGCACAACTGAGATCCGTCCGAACGGATTGACTCCTTTTCCGGGATCTACAACTGAATTTGGTGAGTTTGTCACTAATTTCAAATTAAATCCTGATAACACTGAAGATCTTTATTATATAAATTTCAACCGGATGTTCCGAACAACCAGTGCCTCAACAGTTTCTTCTGCAACCTGGACAGAGTTGACAGGAGTTAGCACTGCGGTTAATGCAACTAATGGTACAAATATTGGCATTCGTGCTATTGCTTTCAGTCGTGGAAATTATGGTACCTCTCATTCAATGTATTTCGGCACAACTGATGGAAGGATTTTCAGATTAGATGATCCAAGAAATTCTTCAGCAGGAGCAACACCTGTAAATATCACACCCAGTAGTCCTGATATTTCAGGATTAAACATACAGGACATTGCTGTTAACCCAAATAATGACAACGAAATTATTGCTGTTATTACAAACTATGGCAGAACAAATGCATCCCAAACGTTCCTTAATGTGACCAACATATTGTGGACAAATAATGCAAAAAGCGCTACACCAACATGGAGAGCCGCTGAAGGAAATCTTACAGGTACATTAGGCTCATCAGCGACTCCTCCGACAGGTCTTATTTCTGCACGCAGTTGTATGATAGTTGTAAAAAAAGATGGTACTGGCAACCCGGTAACTGAATATTATGTTGGTACAGCAGCAGGCTTATTTGCCATAGAAAATCTTGGAACAACTTTGACAGGAGGCGGATCACCCAGCTGGCAACGAGAAGGAGGAACAACTTTAAATTTTGCAGTTATCAATTCACTTGGCTATCGTCCTGACGACAATGTAATGGTAGTTGGCACACATGGTAATGGACTTTATTATACTTTCCTCGGCACTCCAAATCTTGTTACAGGAATTAATAATCCCATATTAAATGATAAAGATTTTATAACGATGGTGTATCCTACAATAAGCGACAACATTGTTCAATACCGCATCGGTAATAAAACAGATGTAAGAAAAATTTCCGTACAATTATTTAATATGCAGGGGCAGGAAATTTACCGGCAGGAATCGGGCTATCAGAATGGAAATTTAAATATCAACCGTTTTGCAAAAGGTGCATATATATTGAGTATCTATAGCGACAATAAAAAGTACCGTCACGTTCAGAAGATTATCAGATAGTAAAAAGCCCTCCGAAAGAGGGTTTTTTCTTAACAGTTTATTGGGTATCAACTTACCGGTTATAGCATCTTGAATACATGAAGATAAAAATACTCATACCCTTTATTTGCCTGTTTATTATATCTGTAAATGGCAGTGCACAGGTAAAAAAAGTTTACGCTTATAAACAAGCAAGCATTCCGGGCATTATTCCCGCCTCTGATGAAAATGATATTAAAGAAAAAAATGGCGCAAAAAAAACAGAGCGGAAACAAAACTATAATTACTGGTTTTATTTATCGATCCCAAAAACAGAAAAGATCACGGTTACAGGTCTTTGGATAGATGGTAAACAATATGATCTTAAATCCGAAACTGTAACCAACTTACCCGTAAAGAAGATCGTTTTTACAGGTCTTGAAAAAAATGATACCACTATCATGATGCCTGCTACAAGCAATAAAGTATTATTGGTTTATCCCGCTGCTGAAAAACCAGGCGATTCCAAATATGTACTGAACTTTGCGAGATCAAATGAATTGGTGATCCGGTATACATCAAAAGGCAAAACCCATTACACAACTATAAAAAAGATAAAAGAACTTACTCCCGATGTAAGACAGTAAAATATATTTGTCACTACCAGATTTTTTTTTACTTTTAAAAGTTCGATTGCTTGCCATTAGGCGAAGGCGGTGTCCCGATAGCTATCTGGATGCCGCTTTTTTATTATCATTTTGTAATTGCCGTTAGTTTTGTACTTTGAATAAATTTTTTTTATGGCCCTGCAACCATGGCGAACCGGTAAAGTGATCCGAATAGAAAATGAAACACACAACACGAGAAGGTTTTGGATACAGATACCTGAGCTGGAAAAATTTGATTTTATACCTGGACAATTCATCACACTTGATCTGCCCATTCATGAAAAGCCGAATAAAAGAATAAGAAGTTATTCAATTGCAAGCTGGCCCGATGGGACAAATGTGGTTGAACTTGTTATAGTATTACTCGAAGGCGGGTTAGGAACAACATATCTTTTTAATCATATCGAGGTAGGCAGTGAGCTGACACTACGTGGCCCACAAGGGGTTTTTACATTGGATGATGAAGACCTGAAAAAAGAAATAATTATGATCTGTACCGGAACGGGGATCGCTCCTTTCCGAAGCATGGCCACTTACATCAAACTGCACGATATTCCTCATAATAATATTTACCTGATCTTCGGAACAAGAAAGAGAACTGATCTTTTATACTATGAAGAAATGAAAAATCTCCAGTTGGAAAAATTTCATTACATCCCCACACTATCCCGTGAAGAATGGGATGGCCGATCTGGTTATGTTCATCCAATTTATGAAGAGATATGCGCCAACAAACAACCGGCCCTGTTCCTTCTTTGCGGATGGAAAGTGATGATCGATGAAGCCAAGCAGAGAATTCTTGCAATGGGTTATGAAAAAAAATCAATTCACCAGGAATTGTACGGTTAGAATCAATATTAATCTTGATAACTCTCATGTTCATATTTCGACCACACTTGCTATATTCGTAAAAATCTGAATTTCCCTATGGGTGCATCCTCACTCATTGTTTTAATGATCTCTGCGATAGCTTTTTCAGGCATAGCTATCCTTATCTCTAAAGTCGTTTTAAAAGCCACAAAAAATAAACAAAAAGGAGAGCCTTACGAATGCGGTGTTCCAACAAAGGGACCAAATTGGATACAGTTCAATGTAGGGTATTATCTTTTTGCACTCATATTTCTAATTTTTGACGTTGAGCTGATATTCCTTTACCCCTGGGCTGTCGTTGTTAAAAGTGTAGGTTGGCTCGCTTTAATAGAAATTGTGATTTTCTTTTTCATTCTGTTTCTGGGCTTTCTGTATGCCCACAAGAAAGGGGCATTAAAATGGCAGTAAGTATTATTTATTATTAAGATGTCAGAAAAATTTAGATCAGATTCGCCGCTTGCTTTTCCGGGAGAAGTTCATCCAACTCCTTCGGGCGGAGTATTAGTGAGCAAACTTGATGATGTGATCAATTGGGCAAGATCAAATTCACTTTGGCCATTGGTGTTTGGTACAAGTTGCTGTGCTATCGAAATGATGAGTACTGCTTCCGCAAAATATGACTGGAGTCGTTTTGGTTTTGAAGTTGCAAGAGCAACTCCACGACAAGCCGATGTAATTATAATTGCGGGTACAATTGTAAATAAGATGGGACCGGTACTCAAAAGATTATATGATCAAATGGCTGATCCAAAATATGTGATCGCAATGGGTGCTTGTGCTACGAGCGGCGGGCCATTTTTTTATAATACTTATTCTGTTGTAAAAGGTGCCGATCATATAATTCCTGTTGATGTCTATGTTGCAGGTTGTCCTCCAAGACCAGAAGCTTTGATAAATGCATTAATGTTATTACAGGAAAAAATAAAAAAAGGATTGACAAGAGAACAGATAAGGGAAGAAAGTAAACCCCCAGCTCCTAAAGGGGAGCAAGAAGCGTTTTATAAATGACAAAGGAAGAATTAAAAATAAAGATTGCAGAACTATTTCCCTCCGCGACTCTTGAGGAGACAGGTGAATGGCTTACAATTAATATTGCTCCGGCCGATTTAATTTCTATAGCCGAAATTCTTCGCAATAAAATTGAACTGAGTTTTGATTATCTCTTTTGTCAAACCTGTGTTGATTGGAAAACACATCTTACGATGGTGTATCATTTGGAGTCAACACAGTACAGGCACCAGTTAGTAATGAAGACGCAACTTGACAGGAACAAACCTGAAATAGAAACTGTATCACATATTTGGAGAACAGCTGAGTTCAATGAACGTGAAGCATATGAAATGTTTGGTGTGAATTTTTTGAATCATCCCGATCTGAGATTATTGATATTGCCAGATGGATGGGAAGGAAAAAATCCAATGCGAAAAGATTTTGAAGATCCTGTAAATATGATAAAACTATAGGCCCACCCAAACCCTCTCAAAGGGAGGGCTTTGCTTCGCACAGGCCAGCTTATTTGAAATGGTTAATTGAAATCGGAAAGATCTATTATTATAGTTGATTATAGATTTAATAGTTGAAAATGCTTAATTACAAAGTTGAATAAAATTAATTAGCCCGGCCCCCTCTCTAAAGGAGAGGGGAACGAGGGTGAGGCTTATGTACCGCGAAACCGAAATATTAAAACAACCTGGCGTCGGCGAACCTGATGTGTTCGGCGATATGATCATTAATATCGGGCCTCAGCATCCTTCTACACATGGAGTGTTGCATTTGGTAATTACATTGAATGGAGAAACGATAAAAAAAGTTGAACCGCATCTTGGTTATATCCATCGTTCTATTGAAAAAATGTGTGAGAGCTTAAGTTTTCGACAGTTCATTTATGTTACAAGCAAAATGGATTATCTCTCTTCACACATTAATAATCATGGCTGTTGTTTATGTGTTGAAAAGGGATTACAAATCGAGGTTCCGCCAAGAGCACAAGTGATAAGAGTATTGATGGATGAATTAACAAGACTTGCATCACACCAGCTTTGGTGGGGAGCCGGTGCTATGGATATCGGTGCACTCACTCCTTTCTTTCACGCTTTCAGGGAAAGAGAAATGATCAATGATATAATGGAAGAAAGCTGCGGCACAAGACTAACGATGAATTATATGGTGCCCGGCGGTGTAATGGTTGATGTGCATCCAAATTTTCAAAGAAGAGTACATGAGTTCATCGATCATTTTAAAACGAAGATCGATGAGTATGATGAGTTGCTGACTGGCAATGTAATTTTTCAAAACAGGGTAAAGGGTGTTGGATATCTTTCAAAAGAAGATGCGATCTCTTATGGCTGCACAGGCCCAACAGCAAGAGGTAGCGGCGTAAGTTGTGATATAAGAAAATTATATCCGTATGAGGTTTATGGCAAATTACAGTTTGATGAAATACTTGAAACAGGTGGTGATTGCTTTTCCAGATATTTAGTAAGAATGAAAGAGATGCGTCAATCACTTTCAATTGTTGAGCAGTTGATCGATAATATTCCGGAAGGTGATGTGCAGTCAAAAACAAAAGCAGTTTTGAAATTACCGAAAGGAGAATATTATTCAAGAGTGGAAACAGCAAGAGGAGAATTTGGAGTTTATATAGTAAGCGAAGGTGGTACAACGCCATACAGAATTAAATTCCGTTCACCGGGTTATTGCAATTTGAGTGCATTAGATCATATGGCAAGAGGCGGAAAGATCGGTGACCTTGTTGCCATAATGGCGATGCTCGATCTGGTGATACCGGACATAGACAGGTAAACACCCTTGTCCTCCGCCTGAGGCGGAGATTTAGAATGAAGAGTTCTTATTTTAATGGAAAATTTCTTTACCCCATAGGGGCAACATATCGGTAGCCCGGGTGAAACACGGGGTAATAAAATA